>SKEV01000712.1_pt1 | contig 12465 bp, 13 predicted proteins | sample 4819531 | NCBI WGS metagenome assembly SKEV01 (sample SAMN11008800, study PRJNA524170) | human gut metagenome | biome: Human fecal sample; material: Feces; isolation source: fecal sample from pouch patient p9, p28 | host: Homo sapiens | place: Israel: Tel-Aviv | collected 2016-08-01 | reverse complement strand
TCTCAAAAAACGCTCAATCGAAAAAACACCCTGAAACTGTGCCAAGATACTGGCAGTTTCAAGGTGATTTATCGTATTTTACTGATTTAGCTGTGGTTAAAAATTTAGTGCATGAATAATCCGGGTTAGTAAGAGTGAAGGTACAGAATTATCCATGAAAATTAACGCAGGATGATGATAGTGTCATTCAGTCATTATTGGGGTGGTAGCTTAGTTTTGTAAATGTTTTTTGTGAATAAAATTTCAAAACGAGCGTCTAATTAGTTTGACTACCACTAATTAAGTGCTTGTTTTGCTTAAATTGATATAAAATAATTTGTAAAAATTTTAACAAATCAGGAGCGTTGTGCTAGACTATAGTTGTTTCGAATAATACTATTGGAGGAATTAGTAATGACAAAGAAAGTTGCAATGGTTACTGGTGGGGCACAAGGTATTGGTGAAGCAATTGTTCGTCGCCTAAGTGCAGATGGATTTGCAGTTGCAGTTGCTGATTTGAATGAAGCTAAAAGTAAAGAAGTCGCAACTGATATTGAAAAGAATGGCGGTACTGCAATTGCAGTTAAGCTAGATGTTTCTGATCGCGAAGGATTCTTTGCAGCTGTTAAAGAAGTGGCTGAAAAATTAGGTGGCTTTGATGTCTTAGTTAACAATGCTGGCCTTGGTCCTACGACACCAATTGATACAATTACTCCTGAATTATTTGATAAGGTTTATCATATCAATGTTGCTGGTGATATTTGGGGTATTCAAGCAGCCGTTGAACAATTTAAGAAGAATGGTAACGGTGGGAAGATTATCAATGCAACGTCACAAGCGGGTGTCGTTGGTAATCCAAACCTTTCTTTGTATAGTAGTACAAAGTTCGCTGTACGTGGTTTAACACAAGTTGCTGCCCGTGATTTAGCCGAGCAAAACATCACAGTTAATGCATATGCACCTGGTATTGTTAAGACACCAATGATGTTTGATATTGCCCATGAAGTTGGTAAGAATGCTGGTAAGGATGATGAGTGGGGTATGCAGACCTTCGCAAAGGATATTGCATTAAAGCGTCTATCAGAACCAGAAGATGTTGCTGCGGCAGTAGCCTTTCTAGCTGGACCAGATTCAAATTATATTACTGGACAGACTATCGAAGTCGATGGTGGTATGCAATTCCATTAATTAACTAAAAATAATTAACTTTTACCCGGATTATTTATCAAGACAGACAAAAACCCGCTGAAACAGCAAGTTAATACCGTTTCAGCGGGTTTTGCGCTTTCACCCGTTAGGTGAAAACCATAGGAGCTCTTTGTTATGATATTTTGTTAGTGAAAAACAAACCAAATACTCAAAAATTGGAGCGTCTAAAATTATGACTCAAAAAGTATTACCTAGCAACCCTTTAGTTGCAGTTTCAGACAATGGGGCACCAATTACCTCGGATGGTGGCAACGTGTAATGATGTTGTCTAATTGTGCCTTAGTAATCCTAGTCATTAAAAATACCTCCATAGTGGCGTCAAAATGAACAAATACGTGCTAATTTAGGGAGATTAGTTGGCGTTATTACCCAAAATCAATTTGATCTAACATTGTTTCGCGACTTGCTTGATCTAACCCCAGATAAGTAAGCGTCATAGCCTCACTCGAATGATTCAATAAGTGCATGACTAAACCAATATTGTAGTTTGACTGTGTATAGACGCGGTAAGCGCCTGTTTTACGCATCGTATGTGTGCCTAGATAGTTGATACCTAATAGATCACCAACGCGTGCCATCACCTTATAAAACTGCTTATCTGTTATATGTCGATCTGGATGGGACGTTGAGGGAAATAACCAATCCGAAGTGATATTCTGTTGGACTAGCCAATCATGATATTGCAACAAGTCTTGTTGCACGGGCTTTAAATATAACGTGTTCGCTTTACCTGTCTTTTTATCATGAATAAAGGCCGTGTTTTTAACAGACCCATCGGGATTATAGACATCCGATTTCTTTAACGTCATCACATCACTCACCCGCAGTAGAGTGGCTTTGCCAACTTGAAAGATAGTGTAGTTGCGGCGACCCGCCCGAAAACTATCTAATAAGGTGTCTTGCACCATTTTTAAGACGTTGGAGTCTTTGATGGGGAGGACAATTTGTTGCACCATTGGCTACTCCTTTAAAGTTAATAATTTGATTGATGATAGCGCATCTGCTATCATGTTGTTATGGAAAAATTTGAGTTTGATTATTACGATTGGGCTGAATTTGAACAGTTCTTAGATCAATTACCTGATAAAGATGCTGCTAAATTAATTGCAACCATTCAAAATATTGAAAATAATGGCCTCTTAGTGGCGGAAAGACAATTATGGGTAAAAAAGCTAGAAAATAATCTCTATGAAATTCGTTCTAAACGATCTTCAAACATTCAAAGGGCTCTTTACTTTCAAGTCAAAGGTAGTCAATACATTATTACTAACGCTTTCACGAAAAAAACGCAAAAGACACCTGAAAATGAAAAGAAAATCGCTCGGAATAGACGCAGTCAGTATTTGAATAAGGAGGAAAATCAATGAGTAAACTTGATGCATACGTTGCTGAACGTAGTAAAAAAAATCCTGAATTTGCACAAATTGTTGAGCAAGAAAATATTAATTTAGAGGTAGCAGTGAAAGTTCGTGACCTTCGTGCAAATATGGGATTGAGCCAACGTGAATTTGCCAATTTGATTGGTAAACCACAATCAACGATTGCACGCATTGAAAATGGTTCGATGAATGCTTCAACAAAAATACTATCTGAGATCGCCCAAGCAACAAACCAACGTTTGACCATTCAATTCAGTCCAGCATTTTAAGATCTATTATAACATTAAACAAAAAAACAGCCCCCATTATCTACTAGTCAGATAATGGGGGCTGTTTTAATAGTCTTTTTGAGGGGTCATTATATAATAGTGCTGGTAAAGGATGCAGTGCCATTGCTAGCGCCGCTTATAGAAGTGGTGAAAAATTATTTGATAATCAAGAAGGCCGCCACTATTTGGTATTTGACCAAGAAAACCAGTTCAGCAACGGTATTGAGCATTGCTACTATTTTAGGAATGCTGCCAATGGTGATTCTTAGTCCGTTTGTTGGTCCTATGCTTGATCGGTGGAACAAAAAAGGCCTCCTAACTTTCCCGGACGTTTTTGCTGCCTGTTTCGCTATTATTCTTTCCGTATCCGGAACGGTCTTTCATGTATTTCCACTTTGGCTCATTTTTATTTCATTACTGATGCGGTCTTGTGCGCAAACCTTCCAGATGCCAACGATTCAATCGGTAATGCCCACAATGGTGCCAGACAAAGAAATTACCCGTATGAACGGCCAACTGGGAATGGTGCAATCCGCGAATATGATTATTGCCCCAGCACTGGGCGCGTTTTTATTTGCGTTTATCCCCATCGAGTACTTGATTCTGTTAGACGTACTTGGGGCCATCATTGGGATTTGTATTTTAACGTGGGTTAAAATTCCTAACAATGAAAAAATTGATCAGCCAATGCATGTGCTCCACAACACCCGCTTGGGGATCAAACAACTTACGAACAACAAGGGCTTGTGGTACATTACGTTGATCGGCGCCGTCTTCACACTAACCTACATGCCTGCTGCCAGCATGTATCCACTCATGACCATGAAATACTTTCAGGGAACCGTTAGTCAGGCTGGCTTAATTGAAGCCATTTATTCAACTGGCATGCTAATCGGCGGCACTATCATTGGCCTCTTTGGTAAGTGGCAGGACCGGATGAAGCCCGTAATCATCGCGTTTTTCCTGGTTGGCATTCCAACCGGTATTAGCGGCATTTTGCCAGGTAACCAAACCGGATTTTTATGGTTCGCAGCTTTAAACATCATTGAAGGAATTGCGACCCCGTTTTTTACAACGCTTTTAATGGCAATGATTCAACAAAGTTATCCAGCAGAAGAGTTAGGGCGGATTCTAGGCGTTTTGAATTCTTTGTTGAATCTAGCTGGACCAATTGGCTTAATTTTTGCCGGTCCCCTAGCTGATGTGATTGGTATTGAACGCCTATTTGTGATTGCAGGAATCGGTGCTGCCATTTGCGGGGTGGTCGCGGTGTTAATGCCAATTACCAGGCAATATGACATTAGGCTGCATCAAAAATTGGCGAAATTAACTGAGCAACCAGATAAGTAATTAACATGATGATCAAAAAGAGGAGAAAGACCAGACTACCAGCTGATCTTTCTCCTCTTTTTTGTCATCACTTAATTACACGTTTTTAATCTTTTCAGCAGTCAATCCCATCGCATTAATTGCCACGATAATTGTCGACATCGCCATGACCGCAGCACCAACGGCTGGGTCTAGAATGATTCCAATAAATGACAACACACCGGCAGCGAGTGGAATTGCGACAATATTGTAGCCTGCTCCCCACCAGAGATTTTGAACCATTTTCCGATTTGTGATTTTAGCCAAATCAAGAAAATGTAAAATATCGCTGGGTTCTGATTTAACCAACACAACATCAGCGGAATCAATGGCAACATCGGTTCCGGCACCAATTGCAATTCCAATATCGGCCGCGGCAAGACTTGGTGCGTCATTTACGCCGTCACCAACCATGATGACGTGATTGCCCTTTGCTTGATAATCAGCAATAATCTTTTGCTTATCATCTGGTAATAGGCCTGCATGGAATTCAGTCAATCCTAGTAAGTTAGCAACGTGTTCCGCGGCTTTTGGATTATCGCCAGTGAGCATTACAGGGGTAATTCCTCGCTTCTGAAGACCACTAATTAATTCCTTAGCACCCGCTTTGATGGTGTCGCCTTCAGCAACCATTCCTTGAACTTGGGTGCCCTGCAATAGGAAGCTGACGGAATTACCCTTAGCAGCCCATTTATCAGCAGCGGCCTCGTCAAACTTGATCCCTTGCTTCTTTAAATAGTTACCATTAACAATCGTATAGTCAGTGCCATCAACATTACCGGAAATACCAACGCCCGGAATATTTTGAGACTTTTCAGCCGCAACGACTTCAATGCCCTTCGCTTGGGCTTCAGTAATGATTGCTTGGGCCAGCGGATGAGTCGAATTATTTTCAAGGGCGGCCAGTCGGCTTAATAACGTTGTTTCGTCAATCCCATCATTTGGAATCAATGCATTCACCGTAAATTTACCTTCTGTTAACGTGCCAGTTTTATCCAAGAGAACGTGGCTAACATGTTGACTTGCTTCAATGGCTTGGCGATTTCGAACTAATAGCCCATTTTGAGCGCCAATCGTAGTAGAACGAGAAACCACTAATGGAATCGCTAATCCTAATGCATGCGGGCAAGCAATCACGAAGACGGTCACCATGATCGTCATTGCAGTCGCCAATCCCTGGGGTAACCAGGCAAAGAAAGCAATAATCCCAACACTAAGTGCCGCGTAAAATAGATACTTGGCAACTAAATCAGCTTTATCTTCTGCTTTAGATTTAGCTTGCTGGGCATTTTGAACCATTTTCATTACTTGAGAAAGATAGCCGGAGTCACCAGTACCACTAATTTTAACCGTTAGCGTCCCGTTATTGTTGGTTGCACCACCAATGACCTTATCGCCAACGTTCTTGGTAACGGCAGCAGATTCACCGGTTACCAGTGCTTCATTCACGGTCGACTCCCCAGCCGTAATAACACCATCGGCTGGAATACTCTCACCTGAACGCACTTGGAAAGCTTGACCAACTTTTAAATCAGATACTGGCACTTCTTTTGTTTCACCATTATCTGTAACTAGATGGGCCGTCTTAGGCAACAGGGCCGCCATCTTTTGTAAGGCATTCCCAGCCCCCATCAATGCATTCATTTCAATCCAGTGTCCTAGAAGCATAATTAAAATCAGGGTTGCAAGTTCGAACGAAAAATCCATTACATGATTTGCCGGGTTCAAGAAGTTGTTGGCAATAAATGCGTACAAACTGTAGAAATACGAAACGGAAATTCCAAGGGTTACTAGCGTCATCATTTCAGGAGATTTATTCTGAATTTCCGCTTTAGCCCCCTTTAAAAATGGCATTCCGCCATAAAAGTAAAGTGCTGTATCAAACAAAACGATGATAATGCCAACAATTAGCGGTGAACTGAAACTAAGGATGGAAACGTTTAAACCCATGATTGGTGCTAACAGTAAAACTGGAATCGCTAAGACAACGGAGACCCAAAATTTAACTTTCAAATTCCCCATATGCATCATTGAGCCACCGTGCATCATCATGTCGGTCCCAGCCATATCCATATCACCGTGATTCATGTTCATTTGACCATGATCCATTTCGGCCATATCGTGGTCCATGTTCATTTGATTATGATCCGTTTCGGTCATATCGTGATCCATTTTCATGTCATCATGATCCATATGACTCATATTTGATTCATTATTTTCCATATTCTTAGCACTCATGTTTTTCATGTTCATATGGTCCTCTTTATTTGCCATGATTATCGACCCCCTAAAAATAAGTGTGCGTAGCAAAGCGGTTAGAAGCCGGAATATAAGTTCCTTGTGTGGAAATCCCCGGGCTCGGGATTTTTGTGCAGCAATCCTAAAAGTAAACAGAACACCACAGTCTTAACACGTTTGATCACCTGGCAAGCAGTTACACTGAACTTCCTCGGGCGCTGTTTTGGCCTTTTCAGCTAGAATCGCCTGTAAGTTCACAATATCCGCCCGTGAGAGTTCCCTTGACTAAATAACGCCGGCAATGTTGAACCAGCCCGCATCGCACACATATGGTCAAACAAATCATCTGCCGCTGCCGCCATTGATTCCTTCTCGCCAACAACCGGCTTATACGTGAATGGTCGACTGCCGCCATGCTGCGCAACCGCCTGTTTTTGAATCAACCTGTGAAGTAGCGTTTTGGTTGTTGAAGCTGACCAGCCTTCTAATTCGTTCATAGCATCGATTAGTTCACGACTAGTCGCATGTCCCATTGTCCAAATTGCTCTCATAACCATCCATTCAGAATCGGTGATGGTTACATTATTTGCATCCTTCAATTGGCTTCCTCCATTAATTGAATTCTAAGTTTACGTTTGTAGACTCCTAACATTTATTAGTTTACAATTGTAGTCACAATAATGCAACCTTTCTGCCAGAAAATACCATGACATTAAAAAAACGCCTAGATAATATTCCAGGCGTGGTTTGATACGATATGTTAAATTAATGATCTGGGAATTTTTGGTTTTCTTGTTAGTATGGTGAAATGCCTCTTAGAACCTGTCTAGTATCTGCTGAATCTGGTAGAATTAAAGACCAGTAGTCTGATGTTAAGCAAAAAAACACATTAGAAGCTGGTCTTTTATGGAATTAATTGTAACTGAAATCGTCAAAATTATAAAGTCTGAAACTAATATTATTAAGCGTGAAAAAGCTATAGCCTTTTTCTTTCTCAATTTGATCAGAGAATTGATGTCCTTAGCCTTGGAACTAGTAGATCAAGAGCTAAGTGAATCAATAAGGAATCAGGGCTACCAAATTGAAAAGAAGAATCAACGTTCAATCAATATGGCTTTCGGCAAAGCGACTTATGTCAGAAGAAGGTACGTTAAAGCTGGGCAAGAAAGTCGCTATCCTTTAGATAAATTCATGGGCTTTGATAAGTACAAGCATTATAGCGTCTTGGAAGTAAGCAGCGTCGCTGCTTATCGCAATACTGCCTTAGCTGTTAATTGTCTTTCGGGTTTTAATATTAGTCACGCTCAGATTGGCAATTTAGTTAAGACTGCAGGTCAAAAGATCAAAGAACAACAAGAAGCTGATAGTCGTTATGATGCTCAAACTGCAAAGAAGCGAGTGCCAGTTCTTTGTCTTGAAGGCGATGGCGTCATGATTAAAGGCACTCAAGACGATTGGAGTTTCATCGCTATCAAGTTTGTGAAGGATTACGTAATGTGACCTACAAACGTAGGGAGCGGACTAATGCCAAAGAATTTGTGTCATTAAGTCGTCTAGACGCTTTGAATGAAGCTAAGGAATATATAGCTAACACTTATGATTTAGCTAATACCTTGATCATCGGTAATGCCGATGGTGGTGCTGGTTACGCGAAAAAGGACTTTGATGAAATTGTCGGTCGTTGCGCTAAACATGAGCACTTTTTGGATGTCTTCCATTTGAACAAAAAGATTAAAGACCGACTTTGTTTCGCTCCAGAACTGCAAGGCAAATTGATTTATGCCTTAGAGTTCAAATAACCGTTTAAAATGCGTAATTTGAAGGTTACTAAGGCAATTGGCAGCTGTGAAAGCAATCACCGTAAGTACACTTATCGTGTTAAAGGCCAAGGCAAATACTGGTCTGAAGCTGGTGCAGAAGGCATGCTTCGGATTTTGACCTGTATCAAGAATCGTGACTTAGAGCAATGGCTAAATAGTGATTTTGAAGCAGGCAAATTAATCAGCTTAGATCACAAGAAGCTGCTGGCAGCGACCAGAGACAGCTTGAAGCGTCGCCATGAAATTCATGTTGGCATTCAACACGGAGCACTAACAGCAGAGGTTGTCGGGGGGAAGCTATTTAGCTAAATTAGATCGAATGTTAAACCACATAAAATATTAAGAAATTAAGGTCAGACTAATGGTTTTTGGACTACCGCAAAAATATTGACACTTACTAAACACAAAAAAAGAGTGCGTCACTCAATAATCAATGTTATAATTTCTAATATCAAATGGTATGGATAGGAGTTGGGAGTATGAACGCTGCAAATTCAACGTTTTTAGTGTTATCTAGTATATTGGTATTATTCATGACGCCCGGATTAGCATTTTTCTACGGTGGCTTAGTTTCCGAACGGAATGTCGTTAACACCATGTTATCCGTCTTCATGATTTGTGGCTTAGCAATCTTGTTATGGCTCGCATTCGGTTATTCACTATCTTTTTCCGGTGATTTAGGTGGCTTTGTCGGTAATCTCAAAGCCACTTGGTTGCATGGTGTGGACTTGACCGCGCTTACCGCGACAAAGATTCCCAACGGTTTATATCTCATCTTTCAAATGATGTTTGCCATTATCACGCCAGCACTATTTGTTGGCTCAGTGGTCGGCCGTATCCGTTTTAAATTCTTATTAACCTTCATCATCTTCTGGTCACTCCTCATCTACTATCCAATGGTTCATATGGTTTGGGATAACGGTTTATTAGCTAAACTTGGCGTCATCGATTTCGCTGGTGGTACCGTCGTCCACATCAATGCCGGTATCACCGCTTTAGTCTTATCAGCATTCTTAGGTGCCCGCCACAAGTATGGCAAGGATATGACCCAGCACTATAACATCTTATGGGTATTGCTGGGGACCGCTATTTTATGGATCGGCTGGTACGGTTTCAATGCCGGTTCGGCGCTTGCCATGAACGACATCGCCATCCAAGCCTTCTTAACCACGACCGTTGCCACCGCCACTTCCATGATGACGTGGATGGTCGTTGATATGCTAACCAAGGGCAAACCAACCCTAGTCGGTGTCTGCACCGGTACCCTTTGTGGTCTCGTTGCGATTACACCTGCTTGTGGCTACGTCACCATTTCTGGTGCCTTTTGGATTGGCCTTATCGCCACATTAACTAGTTACGGCTTCATTACGTTCATCAAACCACGCTTAGGTATCGATGATGCACTCGATGCCTTTGGATGCCACGGTGTTTCCGGCATGGTCGGCAGTATCATGACTGGGCTATTCGCTAGCAAAGCCGTTAATAACACAATTTCTCTAAACGGTCTTTTCTATGGTGGCGGCTTTAAATTATTCGGATTACAGCTATTAGCAACGATCTTTACCATTGGCTTTACTACCATCGTTTGCATCGTCATTATCGTACTATTGAAACGAGTCATCAGAATGCGCGTTGACGAACAAGAGGAAGAACTCGGACTCGATCAAGGCGAACACGGCGAAGTCGCTGACTACACCGTTCAAATGAGTCACGACTTGACGAACATTCAACACCATAGCGATGAATTTCGTGGTCAGTTAGCGCAACTGCTAGATAAGCAACAACGATTCCGATAATCGGAATCATGAGCGTAATATGCACAGGTTTCAGTACGTTCGAGAAAACATTCGCATGGCATTTCTATCAATGCTCAGTATCACAAGCGGGCATGAATCAGATGGGAGAAGACTGAGCATTAGCCTAACTAGGGAATTAAACGACGAGTTTGGCGTCATAACGGCGCTAATCCTAGTTTTTTTCCAGTGAGCTTATGCCCTGGATCTTTAAAACAAGCCTGATTTAACCAGACCCCCTTTCAGCAACATCAAGGATGCAAGAATATAAAAACGTGTCGCAAGAAATCATCTCAGATTTCTCGCAACACGTTTTTTGATTTGCTAATGTTTACTTGGCAGGTGCCGTGCGTCGATGTTTTAGTAACCGCCCGCCAGTAATGACCGTCGCAACTAAACAAATCCCTAACGAGACCACGAACGCAATGTGCATACCATCAATAAAGATCTCCGGGTGAGCTGGCAGGTATGACGTAACCTTATACCCCGCTGATTGACTCATTGCCGAATATAGTACGGTCGTGGCAACCGAAATTCCAACAATCATGCCTAATTCACGTGCCAACGCGTTAATCCCGCCAGCAACGCCCAAGTCTTTGACCGCCACTGAACTCATCACGATCGAATTATTGGGTGCCATGAAGATACCATTGCCAAATCCAACTAATCCGACGAATAATAAGAAGAACCAAAGTGGTGTTGCTAGCCCCACAACCATGTAACCCACTTGACTGATTGAAATCAGGACCAATCCCACGAACGTTAACAATTCTGGTCCGATCTTGTCAGAAATCGTCCCAGCAATCGGGGCGACCACCACTTGTACGATTGGGAATACCATCAAGGCGTAGCCCGCATAGTTTGCCGCTAGCCCCCGAGCATTTTCCAAATAAAACGGGGCAATCACGTTAAAGAAAAAGTTCGCAATAAAAATTAATAACGCACATAAGATACTAATGCTAAAACGTGCATTCTTAAATAATTGTAGCGCTAGCAGCGGATTTTCATGACGTAACTCGACTCGAACAAAAATAATCAGCGTCACAATTGCCACTGCAAACAAGGCTAAGATAACCGGCTGCAAGAACCCAATCTGTTGCCCGATAAACACACCTGCAAATAGTGCAACCATGAGTACGGCAAATAACCCCGCCCCGGTCTTATCCAATGGTTGTTGCGTCGTCGTGACGTCTTTTGGCAAAATCATTGCGCCTAAAATCATCGCCAAGATTCCCACCGGAACGTTGATCCAGAAAATATAGCCCCAGCTCAAATGAGCTAGGATCAAACCACCGATACCGGGGCCAGCAATACTCCCCAATGCAACGAATGAGCCAATCATACCTAGCGCCCGGCCCCGTTCCTTAAACGGGAAAACTTCGGTAATAATCCCGTTGTTCGTACTCATCGTCATTGCCGCTCCGACTGCTTGAATACTGCGTGCAATGAGTAGAAATGGCAACCCCACACTGAATCCTGACAATAACGAGCCAATAATGAATAGTAAGGACCCGATTTTAAACACCCGAATCTTACCGTAAATATCACCTAATTTACCAAATAATAACAATAACGCACAAATCACAATCAAATAAATTGAGACGACCCATTCTGCCTGATTCATTGGAATCGCTAAATCCTTACTCATTACTGGCAAGGCAATGTTCACAATACTCCCATCTAACGTTGACATGAACGTAAATAAACATACCGCAACCAATATCCACCAGCGATGCTTTTGAATTTGTGGATCAGTCGCAAACGACATTGTTTTCATCCCTTAACTTCCCCTCCATTGCGCAACTGGCGGTCAAGCCAGTCTAATTGTGCTTGGGCTCGTACCCGTTGTAACTCATTGACCATCAACGCATCTTGAATATCAGCGGCAAGCATGTGGGTATTCGTCATCACCCGTTTGTGCTGCGCCGTTAAGCGTGCGACCTGTCCCCGTGCAAATTGCTGAAAATCCAACAAGATTACTTGCTGCTGATCACGACTTAATAAATGTAAAAAATTCAGCTTTATTTGAAACGTTAACTGCGTTTGCTTGTTGAGCGCGACTGGCGTCATAACTAACTGCCAAAATTTCGTGCGACCAGCCGCTGTTATCGTGGCTAACTTTTGTGGCCGTTTATTAGTGGTCCGCTTAAACGCCAGTGTTAATTCTTCAGCCGCGGCTAACTTATCTAGCAACGGGTACAACGCGCCAAAACTAATGGTTAATTCTGAACCGACTACGTTTACCAGCGCTTTACGCAACTGGTAGCCCGTCATCGGATGATCCATCAACTGTCCTAAAATAAACAATTCATACATTAAATTCACCAATCTTTCGCGTTGTTAAGTATATATATCTTTTAGATATATTTCAAGGAGCCAAACTGATTTTTTAATTATGCCCCTCCGTTAT
>SKEV01000708.1_pt1 | contig 12523 bp, 7 predicted proteins | sample 4819531 | NCBI WGS metagenome assembly SKEV01 (sample SAMN11008800, study PRJNA524170) | human gut metagenome | biome: Human fecal sample; material: Feces; isolation source: fecal sample from pouch patient p9, p28 | host: Homo sapiens | place: Israel: Tel-Aviv | collected 2016-08-01 | reverse complement strand
AGGCATCGCTTGATATTGGCATTATTGTGCCGCAGATATCGCAAAATATTCCTGATAGCAGATGAGAAATCGCCTGCGCGAATTTTTCATCGCTTTTTTGCAACAAGTTGCTCAGAAACGGAGATTAATATGAATGAACAATTATTAATACAAGGCGTTTTACATGAAGCATTTACACGGACAAGTTATGCACCGGAAGCGGAAGCCGCGGATTTTCTGCGCCGCCGTTTTCCCTATCCGAATTTCTGCATCACTGCATTTTCACTGTCCGGCACACGGCTGGCGGATTCCTACCGGCACCAGTTGATATCCATGATTCCAAAATACACTGCGGGACTGACAAAATTTCCGACCTTTGCCTACCGCACGGAAAATCATGAATTTTTACTGCTTTTTAATTATCCGGAGGAATCCGAGCCGCAGGAGTATATCCGGCAGTCTTATGAATATTTTAAACAACGGCACAACTGCACGGTGTTTTGGGGTATCAGCCGTCCCTGTGTCGGTCTGTCTGAATTTATTTTTGCCAAAAAAGAGGCACTGACTGCGCTTTCATTTTCACTGACGGACAGCCATGACGATATTACCGTCTATTCCGACCAAATGTTTATTCCGGCAGAAAATTCATACGGCTGTTTCTATCCGCAGACTGCGGCAGATTTACTGATAAAGGGCATGAAAAACCACGATACGGATTTGATTCATTTTATCCTGACGGTGCTTGAAGATGAAAATACACGGTTACGCCCTTTTTCGTCTGAACAGATGATTGCTGGGCAAATGCTTGCCCTTCATAATGCCGTAACCGCCACTTTTTTCGGTCTGAATCCGGTGAAGTACGGCTTTTTAGAACAGTTGTTTGCTTTCCAGCAGGAAATTATTGGCTGTCAGGGAAATTTTGAACATTATTTTTCACACCTGCATGACCTATGTCTTTCGGTCAGTGCTTCACTTGCCGGACAACGGATGAGCAAAAAGAAAGAGCTTGTTCAGGAAACCGCTGATTTTATCCTGCAAAATTATGCCGATGCCAACTTAAATCTTTCCGGCACGGCACAGCATTTTCAGGTTTCCGAAGGCTATCTTTCGAGTATTTTTAAGGAACACGCCGGTATCTGTTTTGCGGAGTACCTTGAAAAATGCCGCATTGAAAAAAGCTGTGTTTTGCTGTCGGACACTGCCTCGACAATTGAACAGATTGCCGAAGATGTCGGCTATAACAGTGTGTATTCTTACCGCCGTGCCTTTAAGCGGCTGTTTCATATCAGTCCGTCCGCTTACCGGGAACAGAAACTGCCGTAAAAAACAAAAATACCTGTTCCGCTTAATGCCAGTAAGGCAAACAGCCATGTAACAGTGGTACTGTCACCGGTTTGGACAGGCGCACTCTGCGGCTGTTCCGGCTGTGCTTCCGCCTGTGCCTGCTGTGCTTCGGATACATCTTCTTTTTTCTGTATCGTCACCTCAACACGGTTGCCATCGGCGTCCACTGCCGTAACCTTTACCGGCTGATTACTGCCCTGTATCGTATAGATTCCATTATCCGCAGTAAGCTGTGTATCTCCTGCAAATACTTTCTCTAAATTATCATCTTCCACCGTAAACTTTACATTTTCACAATAAATGCCGCCGTCGCTGATTCCGATAAATACAGGCGGCTGTGTGACTTTCTGCACATAAACCTGTACATTTGCCATAGCTGTGTTTCCGGCTTTATCAGTAATCTTTGCATAAACAACCATTCTGCCGTCCGGCTCTACCGTAAATTCTTTTTCGTATAAATTCCACTTTCCGTTTGGCAGTGCATTTAACTGTTCTACACTCTGCTCACCCTCTGCAACATAGCAGACAATATTTGCAATGCCTGTTCCGGTATCGTAATACTGCCTTCCGGCGGGTTGGTGTCTGCCATAACCACAAATTTCAGTTCTGTCTGTGCCTGTGTATCATGGTCTGTGCTGACTGTAAGTACCGCGGTATAATCCGCCAGGCTTAATCCCTTCTGCGGTGCAACCGTAATTCCGGTTGTTTCACCCGGTGCCAGTTCGTTCTTTTCCGGGATACCTACCACATAGCCTTCGGCACTGCCTGCTTTAATAACAGCGGTGTACCGTTTCCGTAAATAATCTTATTGGCTTCATCTACTGTCGGCGCTGCTGCCTGTGTGTAAACCACCGCACCGTCTGCACGCACAAATACGCTTCCCATATCCGGAAGGACTGCTGTTGTCAGCACCACAACCAGTAATATACTCAAAGTCCTTCTTACCCAGCCTTTTAAGCGGTATTTTTTCTTCATACACCTTTCCTCCTTGAATCCCCACATAGTTCTTTTGTACTATCATATTCTATCTATAGTTCTATTATATCATAATGTTTTTTATCTATATATCTAATTTTGTAACAAAAAAATGACCTTCGGTCGTCAGATTTTTGCTTTACTTCTAACGACCGGAGGTCTGCTTCATATATTCACTATATGATTTTTATTCTTTTATTTTACTTCTTTTTTTCTTTCTGCCTGCCAGCACAACGAATGCTGTCATTGCCGCAAACATCATCAGTACAAATGGAACTGCACGCATGGTGTCCGCAGTTGCAACACCTGTATCCTCTGTCTGTGCATCAGAAGTTGTTGCTGCAGAACCTTCCGTAGACGGCTGTACCGTTTGTGTCGGCTGTACTGTTGTCGGCTCTGAAACAGTCGGCTGTTCCGGTTCTGACGGTGTGGTCGGCTGTTCATTTACTGTCTGATAAACTACCGCAAACGGACTGAATGAGGAAACTTCAACATAAAGTCCATTGTCTGTCAGCTGCGGCATCAGTGTTTCCAGACCATTTTCTGTCAAATGAAGCACTGCAAATGAGTAACCGCTCTTTCCTGTTCCTGCCGGATATTCCAAAGTAACCCCCATCTTGCCGTTCTTAAATGTTACAGTCTGACCTGCTTCATCTGTCAGATTCATTTCCAGATAAGAAATACTGCTGTTTTTCAAAGTTTCCGGCATTTCATTTTCGATTGCCGCTTTCATCTGCTGTGCAGCTGTATCGTATGCCTGTCCTTCTTTTACAATATTCAGGCTCAACTTTGTATTCTTTAATACACTGCCGTCTGCACCCACAAATTCAACTGTTTCAGGAACAGTTACTGTACCGCTTCCGTTGACTGTAACCGTTGTCTTTGTTTCTGTCGGTATCGCCGGCTCACTTGGCGCTGTCGGCTCTGCCGGTACGGTCGGCTGCTCCGGTGTTATCGGCTCACTCGGCGTCGTTGGCTGTTCCGGTTTCGTCGGCTGTTCCGGTGTCGTCGGCTGCTCCGGTTCGCTTGGCTCACTCGGTGTCGTCGGCTGCTCCGGTTCGCTTGGCTGTTCCGGTTCTGCTGTGACTTCCCTGCCGTCTACGATAAGCTTTACATCAGAGAATGTTACATCGGCATTTCTTGCCACATACATACCCACATAGACATAATCGGAATCAATCGTTGTCAGTTTGAAATCAAATCCGCCCGTAACGGTTGCTTCCTGACCGAATGTGCAGGCATATCCGTCTGCATTGCTTTCAATCTTTAAGTCTACGGTATCTCCATTTGTAATCGCATTTTCACAAGTTCCGCCCTGTGTCAGCACACCGCTCTTTCTTGCAAAGCAGTTCCATGCGCCGCTCTTTAACTTTAACGGTCCTGCCGCTACATAATCACCCAGTGCATTGGTTGTATTTGTATCAAGATACATATCATCTCTTGCCATTAAACCAAAGGATACCTGGTCATTGTTGTCAAAAGAATTAATGGTTGCTTTTGCTGTCAGTGTAAAACTGCTTGCTGCCGGTACTTTGTAATAATACATGGCAATACCGTCTGCCGTGCTTCCAATCTTACCCTTATTTTTTCTGACTGCAATGTGGATATTGCCGTTTGCATCTGTTTCCAGTGTATGGTTATCCGTTGACGGATTGCCACCGACATTTCCAAATACAGAACCGCTCCAGATACCTGCTTTCTTCCAAAGTGTACTCTCACCCGTTACCGGTGTATAATCCGCTTCCTTATAATCCGAATTCGGCTTTAAGACTTCGCTCTTTACCGGCGCTTCTGCGGATAAAATGTGGTCTGCAATGCCTGCCACATTTAACTTCTTGATTTCCTGTGTCAGCATATATGCATTGTAACGCGCACCGTAAATGTTGGTGTGTGTATTATCCACGCTTGCGGCACTGGATGATGTCCATGAATGTAAATTTACGGTTTCATCTGCGCCGAGTGAATCATACAGATTCTTTGTCAGTGTTGTCATATCCACTACAGGAACATTGACATCACTGCCTAATTTTCTGACGGCTTCTGCGTAGTCGCCGCCCGCATAAGTCTTTCCTTCGCTGACAGTATCGGCTGTAACGTGCAGATTTGATCTGCTCCATTCACCGTTTGCGGTTCTTCTGACAATCGGTGTGCATAAAATTACTGTTACACCCTTTTCCTGTGCAGGTTTTACATAATTTTCATATAATGAATTTGCAAAAGAGCCTTCTGCCGTATAATCGCCGTTCGGGTCTGTATATCTGCCGTCTTCTGCCTTTTCATCATTGTGTCCGAAGCCTACCAGCAGATAATCTCCGCTTGTCATGCCTTCCAACAATGTCTTATAGTTGTCTTCTGACGTAAAGCTCTTTGAGCTTCTGCCTGAAAGTGCAAGGTTTTCAACCTTTAATGTGCTGTCAAAATAGTTGGATAACTGTGTACCCCAGCCGTATCTCGGATAGTAGTATGCATCTGTAAAGCTGCATACGGTTGAATCGCCGACTACCCATACAGTTGCCTGTTCTTCTGACGGTGTATCCGGCTCTGACGGTTTACTCAATTCCTCGTGCTTTTCACCAATTTCGGTAATCAATGTCTGTCCATATTTTGTCCAATACTCTGATACTTTTGTGTAATTACCGTCTGCATCTTTGATGTATGCTTTTAATTCATTTTTACCATTTACAGTAAATGTCTGTTGTCCATCCGGATTGTTTCCTGCAACCTGACTTGGCATCTTAACGGCTGACGAAATCGTTAAATCCATATTCTGTAACTGCTGTGCAATCATTGCAGAAGTCAGGAAACCTCCCAGCTTATTGCTGTGTGTCTTATCTCCCTGTGCCATTACCTGTGTACCGTATTCAGATACCCCATTTGATGCTGCCGTATCGTTGGCATAAGCCGTTTCATACATTGTCTTTGTCAACTCAAACGCATCCATAAGCAGTACATTCTGTTCTTCTGCCAGCTGTTTTACCGCTGTTACATATGCGTTGTTCTCTGTAACAAGCGTTCCCGTTGTTGTATCTGTTGAATCATGGTGTGCCTTAATTGTACCGTCTGCCGTATAATAAAGTCTTGAAACCGGTGTTACAAGAACAGGTTTTGCACCTGCTGCCTTTGCCACTTCAATATACTGCTGTAAGTACCATTTATATGTTCCACCGCAGTCATACGAATAAAATGTATCACCGTATTTATCTGTAAGTGTTGACGGTGTTGCCACTTTTGTTCCTGCGGTTGTCGGATAAATACCGTTTTCATCCGGTGTCCCTAACGGCACATAGCGGTCTTCTAAATAACCAGACTGGTTTGAACAGTCATTATGTCCAAACTGAATAAACAGATAATCTCCCGCTTTAATATTTTCTGCAATCTTATCCAGTGAACCTTCGTTAATAAAGTTTCTGCTGCTTCGTCCGCCATTGGCATAGTTGACAACCTTGACCTTTGAATCATCAAAGAAACTCTGCAAATATTCGCCCCATGAACCTTCTGCCTGTGCCTTGCCGGACATATACATTCCGTTTGCAGAATAATCCTTTACCGTAGAATCTCCTGCAAGGAAAATATTAACGCCCTTTCCCAGTTCAATATCCGAACCTGTAGAAGACGGGTCTTCGTAACCTTCTCTTACAAATGCTTCTACTTTATATTCTGCTGCTTCACCAGTTGTTCCACTGATAGTCTGCGGAATAACAACAACCTTAATACGTTTGCCTTCTGCTTCTGACGGAATGGTAAAACTCTTATCTGCATTTGCCGTAGAGCTGCAGCTAAGTGTTTCTGTTCCGTCATCTGCAACGATATACCAGCGGATAACCGAAGCATCACTGGCATCATTTACTTCGCCTAAAGAATAGCCAACTGTGAGTTTGTGTCCCGGATATGGCGCATTAATATCACCGTTATCCACAACATAAGGAACCCTTGTAAATGCAACGCCGTCTGCTTCCTTTGTGTATGCCTTTGGTGTCCAGCCGTTAAAATAAGCTGCTATATCAACTGCATTTGCTGTATCCTCAGACATAATTCCTGTTACACGGGCAGATAAATCCACTTCCGTACCGTCCGTGCGTGTTGTATTAAATTCATTATATTTTGCATTTTCCGGCTTTTTGCCGCTCATCTCCGTCCAGCCGTCTGCAACGATAAAGTCACCTGCAAGCTTTGTATTTAAAAATGTCACATGTGCATCAGCGCCCCACGGTCTGCCGAAGTATCCCGGTGTCACCGTTAATTCATCATTTGCTGTAATAACACAATTTCTGAACAGATAACCGTTTTTTGTATCAGATGTCGGTTTGTGTGCTGTAATATATCCGCCGACTGAATTGGTACTGTATCCGTACCATTTTAATTCGCAGCCGTCAAATACACAGTCACCGTCACCGAAAATATAATCCGTATTTCCTTCAATACGGCAGTTCTTAAAATACAGACTGGTTGCGGAATTTCCTGTATACAATGTATCCTGGCTTCCTAAAAATGCGCAGTTTGTAAATTCCACTTTATCTGCTTCCACTGCCATCGCTGTTGCACGCTCTGTTGCTGCCTTGGAAGCTACATCTGTACCATATTTTCTCTGTGGAAGTCCTGTATCCGCCGCCGGTGTTACACCGTCTTCAATTTCTTCGTCTGTCAGATACCGGTTAAATGAATTTTCAAACACAATGCCGTCTGCGCTAAATCCGGTTGCCGTATTTTTTACGTAAACAGCACAGCCCCACTTCGATGCAGTTGACTTTGCATACTGGTCATACGCATTTTCCACATTATAATATCCTGTGCCGTCTGCACTGTAATATTCATAACCGATTCCGTAATACCATGTCATCAGAACCTCTTTGTCTGAATCATTAACAAGGGACAAATATGGTGTTGTAATGATAACCTGTTCACGGTAAGTTCCCGGTGCAATATGAATCGTAATGCGTTCTTCCTCCGAAGACGGATTCATTGCTGCTGCTGCCGCAACTGCCTCTTTTACCGTATTATAATTATATTCTGCCTTGTCTTCATAACCCACATATAAATCCGGCACACGTGTCATTGGTTCTGCCGCTGCTGTCGATACAAATAAAATATCTTTCTTTACCGCAGCACCGTTTACAACTACATGAGTCGTTGTGCGGTATCCGTCTGCTGCTGCACTGACTGCATAAGCACCGTTTCTCAATGATATTTCATAGCCATCATTTGTTACCGTTCCTGCATACACATAGTTGTCATCTACGTTGGTAAATGTAAGTTCTGTTACATTTGTTCCAGCCTCTAATCCTGTAAATTCACCATTTACCGCATAAACTGCCTTTGCCGCTACAATAATATCCTCTGTATGATTCTGATTGTCATTTACTGTTTTTCCGGAAATGATTTCATAGTCATTTACTCCCTGTAAAGAAGCTGTATATTCTACATCCGGTTCAAGAACTGCCGTAAATGAAAAATCTTCTGCAATCTTTAATTCAACGGCATCTGCCATTGCACCTTCTTCCGGTTCCATTGTCACTTTTAATTTTGATATATCATAGCCTTCTGTAAAACCACTGATTTTTCCGGTATATGTATAGACACTCTTTGTTTCAACTTTCAGACTGACATTCTCCTTACCGGTCAATACCTCTGATATATCTGTCGTTACAACCTTTGTATCATTGGTGAAACCGATGCCGGTTACACCTGAAAGCACTGCAGTGTATTCTTCTCCTGCCGCCAGTGAAACACTGTAGGAATTTCCGTTCAACTTGGCCTGCGTTGCTGTATTTGTACGTTTATTCATAAACAGTAACTGACATCCTGAAATATCCACTCCATTTAATTCAATCGTACCACTTACTGTTACAGCCGGTATTCTCATCACTCGGTTATAAATTGGTTTACCAGCAGCTGCTGTAGTATAAATTTTATAGGAACCGCTATACTGGGCAATAAATTCATATTTTGTTCCTACATTTGTAAAACTTTCCGTATCCTTCTGTGTTCCACCTTCTCCAAGATAGGTAAATACAAGTTCGCCTGTGACAGCGTTGCTTGATGCCATATACACTACAATCTTATCCCCGGCTTCTACATTGGCAATCGTTATATTTCTTCTGCCTTCACCACCTGTACCGTTGCAGTAATACATCCCACCTGCGGTATATCCATCTGCATAAGCCGTTTTCGCAAGTGCATTGGTTCCATAATTTTTGCTGCTCGTTGAAAACAGGCGGTCATTCACTGTATGTGTCAATGTCAAATCGCCAAATACTGTTGTGCCTTCCGCAAATTTTCCGGCACTGCTGACATTTTCGCACTGTTCCCAGTCCTGTGCGCTGATATGGTTGTTGTACAGTTGTGTGTCACTTTCCTGTACAGCACCAAAGTCCCAAACGTCAATTTTTCTGGCTGTTGCGGCAAAAACCCCGGTAAATGCCGATGTTTCAATGCCTGTTACAAATAACAGCATTGCACATAAAAAACAGCTCAAACGTTTCTTTGTCTTTTTCCCCATAACTCCTCCATTCCGGTTTTTAACCATAATAAAAATCCGACAGAAAAGCCCAGTCCTTTTCTGTCGGATTTTATTATAAAGTCTGACCTCGTGTCAGAGTCAATATTTTTTATTCAATTTATACAATATTTTGTTCTACATCAGATACAATAGGAACACTCATTAACAGATACATGACTGGTTTCCCATTTTCAACCGCCTTGCTGACAATCACACCTATAATATCTCCATTAATACACATATGATGTTCTTTCATATATTGCAGATGTCTGCCAACCATCAGCTGTTTTAATGTTTCCTCCTCATAACCAGACAATTCCTCCAGTGTTGCCGGAATTTTTACAATTCCCATAATTGACGGTTTCTGGCGATAGCGCACTGTATACTCATTTTCAGTCATACTATACTTTTCCATGTGCATATCTTTTACCGACCAGCCATTACAAATTGTAAATCTGCCCTGCTCCAATTCTTTTTGTGGAATCAGATAAATGTGCTGCACCTCCGGAGATTGATATAAAAATTCTTCAATTTTCTTTAACCGGCCTGCTTCCTGCAAAAGCTTTCCGCCTTCCTTATATAATACATAAATCTGCTCCACACAGTCTTTTTCATAGACATCTATCATCTGCGCCGCTTTTTGCATCAGCAGAACATCATCTTTAATACGATGCCGCACATAAGTCATATAAGCAATTTCCTTATCCATTTGCTGCATACGTTCCTGATATGCTGCTATTTCTTCCTGTATAGTATAACTTTGCATTTCAAGGAGTTTTTCATGCGGAAATCCATATTTACGCAGCAGCCTTATATTCGTTATGTCAAACACACCATCTTCATCATAGTAACGGTATCCGCTGTCTTCGTTCCGTACTGCATGAATATATCCCTGATTTTCATACCGCCGTACTGTGTTGGTAGAAATATTCAACAGTTTTGCCAGCTCGCCAATTTTATATTTCAATTAATCCCACTCCTCTAACAGTTGCCCAAAGACATCAAGCGCTTCCTGAATTACCTGCGGACTTTCCATATCAATGCCGCACAGCTTTAAAAGGTCAATCGGGTGCATACTGCATCCGCCCGATAAGAACTGCTTGTATCCTTTCAGTGTCTTTTCATCGCCCTTAAAAATCTTGGAAGCAATTGCAATCGCCGCCGAATAGCCGGTTGCATACTGATAAACATAAAACGGTGTGTAAAAATGCGGGATTCTGGACCACTCCAGCGCAATCTCGTCATCAATCACCATATCTTCACCAAAATATTCTTCATTGAGCTTCCTATAGACATCGCATAATGCCTGTGCGCTCAGCACCTCGCCGTCTTCTGCCATTTTGTGCGTTATCATTTCAAATTCAGCAAACATCGTCTGACGGAACAGCGTTCCCTTAAACTGTTCAAAATAGTGGTTCATCAGATATTTCTTTTCCGATAAATCCGTGCAGTTTTTCAGAAGATACTGCATTAACAGGGCTTCATTGCACGTAGAAGCGACCTCTGCCACAAAAATGCGGTAGCCCGCATACGGATACGGCTGGTTTGCATTGGAATAATAGGTATGCATGGCATGACCCATTTCATGCACCAGCGTAAATACGTCATTTAACGTATCCGTGTAGTTTAAGAACACATAAGGGTGTACGCCATATGTGCCCCATGAAAATGCACCGGTGCGTTTGCCTGTATTTTCATAGACATCAACCCAGCCGCTTTCAAAGCCTTCCTTCACCTTGGATAAATATTCCTCACCCAGCGGTGCTAGCGCCTTTAAGGCAATGTCTTTTGCTTCTTCATACGGTATCTTCATCGTAATATCCGATACCATTGGTGCATAAATATCATAAAAATGCAGTTCGTCCACGCCTAATACCTGCTTGCGCAGTGACACATAGGCATGCATTTTATCCAGATTTTTATGAACCGTTTCAATGAGGTTGTGATAAACCTTTTCCGGAATAAATGAACCGCTTAAATACATTTGCAGCGTGGAGTCATACTTTCTTGCCTTTGCATAAAAGCACGCCTGCTTGACATTGGCATAGTATGTTGCTGCAAGTGTATTTTTATAATTTCCATACTGGCGGTAAAGTGCCTTAAATGCATTTTCACGGACACTACGGTCGTTGCTTTCCATAAAGACACTGTATCTGCCGTTGGTTAATTCAACTTCATTACCGTCCTCATCCAAAATCGTGCCAAACTTCACATCGGCATTGTTAAACTTTGAAAAAATCTCATTCGGTGAAGCCGTCACCTGCCCTGCCATTGCAAGCAGGCGTTCCTCTTTTTCGGAAAGGGCATGTTCTTTTTTCTCAAGTATATCCTCCAGTGCATGACGGTAAAGTGCGATTGTATCCGAGTTCAGATATTCCTGCATCTTCTTTTGATCAATTGCTAAAATTTCCGGTGTTAAAAATGCATATTTTTCAGACAGCTTCGTGACAGCCGCCTGCGCCCTGCCGGACATTTCCTGATACACAGCATTGGCAGTATCCTCGTAATATTTCATAAATGCATACACGTATACATGCTCCACAAGCAGATCCGCTTCATCGGATTCCTTTAATGCCTGATACAGTATCAGGGCGGACTCTGCCAGTCTGCCCTGATAAGCACATTTTTCTTTTGCCCTGCGGATACATTCGTTGTAATCGGCTTCCCATGCTTCGTCTGTCGCATAAATATCTTCGATTCTCCATTTATCCTGCTGTGCGATTTCACTTCTTTGCTTTGCCTTCTGCATATGCCTCTCCTGCCCTATCTTTTCATTACTTCGTGTCATCTTCCGGAATATAACAGGTCATCGCAATTGCCAGCGCACCCTGTCCGATATGACATGCCACGCTTAATGAAAGCGGATCCATGTGGAAATCAAACTGCGGATACGTTTCCTGTATCAGCTTTGCCCATTCTTCTGCTTCTTCGCGGTTGCCGGCATAAGCAGCTTCCATATGCACGCGGCCTTTTTCGGCACATTCCTTAAAACGTCCTTCCAAATCGTCCGCCATTGCCTTTAACATAATCTTCTTTGCTGAGTTCTTGCCTCTTGTCTTAGAAAATGCGTCCAGCTTCTCACCCTGAATCTGCAATACAGGCTTTAAATTTAATACCGTTCCGATTGCCGCTGCCGCCGGTGTGATTCGTCCGCCCTTCTTTAAATATTTTAAAGTTTCCAGTGTAATGTAAATGCTTGACTGCAGCTTTTCACGCTCCAGCACTTCCTTAATCTGTGCCGCAGAATAGCCCTTGGATACCAGTAACTTTGCATCTAACACAGACTGGCGCATGGTTACGGAAATGCGCTGGTTGTTGACAACCTGAACCTTACCGTCATAATCGTCAGAAAGCATAGCCGCCGTCTGGCATGTGCCGCTTAATCCGCTGGACATCGGTATGAAAACAATCTCATCATATTCTTTTAAAAGCTTGTCCCATTCGTCCTGTAACTCGCCTACGGACGGCTGTGAAGTCGAAATATCCGCATCATTTTTTAACTTTTCGTAAAATTCTTCCTGTGTCAGATTAATCCCTTCAAAATACTGCTGTCCGTCAATAAAAAACGGCATCGGAATCACGTATACCCCCAGTTCCTTTGCCTGTTCCTGTGTAATACCGCTGTTACTGTCTGTTAATACTGCTATTTTACCCATCTATATGCCTCATTTCTACTTTATCGCAAAAATCTTTTCCTTTATTGTACCTTATCTTTTAATTTGCTACAAT
>SKEV01000705.1_pt1 | contig 12531 bp, 10 predicted proteins | sample 4819531 | NCBI WGS metagenome assembly SKEV01 (sample SAMN11008800, study PRJNA524170) | human gut metagenome | biome: Human fecal sample; material: Feces; isolation source: fecal sample from pouch patient p9, p28 | host: Homo sapiens | place: Israel: Tel-Aviv | collected 2016-08-01 | reverse complement strand
CAACTCGTAACGGTTATACTACGCAGGGAATCAGCATCAGCCGACTGTTTGCCGAGGCGGCGCAGACACCGGAAATCGACAGCTACGGATGCAACTGTCTGCTGGGGGCAGCCCACATGTACAAGCTGATCAAAGCACAGAACCTTGCCGGGGACAAGTTTATCCAGGTATTACCAAACAGTGGATATCAGCAGATTGTCCGTGGACAGGCAGGCCATGCAGATGGTGTACACTATTTTGCTGATAAAATGGAACAGATGGTAGAATTGGGTGTAAATATCATTGGCGGATGCTGCGGAACCACACCAAAGCATATCCGGATGCTGTGTGAGAAACTGGCAGGAAAAGCACCATATGAAAAGCTTCCGGTAGTGGAAAAAGGCGGGGAAGATGCTGTTTCCCAGACCCGTAACAATCCATTCATGGCGAAATTGCAGCGGGGAGAAAAAGTGATTGCCGTAGAACTGGATCCTCCTTTTAACCAGGATGCTCAAAAGTTGATGGAAGGTGCATTTCAGTTGAAACAAAGCGGTGTAGATATCATTACCATCGCAGATTCACCACTGGCGAGAGCCCGCGCAGATTCTGTACTGCTGGCTGCAAAAGTCAGTGCTATGGTGGATATTCCGGTGATGCCGCATATCGCCTGCCGTGACAGAAACCGTATCAGTATGCACTCCACATTATTGGGTGCACATATCAATGGAATCCGGAATCTGATGATCGTCACCGGTGATCCCGTGCCTTCCGGTGAACGGGACAACACAAAGAGCGTGTTTGATTTTAATTCGATTCGTTTTATGGAATATGTAAAAGAACTGAATCAGGAGATTTTCCTGCAGGATGCATTTTCTTATGGTGGTGCTCTGAATCAGAATCAGGCAAATGAAGATCAGGTCATGAAGCGGATGCAGAAGAAAATCGATGCAGGACTTTCCTGGTTTATGACCCAGCCGATCTATTCTGATGAGGAAGTAGAAAAACTGGGCAGAATGAAACAGGAGTTGAACACAAAGATTTTATGTGGTATTATGCCGTTAGTCAGCTATCGCAATGCGATGTTTATCAAGAACGAAATGCCGGGCATTCAGGTGCCGGATGAGATCGTGGCACAATATCGGCCGGATATGAGCCGGGCAGAGGCAGAGGATGTTGCAGTCCGTATTTCTCTTTCCATCATGGAAAAGCTGGAAGAGGTAGCCGATGGATTTTATTTTATGACACCATTTAACCGTGTATCTCTGATCACCAGGATCATTCATGCGCGGAAACCGCAATAGGAGAGTTGGAATGAAAAAGGAAGAACTGTATAGATTATTAGAGAATGGACCTGTATATCTGGATGGAGCTACAGGAAGCAATCTGCAAAAAGCCGGTATGCCTACAGGTGTGTGCCCGGAACAGTGGATTCTGGATCATCCGGATGTGATCCTGGATCTTCAGAAACGTTATATAGAAGCAGGTACGCAGATTTTATACGCACCGACATTTTCCGGAAACCGTATCAAACTGGAAGAGTATGGACTGGTAGATAAAATTGTAGAGATCAATACAAAACTGGTGCAGCTGTGCCGGGAAGCAGCGGGTGAGAAAGGACTGGTATGTGGTGATATGACCATGACCGGTGAAAGCCTGGAGCCGATGGGCGATCTGGAACTGGAAGAACTTATTGATATTTACAAAGAACAGGCGAAAATCCTGTATGAAGCAGGCGTTGACCTCTTTGTGGTAGAGACTATGATGAGCCTTGCTGAGACCAGAGCCGCTGTTCTGGCGATCAAAGAGACCTGTGACCTGCCGATCATGGTATCCATGACCTTTGATGAAAAAGGAAAGACATTATATGGAAATACACCGGAAGGATGCATGGTTGTGCTGCAGAGCCTCGGAGCAGATGTTGTAGGTATCAACTGTTCTACCGGTCCTGAGCGGATGGCAGATATGGTACGACAGATGAAACCGTATGCAAACGTGCCGATTCTGGCAAAACCGAATGCAGGCCTGCCGCAGATGGTAGATGGTGAGACTGTTTATGATATGGGACCGGAAGAGTTCGCATCTTTTGGCCCGATGTTGATGGAAGCCGGTGCGGCAGTGCTCGGCGGATGTTGCGGAACGACACCGGAGCACATTGCCTCTCTGGTTGCGGCAACGAAGGATATGAAGCCGGTTCCGGTGATGCAGGAGCGCAAACGTGTCTTGGCTTCGGAGCGCCAGATACAGGAGATAGATATCAACGGTCCGTTTCTTGTGATCGGTGAGCGCATTAATCCAACCGGAAAGAAAGAACTGCAGGAATCACTGCGCCAGGGAAGCATGGAGATTGTCTGTGACATGGCAGAAGAACAGGAAGAGATGGGAGCACATATTCTGGATATCAATATGGGAATGAATGGTATTGATGAGAAGGAAATGATGCTGGAGGCCATCGAGGAAGTGACCATGACCACAAGCCTTCCACTCTGCTTCGACTCCAGTCATGTAGATATCATAGAGGCAGCTCTGCGCCGTTATCCGGGACGTGCCCTGATCAATTCCATTTCACTGGAAAAAGAAAAATTTGAAAAGCTGCTTCCAATTGCTAAAAAATATGGAGCGATGTTTATTTTACTTCCGCTGTCCGATGCAGGACTGCCGAAGGATATCAACGAAAAGAAAGAAATTATACATACGATCCTCGCTCGTGCATTAGAACTTGGCATGCACAAAGAGGATATTGTGGTGGACGGACTGGTAGCCACCGTAGGTGCAAACAAAAATGCAGCGCTGGAGACATTAGAAACCATTTGTTACTGTAAAAATGAACTGGGTCTGGCAACTGTCGGTGGATTATCCAATATTTCTTTCGGATTACCGAACCGTGGCTTTGTCAATGCAGCATTTGTTACTATGGCTTTACAGAGCGGTCTGACTATGGCCATTGCAAATCCGTCCAGTGACATTATGATGAACCTGGCAGCAGCCAGTGATTTACTGTTAAACAAAGCCGGTGCGGATCTGAATTACATCAACCGCATGGCTGAGTTTGATGCAAAAAAAAAACTGAATCTGTAAAATCAGCGAAGGCATCGCTACAGAACGCAGGCGGAAATACACAGACACCTGCGGCAGCAGAAAAAAACAGATGCAGTGAGAACAAGGATACCTCCATGAATGCTGCGGCATCTCACAGCACAATCTACAAGGCGGTGCTCAACGGTTCCATGAAGAGCATTCTGGATGAAGTAAAAGCCGGTCTGGCACAGGGCATGGAACCTGGTATGATTGTCAGCGATGAGCTGATTCCTGCCATCAATGAAGTGGGGGATCTCTTTGAACAGCAGAAATACTTCCTGCCACAGCTGATTGCCAGTGCGGAAACCATGAAGAAAGCCATTGAGTATCTGGAACCAATGCTGTCTTCCGGGGATGAGACCGGTCCGAAAGTGACCATTGTGATTGCTACCGTAGAAGGAGATATTCACGATATCGGAAAAAATCTGGTGGCACTTATGCTGAAAAATTATGGATTTCGTGTAGTGGATCTGGGTAAAGATGTACCGAAGGAAGACATCGTGCAGGCAGCCATCGATGAAAAGGCAGATATTATTGCACTGTCTGCTTTGATGACAACTACAATGATGCGGATGAAAGATGTAGTGGAGCTGGTAAAAGAAAAACAGCTGAAAACCAAAGTTATCATCGGAGGTGCGGTTATCACACAGAGCTATGCAGACGAAATCGGAGCCGATGGATATTCGAAAGATGCGGCCGATGCCGTACGGCTGGTGCAGCGGTTGCTCGGACTTTCATTATGATAAAGAATAAGCTGGAAATGAAATCCAGACAGACACGGCGGTGAGAGATGTTCACTCCGGTGACGAAAATCAGACGATCGTCTTGTCCTGGATTTTGTTTCCAGCTTTGTTTTATAAAAAATCAGATGATACGCAAGCGTTCAATAGTGCCTTAAAACAGTCCGTTGTTGTGTACCGGCACGATATCCTGTACATTATGTTCTACCACATCCCAGTGCTCAGCCAGTTTACCATCTTCGATACGGTAAATATCACATACTTTATTGATCGCACCGTTTTCCAGTGTGCATTTGAAGAATACATATACGATATCTCCATCCTCACCGATATGAATGATATCCATATGTGGTTTCAGACTGAAGAAAAATTTGGTGAATTCTACAAAGCCTTCTTTTCCGCTCGGAGCAGTCGGATTGTGCTGGATGTAATTGTCTTTCATATAATTGTCTAAATTGGAGATATCCCAGTTGTTAAATACTTCATCGTAAAATTTCAATACAAGTTCTTTGTTTGTCATAGTCGTGTTTCCTTTCTGAATTGATTTTATGTTTATATGATAAACGAAAAATGTTGAATTGAAAAGCGTTGTTTGTTGAAAACTGTGAGAACTACAGAATAATTATTTTCGACAAATGTTGAATACAACAATGATTATAGAAGTGCAGAGAAAATCCAAAACACCTCTTTACTTCAAAACTTTAATATGTTAAAATTTTGCACAGAGAAAAGCAAATGCTGGAAAGCAGATGTAATAGGTATTTGGTTACAGAAGGAGTATAAAATGAGCAAAAAAATCAGAACAGAGGCCGTGGATCACCTGTTTGAAGCTATCCTGTGCCTGAAAGATAAAGAGGAGTGTTATACCTTTTTTGAAGATGTTTGTACCATCAATGAAATTTTATCACTGTCACAGCGTTTTGAAGTGGCACATATGTTGCGGGAGCAGAAGACTTATCTGGATATCGCGGAGAAGACCGGTGCATCCACAGCGACGATCAGCCGTGTCAACCGTTCCCTGAATTATGGCAATGACGGTTATGATATGGTGTTTGCCAGAATGAAAGGGCAGGAAGGTGAGCAGTAGCATAAAAGTGGAGCGTCAGCTTCACGATATGCGAATATTGGGTAGAATTGTGGGAGTACGAAGTACAGAACAATTCGTAAGGCATCTTTTGGCCCCAACATCAAGATAACGGTAAAAGAAAAAAGGAAGCACAGAAGGATTCCCGTATATGGGAATCAGCTGCGTTTCCTTTTTGTGTTTTTGGGCGGCTCCGTTTTTTTCATGGAGTCGATGATTTTCTCAATCAGAAGTTTTTTTGTATAGACATCAAAATTCAGAAGGCAGATGAAAGTGAACTTCTGCAAAAAGTCTGCATCTTTTTCACTGAGATTTTCCAGATCTGCAAAAGCAGATTCGCTGATGATATATTCTTCCTGGATGATTTCTTTTAAACGCTCTACCTGATGGGATTCCAGACAGAAGATACCGTCATAAATCTCCTCCAGTGTCGGGGAAGATTTTTTGCCGAAATAGCGGTCGGTCAGCGGATTCAGGACATTCTGGATATCACTGATACTGAGGACACTTTTAAAATAGTAGATAAACACCAGGGTTAAAATATGCTCTTTGGAATATTTTTTCTTTTCCGGCGGCGGGAGCAGATTATTTTTTACATAATTGTTGACCATGGTTTTGGTCAGAATTGGATCTTCCTCATGCCGTTTTGTAGGATACAGTTCTTTTTCCATGAATGTTATGACCTGATCCATATATAGATTGATATCCGGAAGTGCTTCCAGTTTTGCATGGTCAATTCGTGACAGACTGTCCAGTATGCTGTTTAATAAATCGTTTGTATTGATTGTCATGGGAACTATCTCCAGTCATTCGTGAGTTATGTTTTGTAATGTTTAAAAGATATTATATAGTATTGAAAACCGAATGGCAAGCCAATGTTGTTGACGGGATCAGGCACCTTATGCTATGATAGCACAAGGTTAGAAAATATGTTCGATAAAAGACAGCAGTCAGAAAATGAAACAGATAGAAACAGATAGAAGAAATAAATGGAGGAAGCATGGGCAGATATGATTTGCTGAATACACAGCAGCAGGAAGCGGTTTTTCAGACAGAAGGACCGGTGCTGGTACTGGCAGGAGCCGGTTCCGGAAAGACGAGGGTTCTGACGCACAGAACCGCTTATCTGATAGAGGAAAAAGGGGTGAATCCATATCATATTATGGCAATTACCTTTACAAATAAAGCAGCAGCAGAGATGCGGGAACGTATCGACAATCTGGTGGGATTCGGTTCGGAGAGTATCTGGGTATCTACCTTTCACTCCAGCTGTGTGCGGATTCTCCGTCGGTATATTGACCGTCTGGGCTATGACAACCGGTTTACGATTTATGATGCAGATGATCAGAAGACGGTGATGAAGGATGTGTGCAAGCGGCTTCAGATTGATACGAAGCAGACGAAAGAACGTGCGTTGCTGAATGTGATTTCTTCCGCAAAAAATGAATTGATCTCTCCGGAGGAGTTTACCATGCGGGCAGCCGGTGATTATGCAAAACAGAAGCAGGCACAGGTTTACCGGGAATATCAACAGACGCTGAAAAAAAACAATGCACTTGATTTTGACGATCTCATCATGAAATGTGTGGAATTGTTTAAAAATGATCCGGAAGTGTTGGATTCTTATCAGGAGCGTCTGCGCTATATCATGGTAGATGAGTATCAGGATACAAATACGGCGCAGTTTGAACTGGTGCGGCTGCTGGCAGCCAAGTACCGTAACCTTTGTGTGGTAGGTGATGATGATCAGTCAATCTACAAATTCCGTGGAGCCAATATCCACAATATTCTCAATTTTGAGCAGTATTTCCCGGATGCAAAAGTCATTAAGCTGGAGGAAAACTACCGTTCTACACAGAATATTCTGGATGCTGCCAATGCAGTGATCAAAAATAACGTGGGCAGAAAAGCAAAGGCGCTCTGGACGCAGCAGGATGCCGGTGACAAGATTGACTGTAAGGATTTTGATACAGCATACGATGAGGCAGAGTACATTGCCCACAGCATCAATTCATTTGTGCGCAAAGGGGTATTTTCTTATGGAGACAGTGCCGTACTGTACCGGACCAATGCACAGTCACGTTTGTTAGAGGAGCGGTTTGTCCGGGAGAATATTCCGTATAAAATCGTGGGTGGTGTAAACTTCTATGCAAGAAAAGAAATTAAAGATTTACTGTGTTATCTGAAAACGATCGACAATGCACAGGATGATCTGGCAGTGAAACGGATCATCAATGTACCGAAACGGGGAATCGGTGCAACGACCATAGCCAAAGTACAGGACTATGCAGATGAGAACGGAATGAGTTTTTATGCCGCGCTGAGACAGGCGGAAGAGATATCGACGCTGAGCAAAGCTACTGCGACCAAGATTCGTCCTTTTGTGACTTTTATTCAGATGCTGCGCAGCAAGCTGCCCTATATCAGTGTGGAACAACTCATGGATGAGATTATTGAAGATACCGGTTATGTGGCAGAACTGGATGCGGAAGGTACAGATGAAGCCCGTGCCCGGATTGAAAATATCGATGAGCTGATCAGCAAGATCGTGGCCTATGAGGAATCTGTGGAACAGCCGACATTGAGCGGATTCCTTGAGGAAGTGGCATTAATTGCAGATATTGATAATCTGGAAGAGGACAGTGATTATGTGGTGCTGATGACATTGCACAGCGCAAAGGGATTGGAGTTCCCGAATGTTTATCTGGCAGGTATGGAAGACGGGTTGTTCCCAAGTTATATGACGATTACTTCTGATGACCCGACCGAAGTGGAAGAAGAGAGACGTCTGTGTTATGTGGGAATTACAAGAGCCAGAGAACACCTGACTCTGACCAGCGCACGGATGCGTATGACCAGGGGAGAGACACAGTATCACAAAGTCTCCCGTTTTGTGAAAGAAATCCCGAAGAGCCTGTTGAACGGCATGGTGCGGGAGGAACGGCCAAGAAAAGAAGAACCGATCAAAGATTTGGGGAATGTAAAGCAGAATTTCAGTCGGAAACCATACGGCGGCGGTTCCTCTGCACCGGCAGGGGGTATGCCTTATTATAAATCTTTCAGCCTGGGACAGAAAAAAGCACAGCAGTTTGGTGGTGGGACAAAGCTTGGCAGACTGACGTATGCGGAAGGTGACCGGGTGCGTCATGTGAAGTTTGGGGAAGGTCTGGTAAAGCAGATTGTTTCCGGTGGAAGAGACTACGAAGTTACGGTGGATTTTGATGATTTTGGCACAAAGAAAATGTTTGCATCGTTTGCAAAACTGCAGAAGTTATGATATAATCGCCTATAACAATGAACAATACGGAGCAGAAAATTCAGATTTGTAAAATAATATTGTGAACGCAGGTCGCAAAGCGACTGTGTTCATGTAGCGAAAGTGGATTGCGAATGTCCGCTTTACCAGTGTTTTGTATTGTGAAATGTGAAGTAGAAGGAATGTATTAAGAAGGAGTGAATGACATGAACAATGATTTGATCAGTGTTGCAAAATTAACAGAGTTATTTTCCAAAAAAATTGATGAGGAAAGAAAGACAAAATTACTTTGGATTCTTGCCATTGTTGGAGCAGTTGCAGCGGTAGTCGTAGCAGCACATTATATTTATAAGTTCTTTGCTCCTGATTATATGGATGACTTTGAAGATGAATTCGAAGATGAGTTTGATGATGACTTCTTTGATGACGAGGATGATGAATACGAAGAGGAAGACTAATCTGCATCAGCGGAATGTAATTTGATGCAAGGATGATCCGTATTGGAACGCCCACTCACAGAATGCGAGTGGGCGTTTTTTGCCTGACTTCAGAGTTGAGATGTTTGTGTATGAAAAATAAAGAAAGCGTTGTGAGGAGAAAGATTTGAAAAAAGGACAGATGTGTGAAGGCATTGTAGAAAAAATCAAGTTCCCGAATAAGGGAATTGTAAAAGTAGAGGACAGTGAAGTAACGGTAAAAAATACTATTCCGGGACAGAAAGTTTCTTTTGTCATCAATAAAAAACGAAAAGGAAAAGCAGAGGGACGTCTGCTGGAGATTCTGGAAAAGTCAGAACTGGAGAATGCAGAAGCTAACTGCCCGCATTATGGTGTCTGCGGCGGATGTAATTATCAGACACTGCCGTATGAAGAACAGTTAAAACTGAAGGCCGGACAGGTGCTGGAACTGATGAAAGCAGTGGTACCAAATGCGGAGGATATTTTTGAGGGAATCCGAAAAAGTCCGCAGCAGTTTGGTTACCGAAATAAAATGGAATATACGTTTGGTGATGAAGTAAAGGATGGTCCGCTGGCACTTGGTATGCACAAGCGGGGAAGTTTCTATGACATTGTAACTGTGGATGAATGTCGGATTGTGGATGATGACTACCGCAAGATCCTTGGTGCAACGGTAGCATATTTCAGAGCGCAGGATATTCCATTTTACCATCGGATGCGCCATGAAGGATATCTGCGTCATCTGCTGGTGCGAAAAGCAGTAAAGACAGAGGAAATCCTGATCGATCTGATTACGACCACACAGGAAATTTGTGCAGGGGAGAGCTGTGTGAATGAAACAGCACTTTTAGATGGCTGGAAAGAACAGCTTCTGGCACTGGAACTGGATGGAAGTATTGCCGGCATTTTGCATACAAAAAATGACAGCGTGGCAGACGCAGTGAAAAATGAAGGAACAGAAATTTTATATGGCCAGGATTATTTCTATGAGGAATTGCTTGGGTTAAAGTTTCGAATCTCTCCGTTTTCCTTTTTCCAGACCAACTCTCTGGGCGCAGAGGTATTATATCAGACTGCCCGTGAATATATCGGAGACAGTCTGGATGAAAAAGCGGAGAAGACGGTATATGATCTGTACAGCGGAACCGGAACGATCGCACAGATCCTGTCGCCTGCGGCAAAACATGTGATCGGAGTGGAGATCGTGGAGGAAGCCGTAGAAGCTGCGAAAGAGAATGCACAGTTAAATCAGCTGGAGAACTGTGATTTTATTGCCGGTGATGTCTTGAAAGTTCTGGATTCCATCGAAGAAAAGCCGGATTTTATTGTGTTGGATCCTCCACGGGAAGGAATTCATCCGAAGGCACTGGAGAAAATCATCCGTTATGGTGTGGATCGCATGATTTATATTTCCTGTAAACCGACCAGCCTACAGCGGGATCTGGAGGTTTTACAGGCACAGGGATATGTGGTGGAACGGATTTGCTGTGTGGATATGTTTCCAGGAACGGTGCATGTGGAGACAATCGCGAGTCTGTATAGGAAATAGGCGGCTTTGCTAGGAAATTGAGGGGTGACAAGCAGGTATTGTCTACCTTTTGTCAACCCTTTTTCCTAGTGGTAGACAGATTATTGAATTGCTGCTTCAAATATCCGGATTGCATCAGAGCGCATTTTTTCGGTATTAAAGACATATTTGTTCATGGTGGTAGTAATGTCTTTATGTCCTAAACGCTCCATAACAGTCTTAGGATATGCCCCGTTCTCTGCCAGTATTGTTCCATGAGTATGGCGCAATGAATGGTAGTGAAAGAGTGGAAGCCCTAATTCGTAATGAATGACACGCGCACAGTATTTGAATGATTCAGATGTTAGAAGTTCGCCATTTTCTTTTACAGATAACGGCATGATTTCTTTGTATGCTACGTTCTGATCTGCAGGGTATTGTACAATAGCGCCATCAGGGCGTACATAGGTTTTTTGATAATAGGGACCATAGCGCAACATGGTCTCTTTTCTTTTTATGATCTCTTTTTTTAATACTCTTTTGATGGTTTTTCCCATATCAATTTCACGGTAAGATTCATATTTTGGCGGGCGCTGGTACCAGATCGTATTTTCTTTTTGCACCTGCTGCCAGATCCGGATTGTATCGTGTTCAAAATCAACGTCAGAAAGCAGATCTATTCCGTAACATTCGCCTATTCTGGTGCCTAAATGGTAGCCAACCATGAGAGGAACGTAAAACGAAGAATTTTCCGGAAAACGATCTAAAATGTTGCTCCATTCTTCTGGTGGAAGTACATATTCACGTTTTTTCTTTAATTCCGGTTTTTCTTTTAATCTGCTTAGCTTTACATACCTGCAGGGATTGTCTTTAATATAACGCATAGGTACAACTGCATATTCTAAGGCACCAGACAGGCAAGCCAACATATTTTTGATCGTATTGATAGCAAAGCCTTCTAGCTTTATATCATCCACCCATTTCTGTATGATATCCGCTTCCAACGCAGAAAGTCTATATTGCCCCATAAATGGCTTTAAGTGCGAACGCACTATGTTTTCATAGCCAAGATAGGTATTATGCGCCAGATTCTTTTTTACATGGTTTTCAAGCCAATAATCAAGGTAATCCGCAACACTGATTGAAGCGGGGGTAAATGTGCGTCCTGCGTTGTCATATTCTGCTTTTGCTTTGATGCCTGCTGCCTCTGCTTCTGCTTTGGTACGGTATCCACTTTCTGATATGGATTTTCTTTTTCCGTTTACTTTGGCAGCTTCAAAGGACCATTCCCAATAGTTGCCGCGTTTTCTGGTTCGTACTGTTCCCATTTTCTCATCTTCCTTTCATTTCTCTGCCGGGCGGGGCGTGAAAAATGATTGAATGATAATATTGCGGCTCGTCATTGTGACGAACGTCTGTGGCCGGGTTTTTTTCAAAACTGGGAAAAACTAAGGTGTCGAAATTTCGGCGCCTTTTTATTTGCTTGGTAAGATCTATTCAATTTCCCAGTTATTAGGATCCATAATATCTTCAACATGTTGTTTCTGTTCTGGTGTTGCGCTGTTATCGTGTGTATCGTCTTTCTTTCTGTATTCTGGAATCTTGGCCAGTAGTTCCACCTGTTCGGCTGCCTTTTGCTGTCCGGCGTTATTTAACTGTTCAAAGTTTTTTAGAAGATTAACAAAAGGGTTCTTTAATTTAACATGATTTGAGTTTAAAATTTCTTGTGTCTTTGCTTCTGCAATAACTGCGCCCAGCGACAAGAACTCTTGCTCCAATCTGCTAGACTCTTCTGACAAAAGAACAGCATGTATATTATTTTCTCCAACAAGATCTGAAACACTCATTTCTAAAGCATCAGCTATTTTTTGTAGCGTTTTTATTTTTGGATTTCTTTTTCCATTCTCATACTGTGAAATTAAAACAGGTGTTACCCCCATTTTATTAGCAAGGGCTTTTTGCGTTAAGCCTTGTTCTTCACGACATTTTTTTATACTTTGTGCAATATCCACTTTTTTCACCTCCAATTATAATATAACACTATGCATGTAAAAAAGTAAAGCATTTGTTTAATAAAAAGTGTTGACATAATATCGGTGATGATGTAGAATAACTATTGTCGTCAGCAAGAGATTGCTAGATGAGCCTCGGGGTGTGGCGCAGATGGGAGCGCGCGTGGTTTGGGACCATGAGGTCGCAGGTTCGATCCCTGTCACCCCGACCATTAGATTTAATTATGCGGGTGTAGTTCAATGGTAGAATGTCAGCCTTCCAAGCTGAATACCCGGGTTCGATTCCCGGTACCCGCTCCAATAAAACGATAAAATGTTTTATAATGTGTATCTTTAGCTCAGCTGGATAGAGCAACGCCCTTCTAAGCCGTGGGTCAGGGGTTCGAATCCCTAAAGGTACACCATATGGGGGACGTAGTG
>SKEV01000701.1_pt1 | contig 12599 bp, 13 predicted proteins | sample 4819531 | NCBI WGS metagenome assembly SKEV01 (sample SAMN11008800, study PRJNA524170) | human gut metagenome | biome: Human fecal sample; material: Feces; isolation source: fecal sample from pouch patient p9, p28 | host: Homo sapiens | place: Israel: Tel-Aviv | collected 2016-08-01 | reverse complement strand
CTTTAAAATTTAATAGCTTATCTCTATAATACTCGTATTGCTTCTGCCTTGCTTCTATCTCTGCTGGAAGTCCTTCCGAAATATCATTGCAAAGTGCATCAAAACGATCCAAAATTGCAACAATACGTTCTTGCTCAGATAAAAATATAATGGGTATTTTCGTTTCCAACAGTGTAGCACCACTAATATGCGGTACACCTGCACCACGTTTCATATCGTTAAATTGTTTCTCCATATTTTTCATAACATAATATAAATATTTTGGAACAAGAGTATTTTCGTCTGCATCATACCCAAATCCATCCGTAATGAAAATAGGCTGATTCCAGTATGAAACAAATCCAGCAGAAGCACCGCTACGAGCCACAACAACGACTTCTCCTTTGTGATTAGATTTATCAATATAATAAGCTGGTTCCTGTCCTCCTAAAATGACAGGAATATCCCCACTAGCCGTATCCTTTTTTGTTATATACTCACCGCGAAATACTTTTACCACACTTCCAAGTTCTAAATAAATAACGCCAAATACATACTGGATCAATCTAATTACATTCTGTCTGTCTAAAATTGTCTCGCCACATTCGGCAAATGTCAACAGTACATCTCGATAATATTCATACTGTTTTTTCCTTGCCTCTATCTCCGCTGGAAGTCCGATATCCAAATCGTTACAGATTTTTTCAAAGTTATCCAATACATCTGCATATCTTCTCTGTACTTCCATAGACGGTAATGGTATCTCAATTTCCTCAATAGCAGGCACACTTGAATGAACAACCTTGCTTTTAATCTTGCCCTTACTTTTTTGCTGTCTTGCTTCATATGTAGATAAAACATGAGCAAGATAACGAGGCTCTTGATTATGCCTTAAGACAACAATATCTCCTCCAGCAAGACATTTTTCATTTCCTATATATGCCACAGATTTTGCAATATCCTCAACACTTTCTCCGGTTATTGCAAATAGAATATCCCCGTGTTCAAAATATTTTGGATTTGAAATATACTCTAGTTTTGTATGCGATACACAAGCATCAAACCAAGTATTATATGTAGTATAAATTTCTCCATATCGAACGCAAGGTATACCCGTTTCCGTTACTTCTTCTCTTCTAATACCTGCTCCTCGGTATATATCAACAGCAATATCTTTCAACTTTACTTTTTTAACTGTATTATCAAACGAAAGTAATGTATCCCTGTAATAGTTATACTGCTTTTTACGAGCTGTAAGCTCGGCTGTAAGCTCGGCTGTAAGTAACGTGAAAGAGTCCAAAATATGGACTATTTCACGTTGTACCTCCAACGGAGGTACAGGCAACTTAAACTCTTCAGTAACAGCTAATGAAATCTGTGGTAAAGCTCCCATTCCAGATGCTGCATCTCGGAAACTCTGAATATTATTTTTCAGAACATAGTATAGATATTTTACACTAATACTATTATTTGATGTATATGCCCACATTTCATTTTTGAAAGTAAATGGTTTTTCATAATATACAACATCGATAACACCTCTTGATTGAACTAAAACTGCTGGTATTCTTGTAATATTAGCCTTAGGAATGTCTTTCTCATGTGCATTAACCACTGTTTTTCCACCTGCGAACACTCTGATTTCTCCATCATCACAAGCAATTTCTTTCATTTTTTCCGCAGTTATTGGTGTTCCCTTTAATCTGGTGTAAACTTCTTTTACCATTTTGAATGGTACTCCATTCGGGCAAAATTCATCTAGCAATTGCTCAAGTTTGGTCATTTCGTTCTCCTCCTTGCCCAAGGTTCTTTGGAACACTAATGTTTTTTATCGTAGAAATGGTAGTTACTACCAAAGGATAGATAACGAAATCCCATGGCATTAACCTCAACAAATATGGTATATTTTCCATCCGGATTACTTCATACCGCACTTGATTGACAAAAATCACATATTTGATTTGCTCCCGAAACTGATAAATGTATTCCAAAAGCTTTTTATCTCTGCTAAGTCGGTATTCCTTAAATTCTTCCTGTCCCCGCATATCTCCTTGTGCCATTCCATTAATCCAATCACAATACACATTTTCACACATGGATAATGCAAACTCGGGATATTCTATCATAAAAACACCAATTTCTTTCGCACCATTATACTTCCTATAACTGTCCATATGATGTTCCCAGTTGTTTTTGAAGGATGCGATCAAAAACTCATGCGAATGGGTCGGATTCGAAAAAGCCCATGATTTAGAACGAACCTCGTCAAAACTCGGCGTTTGATTCCATTCATCTTCAATTTGTCTCGTTTCTGTCTCAACCCTATGTTTGAACTCGCTCTCTTTCTTTGCATGAATTGAACCTTTCCGTGTTACTGACGATGATGTTATTTGAAAATGTTCTATAAAACCATTTGTAAAAACAAAATCAGGAAAATCACTTGGTTTCTGATTTGGCTCTGCTTTTCTCAAAATTTGTTCAAATTCGTTTCTGTCTATTTCTAACAAACCAAAATAATTATTATGACAGTTGCTATTTATATACCATATTTGTTCTTTCACAAACTCATCATCACTGATTTCCATATGTGTCTTTCCAGTAAACGGATGCTTAATCAACACTCCATCTTTGGTGAATGTAGCATCCCTTTTTCGTTCTAAGCATCGCTGCTCCTTTTCGCCTCTCATGTTGCGTTTTCTCCTATATAGAATCGGCAGCCAGTAGCAACCGATATGGTCGAAGCTTGAAGTATGAGCTGCCATCTCATAAAAATTGCCGTTTTAATGGCTCTAACTACCTCAAGATACTGTTCATTCATACGCTCGCCTCAATTTCTGCAATGATTTTAGCAATTTCATCACGAAGTACCTGCTCTCTCGCTACAATCTGTTCAATCTCGGCATTCAGTACCTTAATATCTATCTTTTCTCTTGTATCTTCCTGCTCCACATAAGATGAGACCGAAAGGTTATAATCATTTTCAGCAATCCTGTCATTTGCAACAACTGCTGCATAGTACTCTTTATCTTCCCTCGTCTCATAAGCAGCAAGAATATTCTCTATATTTTCACTTGTGAGCTTATTGTTGTTTGTAACCTTTACACACTCTTTTGATGCATCAATAAATAATGTACTATTTTCTGATTTGCTCTTTTTCAGGACCATAATGCAAGTTGCAATACTTGTACCGAAAAACAGATTACCCGGTAACTGGATAATGCACTCCACATAGTTATTATCGATCAAATATTTTCGAATCTTCTTTTCTGCACCGCCCCGATACATTACCCCCGGAAAACATACAATAGCAGCCACTCCATTTGTCGCAAGCCATGATAATGAGTGCATAATAAAAGCAAGGTCAGCCTTTGACTTTGGCGCAAGCACGCCTGCCGGAGAAAATCTTTCATCATTAATAAGAAGAGGATTATCGTCTCCCTCCCACTTAATCGAATACGGTGGATTAGACACAATTGCCTCAAAAGGCTCATCGTCCCAATGCAGAGGTTCTATCAATGTATCGCCGTGTCCAATATTAAACTTCTCATAGCCAATATCATGCAAGAACATATTGATACGGCAAAGATTATATGTAGTAATATTGATTTCCTGTCCAAAAAAGCCCTGTCGAACATTCTCTTTTCCTAAAACCTTTGCAAATTTAAGAAGCAGTGATCCACTGCCACATGCCGGATCGTACACTTTATTTACATTTTTCTTTCCAAGCACCGTAATTCTTGTCAGAAGTTCAGAAACCTCCTGCGGAGTATAATACTCTCCGCCACTTTTTCCGGCATTGGATGCATACATACCCATTAAATATTCATAAGCATCACCAAATGCATCAATGGTGTTGTCCTGGTAATCTCCCAACTTCATCTCAGCAACACCATTCAGAAGTTTTACTAGTTTCGCATTTCTCTTTTCCACTATTCCACCAAGCTTATTGCTGTTTACATCAAGGTCATCAAACAGACCTTTTAAGTCATCTTCGCTGTCATGTCCTTGTGCAGAACTTTCTATATTTCGGAACACCTTTTCAAGTGTTTCGTTCAAGTTCTCGTCCTGTGGTGCCTTTCCCCTCACATTGCAGAACAGTTCACTCGGCAAAATAAAATAACCCTTTGTATCAACCAATTCTTCTCTTGCAGGCTCTGCATCACTATCAGAAAGATTAGCATAATCAAAATCAGCATTCCCTGCCTCAATTTCTCCAGCATTTACATATCTAACAAAATTTTCAGAAATATATCTATAAAACAGCATGCCTAACACATACTGTTTGAAATCCCAACCGTCTACGCTTCCTCTAAGATCATTCGCCATATTCCATATGGTACGATGAAGTTCCTCTCTCTCTTGTTCTTTCTTGTTGTCAATCATCGGACAACCTCCTTGCACAATTTTCCAAATTAATTGTACTACAAAATATCCAAATTGTCATTTAGATTCTTCTTAAAATTGCATGAAACTTACAAATGGGACAGATACCCTCTGCCCCATTCTAATTCTTTATAAAGTGTATATAATTTCTTCCCTCACAATCTCCTCTGCCCTCGCCCGAATATTATTCATTCTCCGCACCCACAACATCTGATCCTGCGCCTTTAGCCGCTCCGTCACCCCTTCCTGCTTCGCCATCTGTTCCACCAACAAATCAAATCTTTCCTCTGCCTGTTCCTGTATCATAAGCAGATGTTTCTTTAATTTACCAGACAGTAGCAATCCCGAATAAATTCCTCTCCTGTGATTTTTCAGATAAGACTTCCGCATCAATCCAAATTTCCTCAACTCTCCCTCCGGTTCTGGTTCGGAAATTAAGTTCGGTATCAAATAATCTCCGCATTTCTCATAAGTTATGTTCATTTTCTGTTCCTCTCTTTCTATAAAATCTACATTTCCTGTTGCCAACGCTTATTCTTTTCAGACAATGCCTGCTGATTTTTTCTCTGGCGGTTATGTTCAACCGCATCCAGTTTTGCATCTTCTAGCTTTTGTTTCATCGTCTTTGGCGCAAGCGATTTTATAAATTCCACAAATGCCTCTCCAAGTCCTCTTGATGCTACAAACCTCTTTAATTTTTCAACCTGATCTGTAAGCACGGCTGTCTTTTTCTCCAGACTGGAAATTTTCTTCTCATACTTTTCCAAGAGATAATTCCTGGATACTGCCTTGCTGAAAGCATCCAGTATTTTATTCCAGTCGCTTTTCTTTACTTTGACATATTCTTCACTGCCAAAAAGATTTGTTATTGGAACAGCAACACTTTTCATACTTTTTGTTTCCGCTGCCACTTCCTTTGAAATCCTTTTAAATGTTTCCGCCCTTAAATCATGTTTCGCAAGAACCTTCTCCGCCTCTTTCTCTTTTATCTCCGCTTCCTCAATCTGCTCTGTGAGTTTCTGCGCCTGTAAGACCAGCTCATTGTTCTGCGCCTCCATCTCCTGCACCTGTCCGTAAAGTTCCGATGTTTTCTGTGCAAGATCATCCTTCTGCTGTTCAAGAGCCTCATTCCGCTTATCCAGAACTGCCGCCTGCTGTTCCAGTTGCTCCACCTCTCGCATTGCCGCCTTATATTCCGGCAGTGACAGGTTATCCCGCTGTACACCGAGAACTTCTATTTCAATCCCCTGCTCCCAGCACAAATCCGTCAGATATTTTCTCTCCCGTTCCTGCCATGCGACCGTTTCATTCTGCTTTCTGCTGACCGCCTTTGCAAATCCCATCTGCTGGAATGCTTTTGTCAGGCTGTTGCGTGTTTTCATGCCGTTTTTATATCCATGCGCCACAGGGATATAATCTATATGCAGATGTGGTGTCGCTTCGTCCAGATGCATCACACAGTTAAATAAATATAGATTTGGATTCCTCTCTTGAAAGGTCTTTGCATAGCGGTCTAAGACCTCTATCGCTGCTTTTGCCTCCTCTGTCAGCACCCCGTTTTCATCCGTAACCGGAGTATCTGTCTTCTTGCCTATCTGCACGATATTTTCATAAAATGTCTTTTCCTTGTTGCCGGAGTTTTCTATCTCTTTCAAATAATCTTCTTTCTGCCTGTCTTTGCGCTTCTGCGCTGCATTATAATCCCGAAGTGCCTGTCCGAAGCATTTCTCATAAGCATCTCTTAATGGTTCTTGTATATAAATCCGGTTCCAAGATGTCCTTTCCGGCACCACATTGTTGCAGATAAAATCTCTGTTGTTATGCGTAAGATGTCCTCTCCCTTTTGGAAAAGAAATTGTTTTTGCTGCCAATGCATCACTCTCCCTCCCATATTTTTCTCATAGAAACTAACTTCGGTTTTGTTACTTTTGTCAAAAGTAACGCCTTATTACTTCTGACGCATTCGCATCAGAAGTAAGGCGCTCTCCGAGGGTAGTGTTTGCCGATGGCAAACACCGTCTGCCGGAAAAAACATCCGACAGACTGCTCATTCCGGCAGAATGCTGCCGTCATTCGTTGCGGGCGACGGTGCCGAATAAAAACTTTCCGGCACCGTTCCATAGGCTCCCTTCTCGGAATTGAGTACCGAATGTAAAAATCCGGAACCGCCTATTCGCCCATTGTAAATGCAAACGCCATCATATCCTCGGATAATTCCGGCTCCTGCATCTGCTCCATTCCGTCTGCATTAGTCTTTTCTGCATCAGAATAAACTGCGGAAACATATTCACTGAAACTGTTGCTGATCTGCTCTGCCAAAACTTTCTGCAACTCTTGAAGGATTTCATGGAATTTTTGTTCCACCACCCTGTCCAGCAGCTTTTCAAGAAAATCTGCATCCTGTTCCAGTAAAATAGCGGAATCGGAATCACTCATCGCCTTACCAGTTCCAACCCGTATCTGCCCGTCAAGAACCGCCACAAATGCATCAGAAAGTATCTTCCCATAAGAACCGTCCTTTCGTGTAATACCCTGCAAATATTCCCATGTTCTGCGCTGGTTTTCATCCTCCATGCAGAATTTTATGTTGCTGCATTTATAGGTCTTTTTCATCCGATAACCTCATTTCTACACTGTCCGCCTGCGCTGTTTCTGCATTGCCAGATATTCATATCCTTTTGCATTGGCGCAGATTTCCTCAATAAAAGTCACATTCCCTTTTGCAGCAACATCACTGTAATGCCTGAGCAGACATCCACCTCCGCCAATCACATAGAGATGCACCAGATTTTCTTTATATCCATAGTCAATCAGGCGTTTTGAAATATTCACTGCATATCCTGTGGCAATTCGCTCTACCACCTTTGCGGTTGCATCCGCTCTGCCCTGTAACCCGTTTATCAGCATCGGCTCAACCAGAACCTCCGGTATGCTTTCTCCTGCCGATTTAGACAGCTCTTTTTGTATTTCTTTCATGCAGATTGAAACACCGAATTTGTCCGTCACAAGGCTTTTTTCTAACGGTCTGCCGTCCACAATCTGCATCACGTTCATAGTGCCATTCCCGATATCCGCTATCATGTTAAAGCCTTTCATAGTTCCGGCATTACATACTGCCGCAAATCCCTGCGGAAACACTTCTACTCCGCATAAATGTACTCTGTAGCTTTCTTTGCGGAATGAGAAGAACAGCTCCTGCTCCTGCATCAGATATTTCTTAAAATCCACTGCCTGACTTTTTGCCCATGCAAGAGGAAGCCCCACCGCTAGCACCACTTTCGCCTCATGCAGACCTCTGAATTTCAATTCTTCCGCCAGTCCTGCCAATGTGAGAATAAAGAAATCCTGTGAATCAGTCTTGTTGCCCTGATAAATCAAATGATTTTCCCCGATTACATAATACTTATCCTTATACTTGATATAATTCATACTGACTATCGGTTCTTCTTCAAAGCATTCTACCCCTGTTCGGAATACCCTGTGTGCCGTCTTAATATTCCCATAGCCATGATCCAAGCCAATGATTATTTTTGTATTGTTGTTATATTTCTGCATAATAAATGTCCTCCATATTGTTGTTAATCTCATTCTTACGTTTTCCGTTTTTTCTGTTTACACTGTTTACAAATGACTGAAAGCCTTGATTTTCCTATATCCCACTGTAAACTCACCGTTTACAAAAATGTAAACGCACCCTGTAAACCGGATAAAAAAGAGTTTGAAACGTACTCCTATTTACCCCATAAAAGGTATCTTTGCATTATCCGGCAACAGCTCAAATCCCTGCGTATCTGTTTTACGTTTCCAGCCACGCTGCAGTCCATACCTGCCGAACCTGTGGGAACTGATTTTCTCCCACCCATTTATGCAAGTATTCATAATACTGTTAATTTCTTTAATCTCCCATTGTTTTGGTTCCTCATACTCATGCCGCAGCGCCTCTCTGTAAATCATCTCGCTGCACACATATTCTTCTGTACACTCATCCAGCCATACTTGGATAACGCCCACCTTTGTGTCTTCCGGCATAAACTGTTTCTGCATCTCCTTCAAATATTCTTCCATTTCCTTTGACAGTTTCAGCTCATGTGAACAGTTCTTATAGATAACCATTGCCTCCGCCCATGCCTGCACAATATATTCCCTCGACTCCTTTTCGTCCTCAAGGATATGTTTCTCCACATGCTCCTGATGAACCAGAACAGGCGCAAACCTTCTGTTTCCCGTCCTGTCCAGCGGAAGAAAATCAAGGTTATTTGATGTGCCGACAAAAATACACTGTCTTGGCCTGTCCTCGGCATAGGTCTGATATGGAATGCGGTATGTTTCTTTCTGCCTGCTCAAAAACGATTTAATATCTTCAATGCTCTTTGCATTGACTGTTGCGAGCATTTCCGACATTTCAATAATCCAATGCCCCTGCATCTTGCTGTATACATTTTCATCATCCATACGCTTCAGATCGTCCGTAAACCATTCATCATTGACAGCAAGGAAGCGGAAGAATGTAGACTTTCCTGCGCCCTGACCGCCCACAAGGCAGACCATAATCTCAAACTTACATCCCGGCTCATAAATCCGGCGTATTGCCGCCAGCATCAAAAGCCGCATAATTTCTCTTGTGTACTCATTATCATCTGCACCTAGAAAACGTGGGAGCAGATTTGCAATCCTGTTTTTTCCATCCCATTGCAGATTTTCAAGAAATTCCCTTATAGGGTGATAGCTTCTCTCGCTGGCTATAATACTGACAGCTTTATTGATAGCCCTATCATTGGAAATTCCATAATTTGCTTCTATGTAACGCTGAATCTGGTACATGTCCACATCAGTGACGCAGCTCCCGTTCCGTTTCCACGATAACTGCTTTACAATATCAATTTTGTTTGTCAGCTCATTTTTACATATAGCATCTTTCAGCACCGGATCTCTGTATAAAATAGTCATACAGTTCTCAATGGAAGATTTCACATTCCCTTTCTGCGTTCTTGCAAGCGACTCCAGCACGTCCTCTACGGTACTCATTTCCGTATCAAGCGCTTCCCCGACTGCATTCCATAATTCGCTTTCTGCCTGCACAGATTTTTCCTGCAATTTCCTCCACCTTCTTTCTATCCTTCAAAAACAGCTCCCGCCTCTCTGAAACATCTCCCATGCACAGAATATCCAGCCAGTAATTAATCAGCGGCTCTGCATGAAGCATCTGCGCATAATCTTCCGAAAAAATAATGTCAGGCGGTTTTCCAATAAGGAAACGATTTACACTGTCAATCTCCGAGATACAGCTTTTCAGTATATCAACAGACTTATTACACCAATTTTCAAATCGTTCCTGGATGCGTGTTATCCTTTCACACTCCGCCTTCTCCCTGCGGATGCGCTCTTTTTCTCGCATACTTAACTCTGCATTCCCCTTCGCATCAACAGGCAGAGAAAAATCCTCTATCAGCTTTAGTGCCGCATCATATTGTGACAGTCCAAACATACGGGAAACATAATCAATCGCATCTCCGCCGATGCCACAGGCAAAGCAGTGATAATTTTTATCAATCTTCATGCTTGGATGCTTATCATCATGGAATGGACAGCAGGCAGTTCCGTTTCGCCTGACTTTCAGACCATAATATCCCGCCGCCTGTCTCGCCGTCAGATGTTCTTTTACTTGTGAAAAAATATTCAATTCTGCTGCTTCTCCTCCTTTTCATCCGGAAAAGCCTCTGCTATAATAAACCTGCAATATATGTAAAGAGGCTCGTCCTTTTTGCATTCAGATTAAGTTGCGCCAACAACCTAATCTATTTCCGGAATGCTCCTGTTACCAGCAGGGGCATTTCTATTCTGCTGAATTTCTAACAGCTGCTTTACCAGTTCCAGCAGTAATTTTTCATCTTCTGTATTTCCGCTTTCCAGATGTACCAATATCTGCTCTAAAACTTTTGCAACCCGGTTAGACATATAATTTCCGGCAGTTACCATCACTTCCTGCCCCAATACGGCTTTCCGGTAATAATCGCCTTTTGGAAGTCCTGACAATATAATCCTCGCTTCTACTTGCGCTTTTTCCTCATCACTCAGCCAAAAAGCGATTGTATTCCGCCGGAACCTGTCCTCACGCCTACACGCCACCTTCTTCACCCCTCTCCACTTTTCCAAGCCTGTCCGCAATTTTTATCTGTGCATCCATAGACTGATGACAGTATGTTTCAATCGTGGTAGTAACTTTCCCATGCCCTAACCGTTTTGCAATCTCCACTGGACTAAATCCCATCTGCACAAGCATACTCGCATGACTGTGGCGGGTACAATGGACAGTAATCTTTTTTACTCCAGACAGTTTTATCCCCCGTTCCATTTCATGTTCAAAGAAACTTTTTGTCCGTCCTGCAAAAAGCCTTGTTCCTGCCCTCGCCCGATAGAGTGTTGAAATATACTCCTTTATCGCCTCCTGCAATTCCTTATGTATGGTGATTACCCTTATGGAGCTTTCTGTTTTCGGTGCGGTAATCAAATCCTCGCCATCAATTCTTGCAAGAGATTCATCAACCGTAATCGTACCTTCTTTAAAATCTATGTCTTTTACCTGAAGGGCAAGCAGTTCTCCCAGACGCATTCCTGTCCAGAATAAAATCTGAAACGCAACCCATGAATCCTGCTTATCCATAATTGCATCCGAAAACTTCTGAAATTCCTCTAACGTCCAGTACGGTCTTTCATCCGCCCTGCTCTTTCCCATACTTCCCGCTTTCCGGCATGGATTGGAACGTAAATCATAAAAATTAACCGCATAATTCAGAATGGCGCTGAGCTGGTTGTGTATGGTTTTCAGATAGGTAGGCTTGAAACCCTTCTCCATCATTTCACCCTGCCATTTTCTTATCATAGGAGCCGTGATTTCATTGATTGGTGTGCTTCCAAAGTAAGGCAGCACCTTATCATTCATCACATATTCTTTCTGCTTCATGGTAGTTTTCCGCAGACGCTTTTCCATATCCGCTTTGTAAATTTCCCAAAAATCAGCAAGCGTCATTGTTGGATCGGAAGACTGCTGCAATAAGAAATGCGCATACCATTCTTCCGCTTCTTTCTTTGTTTTGAAGCCTCTTTTCTGCGACTTCTTTTTCGCTCCTGTCCAGTCCGTCCAGCGGTATTGTATCCGCCATGTGCCGTTCGGATCTTTCTTTGCACTGCAACTCATGCACCCACCTCCTTTGCCGCTCCGTACCACTTCTCTTTGAAATAAGCTGCCGGAATTTTGCCTGCAATTGTAAGAAAGCCTTTGGCAGATAATTCGCTGTTCATTTCTCGCAAAATCTTGTAAGACTTCCCCATGCTGATGCCGAGCATCGCAGCAATGTCTGCGGCATTGTAATAAAGTTTCTCGTTCATGTTGTTCCCTCTCTTTCTTGTTTTTGTTTCTGATATGTAACATTTGTTTCTGTTATGTTGTATGTATATACTATCGCAACATTTGTTTCGTGTCAATATCTTTTTCTTTATTTTTTTCTTTTTATGTGGTATGCTATATTTATACCATTCTAATTTTGGAAGCTACTTTGCAGGAGGTCATTATGACTGTTGGAGAAAATATACGAAGAATCAGGCAGGAAAGAAACTTAACTCAAAAGCAATTAGGGGAATTGGTTGGCGCAAGCGAAGCATATATTCGTGCATACGAAAGCGGCAGACGTAACCCTAAACTGAAATCTCTTGAAACTATTGCAAAAGCGCTGGCGGTTAATGTAGAAGTATTAACCAACTCTGACTTTGATGGCATCAAAGCCATGCACAGACTTTTCCAAGTGTTCCGGCAGTATGACGGGCACTTGTTTGAATATCAAGATCAGGACGGTAATGATATGGTCGCTGTCAGCTTTGGCACACTTTCTTTGATGCGCTCATGGTGTGATCGCTATGAGGAATATATAAAAGAAGTGGAAAAGTGTAACTCTATTAAAGATGTGAAAAAACGCGGAGAAGCATTGTTAAAGGCAGAGGCGGCTTTTAACCTTTGGATGGATATTTATCCAGAGTCAGAGCCTTTTGATTTGAATTTGAAAATACAGAAAGCACATGATGAGGCTATGGATGAGATTGGGGTAAATGTTCCCCAAAACTGATTTTTTATAAAATAGAGAGAGATACTATGAAAGATAAAAATAAAAAAATATTAATATTTCTAATTTGCATAACAATATCACTGTTAATGCTATTTTTTAATGAAAGTTTTATTAAAGATC
>SKEV01000697.1_pt1 | contig 12671 bp, 9 predicted proteins | sample 4819531 | NCBI WGS metagenome assembly SKEV01 (sample SAMN11008800, study PRJNA524170) | human gut metagenome | biome: Human fecal sample; material: Feces; isolation source: fecal sample from pouch patient p9, p28 | host: Homo sapiens | place: Israel: Tel-Aviv | collected 2016-08-01 | reverse complement strand
ACTGAACTGTTTTGTTTTCTTAAGTAATCCTATGTTATAATAAATCTCATGTTGGTAAAGGAATGGGCCAGACTGGAAGGATTGCATCCGCAGACCGTGTGGAAATGGTGCCGTCAGGGCACCATGCCCGTTCCTGTGGGACAGACGCCGACCGGCATGTGGCTCATCCACGACCCGAAATACGAGACCATGCCGCAATCGAAAAGCATGGAGCCCCGCACCGTCTGCTATGCGCGAGTATCCAGCGGCGACCAAAAGAACGACCTGCAACGTCAAGCCGACCGGTTGAAGGCGTTCGCTCTTAGCATGGGCGTCGAGAAGCCCGAGGTGGTCACGGAGACGGGTTCCGGCATGAACGACAAGCGGCGCAAGCTCAACCGGCTATTGTCCGACCCGACCGTGGGCACGCTGATCGTGGAGCACAGGGACAGGCTCGCCCGCATGAACGCTGGGCTGGTGGAGAGCGCGCTGAAGGCGCAGGGACGCCGAATCATCGTGGTGGACGACACGGAGCTGGATGACGATTTGGTGCGCGACATGACCGAGGTGCTGACCTCGTTCTGCGCCCGGCTGTACGGGCGTCGCGCGGCCAAGCGCAAGACGGACGCGGCGTTGAAGGCGGCGCGCGATGCTTGAGGCGGTCAAGGTGGCGCTCGACCCGACTCCACGGCAAGAACGATTGTTGGAATCGCACGCCGGGGCGGCGCGATTCGCCTACAACAATGGGCTGGCGCACGTCAAGGACGTGCTCGAACGCGGCGATACCCCCGAATGGTCGTACTATGCCTTGCGTAAGTGGTGGAACCAAGCCAAAAACGGTCTGGCGGTGGACGAGACCACGGGAGAACCATGGTGGCCCAGGAACAGCAAGGAGGCATACAACAGCGGCCTCGAATCATTGGCCGACGCGCTGAGGAACTTCTCCAAGTCCCGCAAGGGGCAGCGGAAAGGTTGCAGGATGGGCTTCCCACGCTTCAAATCCAAGGACAAGGCGGTTCCCAGATTCGCGTACACGACGGGCTCGTTTGGTCTCATTGACTGTGACCCTCATGCGCTGCGGCTCCCGAAGATAGGCCGCGTGCACTGCATGGAGAACGTGTCCAAGCGAGTGAACGGCGCGAAGGTGCTGCGCATGAGCGTATCCAAGCATGGTGGACGCTGGCAGGCCAGCCTGACCGTCGAACGCGCCGACCTGCCGATTCCATCGCCGCCGAAAGGCGGGAGCGTCGGCATCGACTTGGGCGTGAAGGAGCTCGCCACATTGTCGGACGGCACCGTGATACACAACCCGCACGCACTCAAATCGAACCTCAGACGGTTGAAGAAAGCCCAACGGAATCTGAGCCGCAAACGGAAAGGCTCCAACCGCCGCCGCAAGGCGAGAGCGCAGGTCGCCCGACTATACGCACGGGTGGCGAACCTGCGTTCGGACGTGCTCAACAAGACCACCGCCATGCTCGCCCATACCTACGCGGACAGCAGCATCGAGGACTTGAACGTGGCGGGCATGGTAGAAAACCACAGGCTCGCCCAATCGATTCAGGATGCCGCATTCGCGGAGTTCCGACGCCAACTGACCTACAAGACCGCACGCACCGGCGCGAGGCTTCACGTCATCGACCGCTGGTATCCAAGCTCGAAGACCTGCTCGAACTGCGGAACGGTGAAAGCCAAGCTGCCCCTGTCCGAGCGTGTCTACCATTGCGGCAAGTGCGGGCTTGACATGGACCGCGACCTGAACGCGGCCATCAACATCATGGTCGCCGGGAGTGCCCCGGAGACGTTAAACGCGCGTGGAGGAAGCGTAAGACAGGCCCACCCAAAAGGCGGGACAATGCGGCATCCGGCGAAACGCGAACCAAGCGGCGGCGAGAGTCGCGTGAGTTCTTGGAGCTGGCCTTGGCAACGAGGCCATGCAGATGACTTCGCTTTAGCGACAAGCTAAAACAAAGTCATCTACAACGGGTTGTGTTCATTTTTGAGTGAGGAGTTCGTCATATGAGTACCGCAGCAGGAAAGAAAATCGCTATCGTCACCGGTTCCGCGCTTGGATTGGGATATGAGCTGACTCGACAGCTGATCGCCAAAGGATGGTTCGTTGCTGGTATTGATTTCAATGGCACACGTCAGGCGGAGTTGTCAAAGACTTTTGCGGCCGACGAATACAGAGCTTTTGTGGGCGATATTTCCGACGAATCGTTCGTGAAGAACTCTGTTGCCGCAATTTCGAAAATCGGTCATATCGATTTGCTGATCAACAATGCCGGGCAGCCTTCGTTCAAAGTCCCGACCGCATACGAGGCGGCCGATGTGGACAAGTGTCTGAAGGGGCTGAAAGGCATGGTGTTGTGGAGCGTGGAAACACTGAAAGCAGACGGTGAGCAAGATCTCAAAATCGCCAACGTCATGTCTACTGCGGCAACGCGAGGCAACCCCAACGAATCCGTGTACTGCGCCACCAAGTGGGGTGAGAAGGGCTACACCAAGAGTTTGCAGGCCGCATACAAGGGAACCAGTGTGAAAATCGTGGGTGTCTATCCGGGTGGCATCGACACCCCGTTCTACCGTGACAGCCATGACTACGTTTCAGAAGAAAAGCAGCATACCTTCATGCGTGCCAACCAACTGGCCGAAGTGATTCTGTTCAATCTGGTCAACGAAGCGAATCTGACCGTCACCGATATCGAAATCAACCGCAATCCGGCGTGAATATAACGGATATGAAGGATTGAAGGAACGTAAGAAAAAGTATCGGGCATAGGCTACAGTTATTAGGTTTGCGCAACGTGCGTAATATTTGACATGAAAGGCCATTGTGCCCGATACCGTTTTTGATGAAGATACCCTCGCAGCCGCTTCCGAAGCGATGGGCGAGGAAGAGGAACGCCCGCTGACATTCGCCGAACTCGGCGTTCCTGGTCCGCTGGTTCGCGTGCTTGCGGCTGATGACAAGAAAACCGCTTTTCCGATTCAGGCCGACACGCTTCCCGATTCGTTGGCTGGGCGAGACATTCTTGGCCGCGGTCGTACCGGCTCCGGTAAGACGTTGGCGTTCTCGATTCCGCTGGTCGCTCGCCTGGGTGAAGTGGATGCCAACGAATATGAGAACATGAGCCAGTTTCGCCATGAGGTTGATCGTGTGAAGCAGGCTCATGCCAAGGAGCGGCGCGCCGATGATTTCGTGCCTCATCCGCGTGGCTTGGTGCTTGCTCCGACCCGTGAGCTTGCCAACCAGATCAACGACGTGCTGATGCCACTCGCCCAGATATACGGCATCAACACCACTACCGTGTACGGCGGCGTACGTTATGCCCGCCAGATCCGTGATCTTCAGGCCGGTGCCGATATTGTGGTGGCCTGCCCAGGTCGTCTTGAGGATTTGATCGAGCAAGGCGCGCTCACCTTGGACAAGGTTGAGGTAGCGGTTATTGATGAGGCCGACGAAATGGCCGATATGGGCTTCCTTCCGCCAGTCAAGCGACTGCTCGGCCAGATTTCGTTCGACGCGCAGATTATGCTGTTCTCCGCCACGCTCGACCATGGCGTGGACGAAGTGGTGGAAACCTTCCTGTCCGATCCGAAGGTGCATAGCGTCGATTCCGCGACGGCGACCGTTGACGAGATGACCCACCATGTGTTCAAAACCACGCAGGGCAACCGTCACGAGCTGGTGCGCACCCTCGCTTCCGGCAAGGGCCGTCGCATTCTGTTCACCCGTACCAAATTCCAGACGCAGAAGCTTGCCAAGGATTTAACGCAGAACGGCATTCCTGCGGCCGAATTGCACGGCAATCTGAGCCAGAACCAGCGTGACCGCAATCTGGCCGCTTTCAACTCCGGCGATGTGAACGTTATGGTGGCCACCGATGTGGCCGCGCGAGGCATCGACGTTTCCGGTGTGGAACTCGTAGTGCAGGTCGAACCGCCGGAAGATCCGAAATCCTTCCTGCATCGTTCCGGACGAACCGCGCGAGCCGGTCATTCCGGTGACGTGGTGACCATCATTCTGCCGAACCAGCGCCGCAGGACCCGTCGCATGATGCGTGAGGCCGGACTGACGGTCGAACCGATCGACGTGACCCCTGATTCGCCGGAAGTGTTGGAACTCGTAGGCGAAGTGGCTGAGCCGGTGTTCGGCTGGACGCTTGAGCAGTCGCAGCCGGTAGGAAATCCGCGCCGTAGGAAGAATGGCAAGGGGGGTGCCGAAGGCGAACGTTCCGGCAGGCCGAACCGTTCCGGCGGGCGTAACAAGGATCGCGGCAAAGACAAGGGCGGCAAGCCGTTTAAGTCCGAACGTAAGGATCGTCGTGATCGCGACCAGCGTGAGGAGCGCAACGACAGCGCGAAGAAGTTCGAGCCGAAGAAGAACCGTGCGGAACGCCGTGCCGCCAAGTTCGAAGGTCGTGACAATCGTGAATTCGAAGCGCGTGAACATCGTTGGGAACATCCTGAAATTCAGGAGGAACGCCGCGAACAGCACGAGGAAAAGCGCAACAACAAACGTCGTGAAAAGTACACGCGCCTGCATGAGCAGCAGCGCAGCGACAATGAACAGCGCGAAACAACGAACAAGCGTAGGAACGACGGTGATTACGGCAATACCGACAATCGCAGGAAGCCGGGAAAGAAGAAGTCCGGACAGCTTGCGAAAAAGCAGGGTGCGCCAAGCAAGAAGCAGCGCAAGTCTGAAGCCCGTGCCGAGCGTCGATATGACGACGATCGTCGGTCCAAAGGCAAGAAGCATGACGAGCGTTCCTCGGATGCGAAACACTATGACCGTCATACGGAAGTCAAGCGTGGCGGCCGTGGCGAACGTCATGACAAGCATGCAGGGCAGTCACGGCATCGCCATGCGAACATCAGGAAAGCGCCATTCCGCACGCGTTGATCGCTGAAAAGCAAAATCAAAGCTTGCGTAGCTGGTAAACAATAGAAAACGGTGTCCGCCAAAGTCTATGAACTTTTGGCGGACACCGTTTTTTTGTTAAATCTGATTGTCTATTAATTTGCTTGGCTATATGAAAGTTGCTCAGCCTGCGACCGGATTGTATTGGTCATCTGCGGTGAAGCACTTACGGTACGCCATCACCATAATGAGACTGTCAGCCAGAAGCGTCAACGCTGCGATGACGGCGAGAATCAGGAACTGGTATTTCGCAGCATCGATAGGATTGCCGCCGGCGATGATCTGACCGGCCATCATGCCAGGCACCGTCACAATGCCGCTGGAAGCCAGCGAGGCGGTAGTCGGCAGCAAACCCAAACGAATCGACGAGACGATGGATGGACGCGCGGCCTCCCAAGCGGTCGCACCCAACGCCAGCAGCGTATCCACTTCGTCACGGCGTTCCTTCATGCTTTCGAAGAACCGGCTCAATCCAACCGCCAAAGCGGACACGGTATTGCCAAGCAGCATGCCGGTCAACGGTACCACCAATTGCGGCGCATACCACGGTTGCGGGCGAATGATCAATTCAGTGACCAACGGAATCATAATGAGCATGGTGATGACCAAGCTCAAAAACACGGGACCGGCCAAGCCCTTCGGCACACCCTTGGCACGAGACAAGGTGATTTGCACGGCCGCGATCAGCATGAACATCACCAGCAACAGCACCAGCCATGGATTGTTCGACTTGATGACGAACTCCATAATGAAGCCCATGGCGCACAATTGCAGCAACGCGCGGCACGCCGACCATAGTAGTGTCTTGCCAATGCCCATGCGCATAGCTTCGGAAATGCCTGCGGCCATGGCAACCATAACCAATGCGATAAGCAGACCCCAAATATCAATGGAATAGTAATTGCCGCTCATGCCTGCGCTCCTTGCGTCGAATCGGACTGTGCCGCGAAATCATTGGAATCATTGGTTGCTGTGGTTCGCGGAGCATTCGCACTCTGCAATACGCCATTGGCCAGTGTAAGAATACGCGTGGCACGCCCATCCGGTGGACGATGGCGAATACGGATCACCGTCATGCCCCGCTCTGCGGCCTGAGCCATGATGGACGCCACTTTATCGGCGTTCTCATCATCCAAACCGGCATCAACCTCGTCGGCAAGCAGCACTTTGGGCGAAGTCAGCAAGGTGCGCGCCAAACTTACGCGGGCGGCCTGGCCTCCAGACAAGTCATGCGGAGCACGCCCCAAATCAATATCCGCGCAGCCAATGGCGTCAAGCGTGGCTCGAATGCGATCATCCGGCAGTAGATCGGCGGGTTTGAGAGACTTGCCGGACGACCATTTCCTGCCGAATCCACGCTTAGCTTCACCAGTGCGAATGGACAGCGTGAATGGTAGACGAATCGCCTCAGCCACACTCGAACCGATCAATACTGGCTTCTGAGGCAAATACGCCACCTGACTACGCCACTGCTGCGGTGTGAATTCGCTGGCAGAGCGCCCTTCAAGCTGAAAATCGCCGTTCGCATTCGGATTCAATCGTGCGAAAGCGGTAAGCAGACTACTCTTGCCCGATCCGGAAGGGCCGACCAAATCCACAATCTCACCAAGCTTCGTATCAACGGATAATCCGCTGAAAATCGTGCGTTGCTCACCATCGACAGGCACGACACAGGAAACATTCGAAGCCGAAAAAACATACTGCATAATTCAACACCATACCGCTTGACTGCCGGTCGGAAGCATTGGATGCGTTTCTTAGTGTCTTCTAAGCTGAATCACATTGCATGGGAATATTGCGTCTGCCAGTCACGAATTGAAAACACTGCTCGCCATCATCTATACAAGAGCCGATCTTATTGAATTCCGCCATAAGCGAGATAAGTCCATCGACGAGCCGTTGAATAAGCTGAGATTCGATGTGGACCGCATGAACATGATCATCTCCAATCTGCTCGACGTGGTGCAGGCAGACAATCCGGAAACCACCGTCAATGCAGCGCATGATGGCGTTCGAGGCGTGATCGGCAAAGGCGAGAACGCTACCGAATAGCATCATTCGTTCAGCTTGCTCACAGTATTTTTCGTTGATATTCCAAGGAAAATCAGCCTCAAGGATGAGGTCGTGCCAACGTTTCGTGGACTACAACTGGCACGTTGGAAATGAAAAATATGAAAGCAAGAAGTGAGCATGCGTGCATGGTTGATGAACATAAGTTTGGTGGATGGCTGGTTTCCGGCAACGTTGTTTTCGGTAACCGCGGTGCTGGCGGCGATACTGCTGGGTATTGCAATATGGGAGATGGTTGGCGGAAGCCGTGGCGGTGGTAAACGTACAATTGCCGTAGTTGCGCGTCCGATGGTGATTGCGGTTATCGCCGGCATTGTCGGATTGGTGATTGCCTGGTTGCTGTCGGACGTGTTTGTGGTGTTCGGTGTTGAGCTGGGCCCGCGTGTGATCGCATGGGCTGGTTGCGGTTGCGCGATCATCGGATTCGCGGTCAGCCATGCGATGCTGCATAGGGGAGTGTTGCGTGCCGTCGCTGTAATACTGGTGGTATGCGCAGTGTTTTCCACCGCCACCGGCATCGATCAGGCGTATGGAGAATATGCCACCATCGGATCATTGTTCGGCCAAGACACCTATCGCGAAGTCGACCTGACAGGAATGGCGAAACGCAGCGATTTGATTAGCGTCACGCAATGGAGGCAGGAAGCGGCAGACGGTAGCGCCAGCGATATTCCCGCACATGGCGAAGTCAGTAAAGTAAATATTCCAGCCACAACATCGCATTTCGAAGCGCGAAAGGCGCTGGTATATCTGCCACCTGCAGTGCTTGCCACAACCAAACACAAGCCGGCGTTGCCGGTCATACTGATGATGAGCGGCCAGCCGGGCTCTCCGGGTCGCGTGTTTGCCGCGGGCGGCATTCAAACCATGATGGACGATTACGCGCAGCATCATGGCGGACTCGCACCCATTGTTATTGCGGCCGACCAATTGGGAGACGATTCGCATAACACCCTATGCGTGGATTCGCCGGTGTACGGCAATGCGTTGACCTACTTGACGAAAGACGTGGTCGACTGGGTGAAAACCAATCTTCCTGCGGCACAGCAAGCACAAGATTGGGCGATCGCAGGTTTTTCACAGGGGGCCACATGTTCGCTGCAAATCGGTGCGAACCATCCGGATTTGTTCGGCACCATCATCCCCACCGGCAGCGAACTCAAACCGACCAATGGCAGTGAAAGCAGTATGATCAGCCGGTTCTTCCACGGCGATCGCACCGCATATGAGAAGCAGATTCCCATCAACGCCATTCGCAACCATGCGCCTTCGAACCAGACGCGTGTGATCGGCGCGGGGGAGCGTGATCGCGAATCCGGGCGCAACGTCGAACGCATCGTACCGGTTGCGCAACGAGTAGGCATGCATGTTACGGCAGTCGAATCGCTCGGCAATGCGCATGACTGGCATGCCGTGCAAGACACGTTGCGGTATGGGCTTGTCGTATTCGGTTATAACACGGGACTGAGCGATGCTAAGCCGAAATTGGCGGACTATCCGAATCTTAAACGCATCACGATCTGACATGTCGTTTTGAAGCGTCAGCAACTCGCAATCGCAAGTATCAATCTGAATCATCTATCGAATCATTAATCCGAATTATCGAACGGAAGCATTGTTATGACGACGCAATCGCAGAAATCAGCAGTAAAACCATTATTCGGCTTTCGCGCGCTCATATCCGATCTTGTCGACTGGATTCGTCGGCACCGTATGACCTTGGGCTTCGTGCTGTTCATCACGCTGTTCAATGTCGGCATGCAGCTCGTATGCGGCATCAGACATACGCAATTTCCGCCGCAATTGTCGCGCGTGAGTTTTGACGCGCTCGCGCATGGGCGCTGGTATACCGTGCCGGTCTCACTGCTGTCGGTGCCTCAGTTGGGTCGTTTACTAATCGACATTCCACTGATACTCATCGCATTCGGCTTATGCGAAACGGTGATTGGAAAGGCGAAGACGGCATGGGTGTCGCTGATCACCACGCTTGGCGGCATAACGCTCGGCATGGGATTATGCTCGCTGTTCGCAGGCAAAAGTCCGCAATGGCATGCGATTTCGCATGATGGCGCGATTCTGGGACCGCTGGTTGTTGTGGTGGGCACGCTGATGTGCGCCAGCGCATTCACCGCCATGCTGTGGCGTCGGCGCATTCGTGTGATCGGCTATAGCGTGGTGCTGATCATGTTCCTCTACCGTGGCGAAGCCGGCGATTATTGTTTGCTGGCTGCCGCACTGATCGGTCATGTGCTTGGTTATTTGATGGCGTCCGAGAGTCAAGGCGATGTGTATAGGCATGGCGCCTTGTACGAGATGCGCAGGCTGATTGGTATGGCTGCCGGCGTGCAGGCGGTCGGTTCGCTGGTTGCCGTTTCCTCAAGACAATCATTCGGATTGCTCTCCATGTTCGGCTTGCTGACCGGTTCCACGGAATTCGACACGGAACAAGTGTTGGATTGCCTCAACGGTTCCTCGCATGCCAACTGTTTCGCGCAATATCGTATGATGCGATTCACCATGCCCGGAAACTGGCTGGTGTCGTTGATGCCGACGCTGATGCTGCTGTTGATCGCATGGGGTCTGTATCGCGGACGCCGCATTGCCGCCGTGTTAAGTGTGCTGTTCAATGCGTGCACGGTGGTACTTGCGATGCTGTTTTATGTGGTGCTTCCTCTGCAATATGTTGGCGATTCGCAGGCTGATACGTTGCCTGCGTTGGCTCGTCACGGTGCTTTTCACGCGATGTTTTCCACTATGGCATTGCCGTTGATTTTTATCGTTATCGTCATTGCGTTCCGTCAGTGTTTTACGATTCGCACTAGAAGTGAGATTATGTTGCGTGCTGTGGCAGGTGCATTGTCGGCTTTTCTGTTGTTGGGATTGATGTATGTCGGGTATGGGCTTGCCTCGCCCGAGGATTTCAACGAAAGCCCGCAATTGATTGCATTGCTTGCCGATTATGTGCAACGATTGTTGCCGATCGGACTGCTAAGTGGTATCGAACCTGAGTTTGTACCCGTCGGGCAAATCTCCTTGCTGGTATATCAGTGCGTCGGTCCGGTGTTTTGGCTTATCGCTCTGCTGTGTGTTTGGGATTGTTTGCGGGATCGTTCCATGGTGAATGACGCTTCGCGCCATCGTGTTGACGCGATTATTCCGCTTGGCGGCGAATCCATGTCATTCATGGCAACTTGGGAAGGCAATGATTACTGGTTTTCTGCAACCGGACGTTCCGCAATCGCCTATCGAGTGTCGTACGGTATCGCATTGACGGTGACAGGACCATTCGGAGATCCAAGCGAATATGCGGAAGATCTCACTGATTTCGCAACATTCTGCACACAACATTCCTGGACGCCCGTGTTTTACAGCGTACACGAGCCACAGCGAGCCGAACTCGCCAAAGCCGGATGGGACTCACTTGACGTCGGCACGGAAATGATCGTCAATCCCAACGAATGGCAAACCCGAGGCAAGAAATGGCAGGACGTGCGCACCGCCATCAACAAAGCCAAACGAGACGGCATCACCGACGTGCTCACCACTTTCAAGGAGGCACCCTTCTCCGTACAAACGCAGATTCGTGAGATTTCCGCACAGTGGGCCGGCAAAAAGGCCCTGCCGGAAATGGGATTCACCTTGGGTGGCGTCGACGAACTGATCGACTCCCGGGTACGCCTGCTCTACGCGGTCGACGGCAACGGCAAAGTCCTTGGCGTAACCAGTTGGCTGCCCACCTATCGTAACGGCACAATCATCGGTTGGACGCTTGACTTCATGAGGCACCGCACCGACAGTGTCAACGGCATCATGGAATTCCTGATTGCACGCATGGCTGAACGACTGCGCGACGAAGGCAACGTGGAATTCATGAGCCTGTCGGCGGCGCCACTGGCCGGTATGGGATCCAACAAAAGCGAACATGAGGAAAGCGAAGTGTTACGTCATGCGCTGCAAATGGTCGCAGACATCATGGAACCAGCATACGGATTCCACTCGCTGTTCCGTTTCAAACTGAAATTCCACCCCGACGAAGAGAAAGTGTATATCTGCTATCCCGACGCGGCCAAACTGCCGCAGATATCGCTTGCCGTGGCGCAAGCCTACGTGCCGTCGCTCACACCTGCCGAAGCCATGCGTTTTGTGCGCACCATCACGCCACATGATTGACGGTACGTCAGATTTGGCATGGTAGCAGCTTTGATAAAATGTCAGACTTGAGACGGTCCATGGTTCTGGGGTAGCTCGGGTCTACACTAAAGAACGGTTCATAAAGTACTACTTTTCCTGATGGAAGGGGTCAGCATGTCAGCTGAAGCAAACGTCGGCGTAGTCGGTCTTGCCGCAATGGGCGGTAGCCTCGCACGTAACCTCGCACACCACGGCAACAAAGTGGCCGTGTTCAACCGCTCCTACGGTCGTACCGAAAAGCTCATGAACGAGCACGGCAGTGAAGGCGAATTCTTCCCGGCGAAAACCCTCGAAGAGTTCGTGGACAGTCTCGTCAAGCCACGTACCGCCATCATCATGGTCAAGGCCGGAGAGCCGACCGACGCCATGATCAACGCGCTCGCCGACCTGATGGAACCGGGAGACATCATCGTCGACGCAGGCAACGCCTACTTCCCAGACACCATTCGTCGCGAGAAGGAAATCAGCGCTCGCGGCTTGCATTTCGTCGGATGCGGCGTGTCCGGTGGTGAGGAAGGCGCTCTGCTTGGACCTTCCATGATGCCGGGCGGCTCCGAAGAATCCTGGAAGACGCTGAAGCCGATTTTCGAATCCATCGCAGCAAAAGCTGAAGGCGAGCCGTGCGTTACCCATATCGGACTTAACGGTGCTGGCCACTTCGTCAAGATGGTGCACAATGGCATCGAATACTCCGATATGCAGCTCATCGCTGAAAGCTACGATCTGATGCGTCGCGGCCTTGGCATGACCCCGGCTGAGATCGGTGACGTGTTCGAGGAATGGAACAAGACCGAACTTGACTCTTACCTGATCGAAATCACCGCCGAAGTGCTGCATCAGGTCGATAAGAAGACCGGCAAGCCGCTGGTTGATCTGATCGTCGACCATGCCGGCATGAAGGGTACTGGTACGTGGACCGTGCAGACCGCACTGTCTCTGGCCGTTCCGGTTACTGGCATCGCCGAAGCCGTGTTTGCCCGCGGTCTTTCCTCTGAAGCTGATTTGCGTGAGGAAGCTGCTAAGCAGGGCTTCAATGGTCCTGACGGCAAGTTGAACCTCACCGACGATGAGAAGAAGGCCTTCATCGAAGACATTCGTCAGGCACTCTACGCTTCCAAGATCGTCGCCTACGCCCAAGGCTTCAACGAGATTACCACTGCCGCCGAAGAACACGATTGGGATATCGATCTGGCTGCCGTGGCACGCATCTGGCGTGGCGGCTGCATCATCCGTGCGAAGTTCCTCAACCGTATTTCCGAAGCGTTCGAATCCGGCGAAGCCAACGTGTCGCTGCTGTTCGCCCCGTACTTCAAGAACGCCATCGAAACCGCCGAAAAGTCCTGGCGCAACGTGGTCGCCCAGGCCGCCATCAACGGTCTGCCGACCCCGGCGTTCGCCTCGTCGCTGTCCTACTTCGACGGCCTGCGTTCCAAGCGTCTGCCGGCCGCCCTCATCCAGGGCCAGCGCGACTACTTCGGCTCGCACACCTACCAGCGCACCGACA
>SKEV01000696.1_pt1 | contig 12686 bp, 10 predicted proteins | sample 4819531 | NCBI WGS metagenome assembly SKEV01 (sample SAMN11008800, study PRJNA524170) | human gut metagenome | biome: Human fecal sample; material: Feces; isolation source: fecal sample from pouch patient p9, p28 | host: Homo sapiens | place: Israel: Tel-Aviv | collected 2016-08-01 | reverse complement strand
GCTCGTACAAGACCGTCGTGCTGCCGACCGTGCTGATCCTGAGCACCGCCGACACGCAGCGGTTGGCCGACTTCGCGGCCGCCGGCGGCCGCGTGGTGGTCGGCTACGCGACCGGACTGATCGACGAGCATTTCCACACTTGGCTCGGCGGATACCCGGGCGCGGGCGATGGCCTGTTGCGCTCGATGCTGGGCGTCCGCGGCGAGGAATTCAACATCCTCGGCGCCGAAGCCGAAGGCGAGCCGGGCGAGATCCGACTGTCGTCCGCCGACGATTCGGCCGCGCTGGACGGCACCACGACCCGCCTGTGGCAGAACGACGTGAACGTGACCGGCGAACACGCGCAGGTGCTTGCCACGTACGCCGGCGAGGAAGCGGACGAATGGGAGCTCGACGGCACGGCCGCGGTCACCCGTAATCCGTACGGCTCCGGCGAAGCGTATTTCGTCGGCTGCGACCTGGATGTGGCCGATCTGACGAAGCTGGTCCGCGCATATCTCGCGGCCTCGTCGCAGGAGAATGCCGACGTGCTGCACACCGTGCGCGCCTCCGCCGACGCCACCTTCGACTTCTACCTGCCCCGTGGCAAGAAGACGGTCGAATTGCAAGGCATCGAAGGCGAGCCGGTCATCCTGTTCCAGACGGATCGGGAGGAAAAGCCCGGCTCGTACACCGTGCGCCGCAACGGCGTGCTCGTGGTAAGGCGGTAAAGTCGGAAGTCGAATATCGATGACGGATGCGGTTAGGGGGAGATATGGCCGAAGTGAAGCCGGACAAGTCCGACAGGAAACGCGTCACACTGCGTGAAGTGGCGCAAGAGGCCGGAGTCTCCCTCAAAACCGCGTCGAACGTCATCAACCATTCCGGCCGCATGGCCGACGCCACACGCGAAAAAGTGCAGGACGTCATCGACAGGCTCGGCTACCGCGTCAACGTGTCGGCCCGCAATCTCAATCGCGGCAAAACCGGCTTCATCACGCTCGCGGTGCCGAGCCTGACCGCGCCATATTTGGCCGAACTGGCCAACCGGGTGATCGACGCGGCCCGCATCTACGGCTATTCCGTGTACATCACCACGTATGCGGAAGGATCCGCGCAGGGTGCCCGCGCGCTGTTGCGAAACTTCAATGCCACGGTGTCGGACGGCATGATCCTGTCCATCTCCGAAGTCGAGGATCTCGATCCCGAGGACCTGGACGTGGATTATCCGCTGGTCTGCGTGGGCGCGCGGTCCACGCATGGCAAGGCGGACCATGTCACCCCGGACGACGTCCAGGAGGCGCGTCTCGCCGCGCAATACCTGTTCGACCACGGTGCCACGAATCTTGCGGTGATCGGCTCGCGAACCGATCCGGAGCATATCCTCGAGCTGCGCGACGCCGTGGAAGGCAACGCGCAGCTGCGCATGCGAGGCATATTCGAAGCGTGTGCCGACCAAGGCGTCGAATTGGACACACGGCTAGTGCCCAACGTCGGCCAGGATTGGACCATCGGCTCGGGCGCGCGCATGACGCAGCGCATCGTCGACTCCGGCATCCCCTTCGATGGCATCGTGGCGTTCAACGACCAGCTTGCGTTGGGCGCACTGTTCACTTTGGCAGCGAACGGCATCGCGGTGCCCGACCGGGTGCAGGTGATCGGCTTCGACAACAACGAGGAAGCCGCATATTTCCAGCCGCCGCTGACCACCATGGATTCCTGCCTCGACTGGATCGCGCCGACCGCGGTCAGCCGCATCATCAACCGCATCGATGGCAGCCGTACGTTGGAACCGGAGCTCATCACCACCCAATCCCGCATCATAGCCCGCGCCACCACCCGTGCCTAGTGTCGCGTGTTTGGTTTCGCGCCGCCTAGTGCTCCCGCTTTCCGCATGCCTTCTCCTCCCCTGAGTGCCCTCCTCGCTTCCGTCGCAGGCCTTGATTCCGCTCTTCCGGCACTGCCCACGCTATCTGTGCGCCAGCTCCGCCCTTTCCAGAGCAGGCCTTGGACCTACTCTTCCGGTACTGCCCGTGTCGCTTGTTTTGTGTCACGATTCGAAAAAATGGCCAAAATTTTGGATCGTGACACATCGCTTTCGGTTCGGGGGTATGTTTTTTGAGGCATTTTCCTTGGAAATGCGCCGATTTATACCCCCGTATTGTTTTTGGGGAAGGAAAAATGTGCCACGATTCGAAAAAACAGCCGAAATTTCGAATCGTGACACATTTATAGCGGAAGATTCCGCTCCAAAGCTGGTTCAAGGCTCGCTTGAGACTAGTTTGTGCTGGTTCGTGATGAATTGGTCCGAATTGCCTTGAAGGCTGGGCTGAGGCTGATCCATCCCCGATTCCCCAAGCGAAAAGAAATACCGGTTTGCCGCACTTCCGGAAGTGCCAGGCCGCGTCCCTTGTAAAGGCTGCGGTGGTAGCTGGAACCATCTCCATTGGTTATCCACAGGCTGTTGCGCTCCAAATCGTTGGAATTACGGCCATGCCATGCTGAACTACCCCAAATCGCATGTTCTCCGACCACAACTTTGGAAAAACGCACATCAAACCGTTGCCATCGTTTATATTGCACGCCATGAATGCTGATGATGCATACAAGCCGATCCAGCGGGCGATCCTGTCCGAAGCCAGCTGGCGTATTCTCCGCATTGCCCAGTCCGTGGAGTTGCGGCATCCCGTAAGTCACGAGACCGCGCTCGCGATTTGGGGCGTCGAGCTGCCCGCAGATAGTGATTGCTCCGTTGTTTCGCTGCGTTCGTCGCAAGGCGGTTACGCTGGGACGGACGTGGACTATGGATGGAGTGGAGAAAGTCCGGCTTTCGGCCATTCCGAGCACTCTATCCGCTTAGGGCAGGATTTCCCGGATTCGGATTTTCAATATTTCCCGGATTCCCAGGCTGTTTCTCGGAATCAGATTCCAGGTCTTCGGCAGTCGGCTTCTCAGCCTTCCCAATTCCCGCAATCCCCGGCGAAACTTCATACGGTCGCCCAATCGCCGGCTCGTCGCGGCCGTGTGAAGAAAAGCACATCGGTGTCGGCCGATGTGACCGTGCATGTCTGGAAGGGCTTGTCCGCGCGACACGTACGTGAGGTTGCTGGAGTTCCGGTGCTTATGCCCGTTCCGGCGTGGTCTTTGGCTGCCGGCCGGTGGGGTATCCAGGACATCGTCATGGTTGCGGAGTCGTTGATTCGCCATCGATTCGCCGCTCGCAAGGGGCTGATTGAGTTTGTTAAAACTGAGAACGTCCCATACCGGAGCAAGTGTCTGGATGCGTTGGCGCTCGTGCAGTCAGGCAGCGATTCCCCCAAGGAGACCGAAATGAGGCTGACTCTTGTGCGTTATGGCCTGCCGATTATGCAACCGAACTGTGTGGTCCCCGGCGTGAATTTTGCGAATGGCGCTGCGGTGACGTTGGATCTTGTCGATGCCGAGCATCGTTTTGGCCTGGACTATCAGGGTGACCATCATCGTACTGACCGTGCGCAATATCGGCGCGATCAGAACAAGCTGTCGCGTCTTGCGGCCGCTGGTTGGACTGTGTTTTCGGTCACGCAGCTGGATTTGTCCGACGAATTGCATCGCGCCGCGTTCGCCATGAACGTCGCCCATGCGTTGTCTTCGATCGTCGGTCGGCCGATTGGGGTGACCACGCCCTTGCCATGGCGCAAAGTGGTGCTGCGTTATCAGAAAGCCCGCAAGCTTAGGCTGCTTGACTGATGCGGTTTCGTTGGGTGCGCGCGTGAGGCCGCCCGCTTTCCGCATGATCGCAACTCCTCGGTGTTGTGCCTCTTTTGTGGCGATCGGCGCTGGAATCCTTGAAAGCCGCTGATAATCGTGTTCGTCGCGCGTCATTCCGATACGTTTGGTTGCGCACAGGATATAGGAGGCTTGTTTTTTGTGTCACGATTCGAAAAAAAGACCAAAATTTTGGATCGTGACACATCACTTTCGGTTCGGGGGTATGTTTTTGAGGCATTTTCCTTGGGAATATGTCGTTTATACCCCCGTATTGCTTTTTTGGAAGGAAAAATGTGTCACGATTCGAAAAAACAGCCGAAATTTCGAATCGTGACACATTTCAGGAGACTCCGCCACTCACCTACGCTTCACCGCGCACCTACGCTCCGCCACCTGCCACGCGCCTCACCGCTCCGGCACGCTTTGCGCCGGGCAGCCATGCAGCACGGACAGCATCGCCCGCTTTTCCTTGGTGGTGACGCTCAGCCCGTACTTGTCTTTCACGCCAATCTGTCGAGCCACGTAATCGCAACGGTATTCGCTGTTCGTCGGCAGCCAGTATGCGGCCGAAGCGGAACCCTTCTGCTGATTCGCCGGCCCATCCACGGCCAGCAGATTGTACATGTCGTTGCCGAATTGGTACAGCTTCGTATGATCCCACGTGTTCGCGCCCGACTGCCATGCGTTCTCCAACGCGACTACATGATCGATCTGCACCGCCGAAGACGTTTTCACTCCACGCACGAACTGAATGGTCTGACCGGTATATGGGTCATCGAGTGTACCCGACGCAACCTGGCAGCTGCGGCTGTTCTTATATTGCACGTCCGTCAAATCGCGGGCGAGCACATCTTCGCGCACGTCGCAACCATTGCCGTCGTCGTCGGTTTCTCGGAATCCGAACGCGTCGCGATCATATCCGGCTTTGCTGGGATTGTCGTCAACCGTAAGTTTTTCCAACGTTTCAGCGGCAGTGCCGGTTGCCGTGTATTCGCCGGTAATCTCACCTACGGTCGGATTGACTTTCGGCAGAAGCATGCCGATAGTAACGCCGATTACCGCAACGACGACCAGCAGAATGAGAATGCGTTCCAGCGGACCGTCAGCATTAATCCAACTTTTTTTGAACCGTTTGCCAGCCCGCTGAATATCACGCACATCTTGCTCAATATTCCGATAATTATAAGAATTACGATTATTCTTTCGTGCCATAAGTATTGAAATAATACATGCAACACACTGAAATTGCGGAATTGGGAATATCAGGCGTAAGTGAACGTCATCGGATCATGACCTGCGCGCGTCGGACCATCAAGCGCGTCAATCGCGGCATGCTCTTCAGGAGCGAGTGCGAAACCGAACAGATCGAGATTCTGCTTTTGTCGTTCCGTATGCGTCGACTTGGGGATGATGATTGTTCCATTTTCGATATGCCAGCGCAGAATCACCTGTGCCGGGGTGACCCCGTGCGCAGCTGCGATACGTTCGATCGTGCCATTTCCAGCGTTCAAATCAGCGCCACGGGCCATCGGCGAATACGCTTCCACTGCAATGCCGTGCGCCTTGCAGTATTCCACAACCTCGCGCTGCTGCCAGGTCGGGTGCAGTTCGATCTGGTTGACGGCCGGATATTCACCGGTTTCCTCATACAAGCGGTCAAGATGTTCGGGCATGAAATTGCAAACGCCCAGTGTGCGCACGCGGTTTTCCGCACGAAACTCCTGGAATGCCTTCCACGTTTCGCCGGAACGCCAGTCGAACGGAGTCGGCCAGTGGAGCATATACATGTCGACATAGTCGAGTTGTAGCAGACTGAGCTGGCGGTCGAACGCTTTGCGCGCGCTGTCGTACCCCTGCTCGGAATCACGCAGCTTCGTTGTGACCCACAGGCCTTTGCGCAGCTCTCCCTCCGTGAATCCCGTGTTTTTCAGCGCACGCCCCACACCGGCCTCGTTGTTGTATCCCGCGGCACCGTCGATGTGCCGATAGCCGGCTTCCAGCGCGCTCTCAACTACGGGAGTAACGCCCTCATCGTCGATGCGCAGCACGCCCAAACCGATCTGCGGAATCAGATTGCCGTCGGAAAGCGTAACCATCGGAGTATGGAAAGTAGCCATGGAAACAACCCCTTGAATCGAATATGCGATGTTCTCCACACCAGTTTAGCGGGAGGCGTAACGGCCGTAACAATTCCATGCAGGTAAGCGCTATAACATTGCGCGGATATGGAGGACAATATGGATTCAAAGAATGCAATAACTACTCCGCAACCACAATCTCACCAGCATTACGGGCATGCACTCGCCGGCATGCTTGGTCCCGCTTTTGTGGCGGCCGTGGCATACGTGGACCCAGGCAACGTGGCTGCGAATATCACATCCGGCGCGCGGTACGGCTATTTGTTGGTATGGGTGCTGGTGCTCGCCAATTGCATGAGCGTGCTTATTCAATATCAATCCGCGAAACTTGGCATTGTCACAGGAAATAGTCTTCCGGAAATCTTAGGGGAACGACTTGGCGACGGCGGCCGATTCATGTTTTTCATGCAAGCGGAAGTTATTGCCATCGCAACTGATCTTGCAGAAGTAATTGGTGGCGCAATCGCACTGAAACTACTATTTGGACTACCACTTTTTGTCGGCGGATGCATAATCGGGATTATTTCGACAGTACTATTAATTTTTCAAAAAAGTGCGACGCATCATATTTTCGAAAGAATGATAATCGGATTACTGCTAGTGATCACGTTTGGTTTCATTGCAGGACTTTTTATTGATCCACCAAATCCAGTGCAAGTTTTGCAAGGTCTTGTTCCGCATTTTCAAGGAACGGAAACGGTTTTGATGGCGACTTCCATGCTGGGTGCCACGGTGATGCCGCATGCGATTTACCTGCATTCCACGCTGGTGAACGATCATTATGCGCCGGGACAGCCAAAACCGAGTGTGAAAACTCTGTTGCACGGCAGTAAAATAGACGTGTTTTGGGCATTATTGCTTGCGGGATCGGTGAATCTTGCGCTATTGATTCTTGCAGCAAATTCACTGCATGGCATGACCGGTACGGATACGATCGAAGGTGCGCAACAAGCCATCGAACAGGTGCTTGGGCCGGTGATAGGCACGATTTTCTCGGTCGGACTGCTGGCTTCCAGCCTGAGCTCCACATCGGTCGGCACGTACGCCGGTGCCGAAATCATGCATGGACTGTTGCGGATCAAAGCGCCGATGTGGGCGTGCCGCGTGGTGACGCTTGTGCCGGCATTGGTTGTACTGTGGTTTGCGAAGAATCCGACGGAGGCGCTGATCATAGGGCAGGTGGTACTGTCGATCGGCATTCCGTTCGCGATCATTCCGCTGATGAAATACACTCACGATCGCTCATTAATGGGCGATTATGTGGATGGTCCGGTGAAATTCGCGATCAATATGGTAGTTGTTTCGCTGATTGTTGCGCTTAATGTGATTCTCGTCTTTCTTACGCTTTCCGGCCGCTCCTAGGTGCAGATTGCGGATGCTGGCTAGGAGCGGTCGTAATTGTAGACGGTGAATGTTCCTTTGTTGAATCGCTTGGTTTCGTACAGCGCCAGGTCGGCCTGTTTGACGCATTGGCCGAAATCCACGCCGCCTCTGGTATCTTCGCCGTTTTCTCCATCCGTGTTTCTGCTGATATCCCTGTTTTCGCTGATGCGGATGGCGGCAATGCGGCACACGCCTACGCTGCAACGCACGTCTTGCCCGTGCTGTTCCGAGGCGCGTGCCAACTGTTGGAAGAACATGCCCAGCGTGGTTTCGAGCACCTGTTCGCTGGCGGTGTTTCGGATGAGTGCTATGAATTCGTCGCCGCCGTATCGGCAGATGATGTCATCTTGCCAGTAGATGTGCCGAAGCTGGGATGCGACCTCGCGGATCCAGAAATCGCCGACTGTGTGTCCGTATGTGTCGTTGATGGTTTTGAAATCGTCGATGTCGACGAACATCAGCATCGCTTCGTCGTACGAATCCATGAGGTCGAAGTATTTGCGCATGCGTTTATATCCCGCTTCTTTGTTCAGCAAACCGGTCATGCCGTCATGCTCGGCTTTGTACCTTGCTTTTTCGTAGGCGGCCTGTTGCGAGTAGAATCGCATGTTCAGTTCCACGGTGTCCATGATGAACATAATCTGTGTGGAAATCACGATCGCCAAACATTGCAATGAAAAACCGTATGTCAGTGCTTGGTAGATGGTCGCCAATACTGGTAGTACGAAGAACGACATCATGGAAAGGAAAGTAATGCGATCAAGATTCTTGCGATATGAGATCAGCATGAAGAAGCATAATGCGATTCCCGAGACCGCAATTGCTTGCGAAAGAAGATAGAAATTACCGCGATGGTAAAGATTGTGGTCATCGAAATAGTAGAAAAGACCAGTGAATTGTGTGATGATAAGTAAGAGAATTCCAATTACGGATAATGCGTAGACGGTATGCAATGCGGCTGGTTTGCGATGCTGATTTTTGCTCACTGTCAACCAAACATAGGTTGCGAAGAAACTCATGAAAATATAGTTGATGCAGAATACTGAGAAATTGCTTATGCGAACTATATAGTATGTGGTTTCGTCTGCATTTGCGTGAAAATACCAGCTGAGCGCGTCGGATCCAAGAAGAAGCATGCAGGCGATCTGCATGAGTATTTTGATGCGAGTTCGTCTGGTTTTTTGTGGTGTTGCAATGAAAATTCCGCCTGCGAAAATCAGACATATGAAAATGCCCCACAACTCCATGCAGATGTGGAACATGGCCCTGACTGGTATCATCCCTCTCTCTCTCCTCTCTCTGACGCTGCCTGCGCCGAAAACCTGCCTATCTCTTTCGTGTGTCATGATACCTCTAAATAGGGAGCGTTACCCAGAAAAGACAAAAACAGGAATCCGCAGGTGAATATCCATGCCTCTGTCATACGGGCTATCATATAGTTTGTGCGTTTGAATGTGGAGAAGGTGATTGATGTCAGCAAGGCGGAACATGTCCCGAGCGCTTAGTCGAGAGGAATCATATCAGAACGGTCATTTAACGCGCACGGCGTTTATTTCCATTGCGGTTCTTACATTTATTACGTTCGTCGGTAATTTCACGCAATTGCAGTTGAGCGCCGCGTTGCCGACGATCGTCAGTGATTTTGGTATTTCCGTTACGACCGGTCAGTGGCTGACGTCGATTTTCCAGCTGGTCATGGGCGTGATGGTGCCGCTTACGGCATACCTTACGAGACGTTTTTCGACGCGCGAAATCGTGCTTGTTTCCATGGTTGTGTTCACGATCGGTTCGCTGTTCGCTTGGATTGGTCCAACATTTTTGATGGTGCTGATCGGGCGTTTGCTTGAGGCGGTTGGCACGGGTGTGATGTGGCCGGTGCTGCAGATCACTGTGTTTTCGATTTATCCGCTGTCTCGCCGCGGTTTCGCAATGGGCACGGTTGGCATGGCGATGAGCGTGGCTCCGGCGATCGGTCCGACGCTTGGCGGTGTGCAGACGGACTTGAACGGTTGGCGTTCAATTTTCCTCACGTTGACCATTATCGGCGTTATCTCGCTGCTTCTTGCCTATTTTGGATTGCATAATTTCGGTGAGAACGATAAAACCGCGAAGGCTGACTTTTTTTCCGTTGGACTGTCTATTTTCGGTTTCGGCGGGCTAATGTTCGGCTTTACGAATATTGAATCGTATTCGTTTGTAAATCCTATGGTTTGGCTGCCAATGGCGATTGGCGTTGTGGGAATTATTTGGTTTGTGCTCCGCCAGATTCATGGCGCGCGCAGGCAGATTGAAAATCCTGAAGCGCAGCCGCCACTGTTGAATTTGAGCGTGTTGAAGAACCGTAGTTTTACTGTTGGCACGATCACGGCCGCGCTCTCGTTCTTCGCGTTCAGTTCGATTATGGTGATCATGCCTCTGTACATTCAGGATTGCCGTGGCTATTCTGCTGCGATTAGCGGCCTGGTGATGCTTCCGGGTGCTTTGGGCCAGTGCATTTCGCAATTTTTCGGTGGTAAGGTGCTTGACCGTTTCGGAGCACGCCCGGTGGCGTTGATAGGCACGATTACCTTGTGTTTCGGCACGGTCATGATGAGTTTGATTTCCATGACCTCGTGGATTTGGTGGGTGTCGATTTGGCAGTTTGTGCGCCAGATCGGCATGGGTTTCGTCTTGATGCCGATCACCACATGGTCACTGAATTGTTTGGAACCGGAAGAGGTGAGCGCCGGATCAGCGGTGACGAATACGGTTCGTCAGATTGCGGGCGCGATTGGCGCTCCGGTGTTGGTGATTTTGATGGAGACGTTCACATCTCTTCGTTGGACTGCGCTCGGTGGCAAAAAAGCCGTGTATGCGGCTGCCAACGTGTTCGGCATTCAGTGGGCGCTTCGTATCAGTGCGGCAATCTGCTTCGTGATGGTGCTGATGGTGTTCTTCGGCGTGCGCGGCCAGGGTGCCGGTTCCACGCATGAAACCGTGCAACGCGCCCTCAACCGTAGACGTGCCGCCTGAGTTGCTCGTGTGCCCTCAGTCGCAGCGCGCCTCCGTCCGAAAACCCCACTCGCTGGAACAATCCTCCCGCTGGGGGGGGGCGTGTGAGCGGGGTGTTTCTCCCAGTGACTGGAACAATCCTCCCGCTAAAAGGCTTGTGAACGTCCGGATTGTTCCAGCCGCTGGAGGATTCTGGACGTTTAGTCGTGTGTTAGAGTCCGGATTCCTCCAGCCAATGGAAGATTTACCCCGCTGGGTTTCTCTGTCCAACAATGGCTTTCAGTTGGAATATTGTCTCAAATCGATAAATGGTCGTCATTTTTTCTATTTTTTGTATATGAAATACGCTATTCTTTTTTTATGTTGACATATTGAACGACGATAAGACAAGGGAGTGCTGCTATGATCCGTCTGAAGTCGTTGTCCTTGCAGGATATAAAAAACGTTGAAAAAGGCACGGTTGTCTTTTCTGATCTGCCTTCCGGGGGAAGCGTTACTGGAATTTATGGTCAGAACGGGTCTGGCAAAACTGCGGTTATTACGGTGGTGCGCTGCCTCCGGTGTTTGATGGCGGGGTGGTCGGTGCCTGATGAATGCATCGTTGGGCTTGTGCGTCAGGGAAGCGAATCGGCGTCGATTTCTGCTGTTTTTTCTGTTGATGATGATGAGGTTGGATATTCTGTTTGCCTGAAGCCTATTGAGAATGGAAAGGCTCATGTTGCCCAAGAGACAGTTGAATTGCGTTCTCTAGGTGAAAGAAAGCGTGTTCTTCTGGATCATAAGGTTTCCGAGGAGGACGAGATGGGTCTTCTTGTTTCCACCTTGTCTCCGGTTAGTCAATGGAATTCGTTGAAATCGGTACGTAGGGCTGATGAAAAATTCCGTCAGGAAGAGACTCTTGCGTGGAGCCAAGGTCGTTCTTTCGTTTTCGCCACGAGTTTTTTTGATGCTTTGAAGGTGATTGATGGAGAGATTTCCGATACTTCCAATCTGCCGAAGGCAAAGAGGGATGCGCGAGATGCGAACCTTCGTCCATTGATTTCGGTGCTGTCGGCATTGTCGAATTACGCGCGTGAAAACATGAGGATTATGACAACTCGCGAGGGTGCGGCGGTTTCTTTTGGATGTGTGCCAATTGCGCATGGATCCAGATTTGATGTGCTGAATATCACGCAGCCGGTCATTGTGCCTCAGGATTTGCAGCCGGTTATCGAGCAGATGGTTGAGCAGTCCAATGAGGTGTTGCCTACGGTTATTCCGGGCCTTCAGCTGGTCTGTGACATGCAAGATGACGTTACCGATGATAGGCAACCTGGCGTGCGTGTGTTTTTGAGAAGCGAACGTAACGGTGTTGCTATACCATTTTGGGCGGAATCCGAAGGCGTCAAGCGTATTGTCGGCATGATGTCTTTGCTGATTAGGATGTTTAATGAATCCGATGTGTGTATCGCCATCGATGAAATTGATTCCGGTATTTTCGAAATTCTGCTAGGTACCTTGCTTCAGGTGATCGCTGAATATGGCAGAGGACAGTTAATTTTTACTGCTCATAATCTGCGCGTGCTGGAAGTGCTTTCAGATAAATCTATTGTTTTCTCAACATCAAATCCGAAGAATCGTTTTACGACAATTAAAGGCGTTCGCGATAGTAATAATTTAAGAAATATGTATATTCGTGCTGTGAATATTGACGACCAGCCTGAGGAATTGGCTCCGCGAGTTCGAAAGTCGAGAGTTGCGGTCGCTTTCAATAAGGCGGGACGCGTAATGAGAAAGGATGATCATGCCTAATAAAGTCATTCCAATCATTACGGAAGGTGAGACTGATGGCTGCATTGTTGATGCCTTCGAGGAAGCGTTTTATAGTGAGCGACTTAGCTTTACCGGAGTGGCGTCGGGTGGCGATATTACGTTATATAAAATTCATCCAGAGAATTTTCGAGGCCTTTCTGGTGCGGGAATTACCGGAAAGGTGAGAACGTTAATTAAGCAAGAGATTGAACGGCGACATGAGTTCAGAGAACGTGATGTTATTGCGGTTGCACTATTAATGGATTTGGATGGTGCGTTTATTCCTGATTCGCAGGTATTTGAAGGTATTGAATTAAAATACTGTGCTGACTCTATTGAAACGAATCGTGTTAAAGAAATCAGATTGCGTAATCGTGAGAAAAAGGCTCGTGCCAGTGAGCTGGTGGATAACTGTTCCGAGCTTAAAATCGGCTCAAAAATGGTTCCATTTCGAGCTTTCTACATGTCGAGAAATTTGGAACATGCACTATGGGATATTGCGGATAATCTGACTGGAAATGTAGGAAAAAATCGTAAACGTGAGCTATCTCTTTCGTTTATTGAAAAATGTGAGGCTGATCCTAATTATTTAAGGATTTGATTACTTCCGATGCGGTGCTTCATGGCTGTTCTGAGTACCGCAATTCATGGTTG
>SKEV01000675.1_pt1 | contig 13113 bp, 19 predicted proteins | sample 4819531 | NCBI WGS metagenome assembly SKEV01 (sample SAMN11008800, study PRJNA524170) | human gut metagenome | biome: Human fecal sample; material: Feces; isolation source: fecal sample from pouch patient p9, p28 | host: Homo sapiens | place: Israel: Tel-Aviv | collected 2016-08-01 | reverse complement strand
TTTATAATACTGAGCCGATGTAGGGGTGTAGGCGGAGAATCCACCACCCAGAAGCTGCTGCGCCGCTACCCGGCCAAAAGCCTGCACAAAGCACCAGTCCACAAACATGTCACACCACGGCTGCCCCTGGAGAGATGGGTACAGGTCCCTGGCATACTTTGTATAATTGCTGCTGCCAGCATTCGCGGTCTTGCTGTCAAGTTGGATGTTGCTACGTTTCTCCAGATATCCAATCTCATTCTTTGCAACATTCAGTAATTTATCTATTGATTTCATATATCCTCCAATCAAAAAAGGCCCAGGGGCATCCCTGAGCCATGAAAAGTTGTGACGTCACAAGTTGCGATATCGCAACAATTACTGTTTACCCTCTATGAGCTGTTTAAACGCCTGGTGCAGGCCCGTACTTGCAAGCCCGCTAAAGGCCCCGGCCAGGATGATATCCGGGCTTACCCCGCCCATAATCCAGATGTTAAGAGCTGCGCCCAGCAGGGCCACCATGGTGGGGATGTATTTGTTATCCAGGTCCTTCACCCACTTTTTGGCTATGTAGCCTGTAATCAGACAGATTCCCACGATGACCACCACTGTGTAATTGCTAAAAAACGATAAATCCATACTCTATACCTCTCTTTCTGCCGGCTCCTCCGGCATCTTCATAAGCTTGTCTTTCAGTTCTGTTGCCACATCATTGCCACCCAGAACATGGTAGGCGTCATACATCCTCTTAACATTTTCTTTACCATATATCGGGCAAAATGCCTTATCCTGATAATGATTGTAGGCCTGTATGATACGGTCCCTCAAAAGTGCCTGCATACCATCATGGAGGGCCGCTGTCTTTACGGATTCCTCCTTTTGCCTCTTGAGTATTTGCCGGTACCCAAATCCTAAAAGAGTGGAGATGGCTACAAACAACCACTCCACCCAATGAACACTTATATATTGTGCTATCACACCCATGATGTCTCCTTACTTTATGTAGTTCTCTCCAGTTATGTCCTTGTAGTCAGCCTCGGACAGTTTGCCTGCGGCCACCAGGGCCTTAAGCCGGTCAATGTCCCATAGCCTTGGGTAATACTTTATCGCTAATGCTTTTACATCCATGGTCTCACCTCCTCCTATAAATCAATACCAGCCATAATAGCCACGTAATCAATGTCAGCCGTATTCTTTTCCACCCGTGCGGCCACACCCGGCTGTGAGAGCGTTAGAAGCGCCACACGACCATATACGGCCTCGGCAGTGACGGCACCGTCCTCCCCGTACTGCTCCGGCGTGATAAGATAGTTGTCATCAATACTCTTTGGGTTATCCAGCACCGTATAGCCATCATACACGGCCAGGGTGCTGCCGTCCTCGTTGACAGTCTTAATCTGCTCCGTAGCTGCCGTATCCGCAAACACGGCCACGATGTCCTCCAGCGGCTCCGTTGTCTGGAAGATAAGCCTCAGCGTGCTGGGCGTGGAGGACGTGCCGCCGATGACCAGCAGGTACTCCTTCCCGTTTTTCAATACAATCTTTTCATTCATACATTTTTCCTTTCCGCCTGGCCGGACATGCCGGACGCCAGGCAATAAAATAAGCCCCTGGTTTAGGGACCTGATTTGCAGGTAATGTTCATCTTGCGTTTTTATCCCCCGACTCTTATACTATGGGTACAGGCTCTGTAAAGCCAAGTTCAGAAGAAAGGAGATTCTTTAAATGCAACATAATTATGCAGATATCGTTGCGCTTGCTAAATCCGTAACCGAAATAGCACTGCAACGAGGTATGATTAATATGAGCCGTGACTGCGAAAATACAGCGAAAGATATAGCGAAATTCTATAACACTTTCGTTGATGAAATCACGCAGCCAGAATCTAAGTAGTTGGCAAAGAGGCTCTGACAGACACCAGTTCAGCCAGAGCCCTCGATAACAAAAGAATTTCTTTCCCATTTCCTGTATGATTAATACATTCATGGTCAATTTTTTCTGAGATATTTTTTATTGTAGAATCTAATTTATCTTGATTCATAATTCCTCTCTTTCTGCTGTTTCAAGGACAGCTCCTCTATTATTCAAAATAGGGACCTGATTTGCAGGTTACAATTCATTTTTTCTTATTACAAATAGCAATTTCACGACTGATTACTTAGCGTTAAATACCTTGTTTTCACAGCCAATATCTGAAACAGATGTGTGTTATGTCATGCGGTATGGACATATTGTATTTTTAAAACTTACCGTTAAATTTGCACAAGCTTTAGCCGGTACAACAACCTGGTTAATTCTACCAGAACAATTTCGCCCGAAATATTACGTTAAGGCACCAGCAACGCTCTTCAAAAATGGATTGCCCACCGGAGATACTGTTAGCATACTTGTTAACGGTGAAATTAAGTCCGATAGTGGGTCCGATAGTGGGGCATGGAACTTTGTGTATACTTCTTATTATGTGGAATAATCATTTGCTAAGATAAATCATCTCAAAATAAAATATGCTACTACCTTTTGCCCCTGAATCAATCGTTATGTTTCCAGTGTCGGCTATAACTTTAAAGACTCCATATCCCCCTGCGCCGTGAAACAAACATACCTTTTCCTGGGCTGATATAGGCAATCCGCTGATTACCAATGTATTATTAACTGTTGTATCTTGCTTCAAAGTGATAAGAGCATTTACTACACATTGTTTTCCTATAGCATAATAATTTGCAGAACCCGTGGCCCAATCAGAGTTTATATTAGCAGCACCTGTTTTTAATGCTAAATTGCTATCTATGCTATCTTTTACCTGCTTAAGGTACGCGCTGGATGGGACCTTATTTGTAGCCGTGGACTCCACCTGCACAATATCAGTCTTTGCCAATAACTTGGTCATAACCTTGTCCGCAATAGCGTCAATAAGTCTTTGTAAATCTGTACTCTCGCCCGCCGACACGAGTACCCCTAACGTATCTACTGTATCTATTCCATCTGCATTACTTGGGCCAGCAGGCCCCTGTATGCCTTGTGGTCCAGTAGGCCCCTGTATGCCTTGTGGACCTTGCTCTCCTTTCGGTCCTTTAAAATTACCCACAAATGCTCTAACTGCATCTGGCATTATATCATCCTCCTAAAATCATATATATATCACCATTATCGGTTACATCAAATATTGGTGCTACAGTACCACTGTAATAACACCATAAATTTCCGTCCGCATCTCCGGCGAATGTAAAAAAACCATTGGCCGGAACCGTTACGCCGCTATCCCCTCTATCACCTTTGGGGCCAACCGGACCTTGTATTCCCTGAGAACCAGCGGGGCCAGTGGGACCTTGTATTCCCTGTTCCCCTTTATCCCCCTTTTGACCCCGCTCCCCTTGCTCTCCCTTGAGCTTCCCACTGTCCAGTAGCTCTTGGATATGTGCAACAATTTCCTCACCTTCGTTTTTTATCCGGTCAAATTCAGCTATGTAAATGCCGGCTGGAATATTATTTTCAAACAAAGGGTTTTGTCTACAGAAAAATGAAAAACCACAGCTTGACTTACGTCCGTCAGCATACATCAAAGTAACAACCGCATATACATCTCCTGCATCCTGCAATTCATTTCCTTTTAAGACATATACGTAAGTTCCTGAACTGACCTCTTTTTCCAGTTCTCCCTGGATTATGTATCCCCGTGAAGTAACAAAGGTAATCAAACCGGATTGTGCTTCGGAGACGTCTGCGTCATCATTTTTCACGTGGATGGTCAACTTATCTTGTCCATAATCTCCCTGACTCATTGCGATTCCAGTTTTTAGGACTGATGTCTGTTTAACATTGAGTATAATGTCGTGTATGACCATTTACATATCACCAACCTTCCCCAGAATAACATAGGTCCCGCCAACTCTCGCCAAAAGGATGTGGTCACCATACCGAGGCTTATAGGTTGACAGACATTTATACTGCTTATAACTCGCCCTATCTTCTCCTGCAAAAATAACCAGATAATTGAGATTCTCATCCACATACGGAGCAATTTCTCCCATCCTAAATGGCGATATCTCCTTTTTGTTTTTTTCATAGTCCTGATATCTGTCTTGTGCTGATTCGTAAATCATATTCGCATCACCTTCTTTAATGTATGGTTCATCTTTTCACCGATTCCAAGTTTCATTGACCAGGCATACTCTATATATTTACTCGTTATTCCCAGATTGTCATTTCTTAAATAAATGCAGTTCCTGTATTCGTGGTGTGGCATCAATGCCGTTGGAAGCACCACATTATCATTCACTTGCGACATTTCAATTGCCACTCTCCGGGTAAATGCATCCAGTGTGCCCTGGTCCGCAATATCATCCACCGACTCCACATTCACGATTTTCCGGCCTCTGCGCTGAATGCTCAACGGGCTGCTTGCATCATTATTTACATATTCTGATCTAAGCGAAGTGTTCTCCACATCCGGATTTTCTACGTAACGGATTACTATGTTTGGGACATTATACAAATCATTGGACTGGTTTGCCCCGGAAAGAATGAGACTGTTATCATCCGTCATGTATCCGTATTCTGCCGCACGTTCATCCGGCTCAATATACTTTTTAGCTACAGCGTTTCCCATCCTATCAAAATGGATTGGTGTGTAATTGATGGCCTGCAAAAGAGAATTGATAACATCCAGTTTGCTTGTCCCTATCTCATATTCAAGGTCTACGGATGTCCTAAGTTCAGAGCCATCAATGTTTGTCTTATTGATACCAGCTGACATAAGTACATTTCGCACCTCATTTACATAAAGCGATTCAGCCTTTATAAGCAGCCGGTCTGTCAGCTTATCCTCTTGTAATATGATCGACTTATCATAACAGTCTGCATCAATGTATACTTTCCCCCCACCATCCTGTCTTGTTGGGGTTGTAATGATGTATATTCCAAGCGGATGACGAATCCAGGTCCTATCAGGAGCCTGAATTTTAAACCATGGCCTGATTCTTAAGTCTGTATAATAGCTTCTAATTTCTGTCTCACGAAATCGTATTGAAGCTGTCCCCATAATTTCTGCTTCGCTATTAAATGATATGCTGCATTCGACATTGTCTAATGTTGTTATCACCTTTTCTTCATTGTTCATAAGTTCATATTCAAAGTCTATCGTTCTGTTTCCTTCAAGCATTTTTATGACCTGTTCATTCGTGAACTCTGCATATGACATATCATACATACGAAATTCACTCCCCATGCTCCAGCTGTTCCATTGATAAATTTATAATATACCCTTTGTCAAAAAATGCGTTTGAGGCATTGTAGGACGTTATATCAACATACGCTACTATATTCCTCCCTCTGAAACAATATACTCCATTCGCATCCATAATTTCTTCCAACACTTCTTCCTGTCCACCGTATATGAAGGCCGTAACGGATAAAGTTCTCTTAGAGAAGGTTCCTGCCTCCTTTACAGGATAACGTCTGCCTAAATAATTAACCAGTGCATTTGAATTCTCTTTTGACATATTTACAGGTATGTATTCTGAATCATTGGATAGCATGAGTTTCACACGTTTCTCCATATGGTTTATCTCTGAAATGTAATACCCATCGTATTTTACAAACACCTCCCGAATTTTACTATCCGAAATACCTCCGTCATAGTAAGCCCTGACATAATAGCGGTACATACGGTCGCTTTTAACTCCATAATCCTCATATCTATACCCTTTATTACTGAATGGAGGATTGATATATGCGATTGGAAGGAATTCTCTTTCTCCTTCCGCGCGATAAATATAAAATGAATTAATATTTCCACTGAAATCCAACTTGACAAAGTCATCATAACTTTGCACGGTAAGCTCCGGTGTATCTGGCCTTTGACAATTAATTGTAAAAGATTTTGATACCTGGTCGGACCATAAATCATAAATATTCGCAATTGACAATATGGCAGCGTATACACCGTTTTGAAGTATGATATTAGGTTTATGAGCGTCCTCTATTCCGCCCGATATAACTCCACTATCATAAATTTCCTTTCCATACTGCATGATTTTAACACGCGCGCTCGATTCTTCAGACCGTTCTGCCGACCATGTTATTTCTGTCAATGCATCATTTTTTACGCCTGTTATAATAGGATTCCCCGGTTTTCCCACTACATAAAATTGACCTGTAGCGTATTCGGACACCATGCCAATACCATTATAGGTTCGCACCCTCCATTCAGCAATTCCGTTCCTAAAGGCAGACGCATCCATGGTATGTTGCTGGTTCGAGGTAGCCACCATAACATCATTCCACTGGCTTTCTGATTGCATCTTCCATCCAAAATCGTATTTTGCCTGACCTGCCGAAAAGCCTGAGTTATATTTCCATCTAAATGTTACATTCCCGGAATTTGGAAGTATATCGCCGTCCGGATATATAATTGATGGCTTAAAGGGCTTTGCATCTTCATGCGTTATCTCAATATAGGGAGCATATCCCCCTTCTATTGTTGCCACACGACACACATAGGGTATCTGTGTCCCTCCTGCACCAGAAGCCCATTGATCGTGGTTGTTATCGACCAAAACGATAGAAAAGGTTGGATTGGCGTTATTACCTACGACTAGATTTGTTATATCTAAAGAAACCCATGAATTGTAAATTGTGCTACTGACATCAAATACCTTTTCATCGTTCCCGCTCATTACATACTTATCCCCATACATATTCTCGAAGGAATCGTATGTATTGATATTAACTACCTCTTTTATATTATAAAATTGGGTTTCAAAGGTTACCCTAGTCTTCGATTCCGTAACATAGAGATATAATTTTGCGGAGGTGATATTCTGGTCGTACAGGGCAGGTATGGCAAATTGCATGAGGCCGAAATACTCACGATAATTTTCCCCGCCATAATCCGCTCCAATCAACATCCTTGAATCATTAAGTGCAAGAATGTTATTATTCCTATAGTTTTTATCGTTAAAGCATGTTACCTTTGTCATTGCCATTTTACGCTTTCACCTTTCCTACCCTAAGTGCCAGTCTTTCATTTTTTGCCATTTCAACAAGTTTTTGTACGCTTGATATTTTTTCTATGTCCGCATTAACATTAATGATATAGGTATCTCCAGCAACAGATTTTGATTGACTGCTACTCATGATTCTACTTCCGCGAGGAAGCCGGACCAATTCTGGACCAGCTTCTCCCACCCATGTTTCTCCGCCTTCGAAATAATCTGTTCCCCGGGCGTTGTACTTTGGCCTTGAGATATTCTGAGTAGACGCACCGATTTTTCCGACGCTGGATGATACAGTATCCATAGTTCTATTCAGGTCATCACCCTTTCCGATGATGACCGCAATCACTGCGGCCAGCGCAATAAGAGCGGCTACTACTCCCAAAATAATTGCTGTTGTCTTTATTGTTTTTGCATCTGTTATTCCCAAAACACCCATAAAATTATTAAATGCACCTACCGTTGAATCCACAGCCTTCACTACAGTAACTGCTGTTGTCACAACTCCGGCCAACGTTATAATAAGTTGTAATACTGGCGTTGGTATGACGGATAAAGCATTAAACAGTGCTGTCAACGCTGGAAGAAGAATCTCTGCAAATTTTCCGGATAGAGCTTGCGCAACTTGTCCAAATCGGTCCATAGATTTATTTAATTGATTGAATCCATCCAGTGTCTCTCCGCTCATTACATACCCGGTCTCATACGCAGAGCGCATAAGATTCTTTAATTCTTCATTTGTCAAGTTAAGTATTGGGACTATTTTTTCTCCGGTGGTTGATAAAAGGTCACTTGCGATTGCGTTCCGTGTCGTAACATCCTCCATATTCCTAAGCGATTTTATGACGTCTGTAAACAACTGTCCCTGACTTTTCAAATTCCCATTAGTATCCTTGATAGATACTCCGAGGAGCCGGAATGTTTTTGCGCTGTCGTTTCCGCCCTCGGCCGCATCCTTTGCCTTTTCTGCTAAAGCAGCCAAGTCTCCCGATGCGCTTTCTGCATCATACCCCACTGATTTTAAAACGTAATCCCACGCCTGGTATTCATTTGTTGTCATACCCATGGTTTGCGATACAGTCTGAATTTCTTTCGCGTGTTCAGCTGTCTTTACTGTCAGCCCACCAAGGGTAGTTACCAACGTACCTACGGTAAGAATAGCTTTTCCGACGTTCTCGTCTATCGCATCAAACTTCCCTGCCAGAGTCTCAACGGCCGGACTGGCCTCAATACCAATCATACTTGCTACATCACGGATTGTGTCCCCAAATGATCGTTGCGCTTCATCGCTTTCCTTACTTTTCTTGGCGAACTCATCCAATCGCTTTGTGTTGTCTTTATATTCATTTTCCAGTTTCTGTAGCGTTGTTCTACTCTGAAGGAGTGTTTTGTCAAGCGCATCAACCTGCTTTTCACTCTTCTTTTGGCTTGACATGGCTATATCGTAGGCTTTTGCTTGCTCTTCTACTACTTTCTTTTGAAGGATAATTTTCTGTGCAAGTGCTTCCTGTTTTATTTTCAATTGGTCGGTTTCATCGCCGTATTCCTTAGCCTGTTCCTGAGCCAGTTTCATTTCTGCGTCAAGCAGCCCCATCTTTCGGTTACACTCTGATATTCCCCCGGAAAATTCCGAATAGTCGAGACCAAGCGTAATAGTCTTTTTGTAATTATTAGCCATTATGCAAATCCCTCCACTTCGCGCATTGAATGAATTATCTCCGGTTCTGAGGCAAAATACTTCGGACTGTAGCTTTCACCATTTACCTCACTTACCCTCATACATGTTTCGTCCTGGTACATGTCAATTAATTTAACAATCTTTTTCAATGGGCTGTTCCAGAAGTTCTGCTCAGACATTCTCATTTTCACACAGTAGATGTAATATAGCATATCAAAATCAAATATCAGATCTTCTGCATTCCAACCGCGCCCTTCAATATCTGAGCTATCATTTTTTTTGCCTGTTCATCCTGTTCCTGTAAGTCAACCCCATTTGCTGATTTGGCATATTCTTCAAGGATTTCCTGCAAATCATGAGGCCTCATTGTCAATGCAAGTGTATTGGCCTCCTCCATAGTAAAATCCTGATGATTTACCCGGATGCCGGCATACAATGCAATCGCTGCAAAATGCTCATATGGCAGTTCCTTAATTCCGGTTTTTGAAAGTTCTTCCTGCAGGTATAAAACTGCCCGCATGTTGAAGGTGGCCGTATAAGTTCGGTCGCGGAACACAATATCTACTTCATTTGCTTCTTGTACACAGATTGTTTTTTTCATTCAATCACCTCATGATGTTGGGACTGGCGCTTTTGATGGGCCGGTCTGGAACCAGGCGTCAATCTGTTCTTTTGTTAAATCTGCATTTGCAGAGTCCGCAAAGAAACGCAGCTCCTTATCTGAGTCCCTTGGAATAAAATTAATCGTAATAGAATCGGTTGAAAAATTCAGATTCTCTGTTGATTGCTGGACATTACTGTTGATTGGCTGGGCCCTCCCCTTTAGCAACCAGATTAGCTCTTCTTTTCCATTTGTCTGCTCCACTTTGTACCCTACGGCAATGTATGGAGCCTCATCTCCGGCTTTTTCATGGATAACCCCATCTTTGTATATATTCCCCAGCACTACAGCCCGCTCCTCCACCGGAATTTTATTGACATCCAGCACTAATGCAATCCCGTTCAGTTTCGCAATATTTTCCTGCTGTACGCCATTACCATACAGAGTCCCTGATGATAGGGATGGAGTGACCTGAGCCTGCATTGCTGCTCCAAGACTTCTTACGTCCCCATATGTGGTTCCTTCCGCTGTATCAGTTAGAAGGCAGGCGTACACTGGGTCCACAATGTTTATCCTATTTGCCTTCTGTGATTTATTTGTAGCCATTTAGTTATCCTCCTTAACATGATAGAACATTATTGTTCCTCTCCAAAGTTTTCCATTTGTATCATAACCATATGATATTGTTGGTACCATATTAAACCGTTCCGACATGATCACTTTTCTTGCCTGCTCTGTCAACCTCACCGCTTCATCTCTAATCACACACCAGACGTCAACTTGATATTGTTCTACAAGTTCTGTTTCCTCGCCATTCCCAAGCAGTCCTGCGCCGGTAGAAACTAGATACCAGGTAAAACATGGCGGAATAATAGGAAAAAAAGACTTTATTCCTGGTATCTTCAATCCTGTTTCCAACATCTGTTCAAGATTCACCCATCCACCACCCTCCGAACCAGGTCATCAATCATTCTTTCGATCTCTCCTTCTGATGCATTCGTGGCTCTACTAATAAAATTAAGGCCAGGGACAAAGGTGGCTCCATCCCTGGCAATATGTCCTGTATCTACTGCGGCCCATTTATATCCTGTATGCTTCCCTCCCTTTACGCTGACATAAAGGTTCCCCCGTTTATCCTTCTTCACAGCAAACTTAACATCATCTTTCATGTGGATGTATGGCCGGCTACCATCATAATTTGACGGCATAATCTGTTTTGCCCGCAGCTCAACATCGGAATTATGTAGAAACTGCACCACCTTTCCGCGAACTATTGACCCTATCTTTCTCAATACAATTCTTTCATTCTCCTGCAATTGTTTTGGCATCCTGTTAATCATTTCATTGATGGATACCATCGCGTCCTCATAATCAACCTGCACCTTCATATCATCACTACCCCACAGTCAGTTCCATTGCACTCTCATTTGTTTGATAGCTGCGAAGGATAGTATACTCAACTCCTCCATATGACACTATGGTAGGTACACTACCCTTCTCCAACTGCTCAGCCACCATCTCCCAGTCATACGGGTCAATCTCCAGCACAAATTTTGGCCTTAGCCCTACCGCATAGGCTCCATAGAATTCTGCTCTTGTAGAAGATTTCTTTTCGCAGTAAATATCCTCCGTGATTCGGCCTATTGTACCCTTATCTGCCTTCATCCCAATCAGTGTACAAATTTCATTCCTCATTTTACTCCTTATATTCCTCAGCCAGGGACATCGCAATCTTCATACCTTCATAGGCATCCTTATATCGATCTGCTTCACCATTGTAATTTTCCTGCCATCTAAGATATAATCGCAGACACGCCTTTACTAAGGATACGTCACTGGGTAATATCTGCACTCCGCACATTGCAAGGTCCGACAGGTATGCATCTTTCAATTGCATAAGCTCCGAATCCAGTTTGTCATGTCGGATTCGGAGCATGGTCCTTAGTTCTTCTGGCAGTACCTCTAATTTCAGGTTAGCCATCATTATCACCCCTTAGGTCAAGCATTCTTTTTCGTAATGGTGACAAGTGAATTCTTATCTATCACCTTACCATCACAAATCATGACAGCCTTGGTTACCTGGTCTTCCGTATCATTATCCTCATAACTCTTGACCACCATGTTATAGTTTGTATTGAACATGTAATCAGACCAATCAAACAGGAATGCCACGACAGTATCCTTTGCAATCGCGGCCCCAAGGCTTGTCATGTAATCATTCAGCACCACCCGGCGCCCGAGCAGTGTCCTTTCCGGTTTCCCGTCAATCCCATAATTCACGCGGGCAATGGGCTGCTTGTTTGTATCCACCATCCCGATGAACTTCATGAACGTCTTTTTTGTCATGTTCCAGACAGCTCCATTCTCATAAGCAAGAGGGAGGGCCGCTTCCGCATCCACAAGTGTCTGATAGGTTGGGTCTGCACTGACCGCAAGGTCGATATTCTGCCCGTCAGCTACCGCCTCTGTCAATACCCCTTTTGGCTGTCCGGTTCCACTTCCAGTAATAAACGACTTTTCCTGCGCCTTCACCATTGCCTCTGATACACTGTTCACAAACACGGTCTCGAATACCTGTAAGGACATGACCGAAGTTTCCAGTGTCATGGAGATGGCGCATCTCAGTTTGTATCCCTTAATGTCAATCTGCCCGGTTGTTTTTTTCTGCGTATCACTGCCAGTTCCTTCGGCTACCCAGGTTGCTTCTGGCTTCACATTGGACGTAGGGACCGTAACCCCCGCTGCAAAGGCCGTTTTAGTCACAAGAGGAAGAATCGTTCCGGTTGTCTCCATCTTTTCTACAATTCGATTAAGGACCGTAGGGGAGATTACCGACCCCACATCTGTTGTCTTTGTGGTTGCTGCAACATTCACGAATTTAGTAGGGATGGCAGTTCCATTCAGCACATAGTTCATAAACGCCTTTCTGTACTCAATGGAATCATACATATCTGCTGTTTCATCCTGGTTGCAAGGATTGAAGACTGCTCCTTCTCCTACACCAGCCAGCGGTACCGGCGGCTGCGCCAATGCCCTCAAGTTGGCAGATGCCTTGGCTGCTGCCTCAAAATCCTGGTCCAGCTTTGTGACGGCGTCCATCTTCCTGTTTGCATCCTCCAGCTTCTCCTCGTTAATCAATGCTTCCGCCTCATTGATGAGGGCCTTCCTCTTTGTTTCGTACTCATTCCTAGTCATTGATAAGTTCTCCTTTCAGATTTAAAATTCGCAGCCTCATGGCTGCCTGCTCTTTCTGCCTAAAAAAATCCGGGGTGTCTGGACCCGGAGCTTTAATTATGTTTCTTATTTTTTCTATGGTTTCATCTGGGATTCCAGAAAGACCATTCTTCATTGGGATTGCATCATCTTTAGAAAACATGATTCTGTCCACAAAGCCATATTCCACAGCCTGCTGGGCCGATAAGTATGTCTCCCTATCCATTAGGTCCTGCAATGTCCCTGTATCCATACCGGTCTTGTCCGTATAGGCATTCATGATTGACTGGTTTGCTGCCCTCAGTGCATTCCCTGTATTGTCCATGTCCCGGTAATCACCGGACACTGATGTCTGCACATTATGGATCATGAACATCCCAGTTGGGCTGATTTCACTTTCACCAGCCTGGGCAATGACTGATGCGGCACTCGCCGCAATGCCTGTAATCCTGATCAGTTTCTTTCCAGGATAGTTCCGCAGCTCCGTATAGATTTCAGAGCCTGCCGTGACACTGCCTCCCGGTGAATTGATATAGATTTCAATATCTTCCCCTCCCGCTTCCTGCAGTGCCTTTAAGATTTTTTTTGGGGATGTATTTTCAATCCCTAGCCAGTCATAAACCCAGTCATTACCGGATTCAACGATCTGT
>SKEV01000645.1_pt1 | contig 13640 bp, 19 predicted proteins | sample 4819531 | NCBI WGS metagenome assembly SKEV01 (sample SAMN11008800, study PRJNA524170) | human gut metagenome | biome: Human fecal sample; material: Feces; isolation source: fecal sample from pouch patient p9, p28 | host: Homo sapiens | place: Israel: Tel-Aviv | collected 2016-08-01 | reverse complement strand
AAGTATACTAAATGAAAAGCCTACATTGTAATCACAAATATGATCTTGAAGGAGGTCCCGGTCGCCCTGAGTTTCAGACGCCGGGAATTGGGTAACAAAAAGGCACCCGCTAAGGATGCCCTTTTTTATAAAAACGCTTCCCCACAATCATCGGAACACCTTGAATCGAACAAGGGACCTGCGGCTTATAAGGCCGCCACTCTGCCACTGAGTTATGTTCCGTTAATGCGTACCTGCATCTAAGTACCCAATATCTGGATGCCCGATGCGCCAGTACGCCATGCTGACATATTCAGCGGTACCTTGTGCCGCAGTCGCAATGCCAGCGAGTCAGCTGCCAGGGTGTTACACCTGACAGCCGTCAATCAATGTGGGAGGAGGAAACGGCTCTTACACCACTTCCAGCCTATACTATAACATTTTGAAAACGAACAGTGCGAACAAAACGAACAAACATTACTTTTCTTCCATAAATCGCTGAAATTCCATTCTCACGCTGTCCGCTGTGGCCTTTCTTCCCAATTTAATCGCAACTTCACTCCAGGACATCTTCTGAAATATCGCATATCTAATAATCCGCTGCATCCTCTGAGGTATTGCATTCATCCAAGTCTCCACCTGCACCTTGATTCTTTCCGCATCCGCTTTTCGCTCCTCTAACAGATGCTCATAGGTCTCCAGTGCTCCTGGCTCGCTCACAACCGAATAGGCCATCCCCTGAATCTTAAAGCTCTGGGCCGTATAAGGAAACTCTTTCATGGACCCATGAACTCTGTCCTGTAAAATAGTCTTACGCTGCCGCTTGACCCTCCGTATATCTTCCTCAGTTTCCTTTATCAGCTCGCAGGCGTCTATGTATTGGCTCAAAATTTCCTTGTCCACCGGTATCACCTCCTCCCACGTCCAGGTACGGGCACGCCCAGCACCCGTACCGTATCCTGCCCTTGTTGTTGCGCTGGCCGTCACACCCGTGACGGCCATTGTCTATGTAGCACTGTCTCATAATACCATACCACTCCCTTCGGTGGCTCCCGCAGCTCCAGAACCGGGCACAGGCTGGTGTACATATAGGCCGGCGCCGTCCGGATGCGCTCCTTGATTGCTTCGTCCGCTTGGGCGGCCAGGGCCTTGCTGCGGTCGATGCGGCTGACCTTGGACTGCTTACTGCCTTTCTTTCTCATGCCTGCCTCCTAATCATCCGCATTAATCAATATCTCTTTCTCTAAATCTCCATCAGCATTCAGGATGTCCACCACAGTGGCCATAGCCATAGGCCTGTACTTTTTCTTTGGATACTGTTGGTATATCCCGCCATCAGAGTTATAGCCGTAGATATCATAATACTTGTTAGCAAGACGCTTATCCATCGGAATGGAACTGTTAGTCAGTTTCACCTTAACACCATCGGGGTATGTAAATATAATCTTCCACATAATTTAATCTCCCTTCGTATCGAAAATATCAGTTTAGATGAACTAAACATGAAAATATACTTGTGTTTTTGGTAATGTCCCAAGCCCCTTAGTTGGTCTGTGATAATGACCTTTTGGATTAACTAATGGACAGCATCTCGGATGTGTGCTTCCCTTGAATATTGGAACATCTTTGCATCCCGAATGTTCGCAAGTGAATGCCCGGAAATATTCTGACCACTTGCTATATTCACATTCAGAGCATTTTATCTTTTTCTTATTCATCTGGTTCCTCCGTCAAATCCTAATTTCACTGAACTAATTCTCCAAAAGTATCGTACATGCAGGTATAGCAATCTTTACCGCATGGTTCCCGGTCAAATTTGAATCTTCCATCTTTCCAACAGATAGGAGAATACATTAAAGCCGACTGCAAATATGCTTTTTGTTCTTCAGATGCGTTTATTAAAGAATCTATCTTTTTCATGTCACACATGATATCCTCCTCCGTTTTCCCCGGAAATGTTAATCTTCCCGAATCGCTTTAAAGTATTTTTCCCAAGCAGCGTCAAAAGAAATATTGTCATCAGCCGCCATTCGTTCGACAGCTCCTCTCAGGCCCACCAGCGACATAGCCGCTTGCTCGACTTTCTCTGCGTTTGTCCAAAAACGGCAACTACCGTCCTTTTTTAGCCATGTGACAAGCAATTTCATATCATTCCTCCTCCGTCCACTCCAGTGGCTCCCCACAATCCTGGCAATAACTCTGTCCCATCTCAACCTCTCCACCACATTCTGGACAACAACTATGAAAACTACATTCATCCCATATCAACCTGCGTAAACACCATCTTACAAATTTTTTAAACATTCTACTCCTTTTTGGGGAAGCGGATGGAGTGGACACCAATCCGGCTTGCTTCTCATCGTATCCGGGATATCGATGTAATCATCACCGTGCGCATTACAGTATCCACCAGCGCAATCATTATCCATAAGTGGACATTCCCCACAGCACTCCGGCATATCCATAACCAATACTGCTTTCTTCATTCCAAACCTCCTTAAAATGCTAATATTTAATCCTTCCAGCACTTCTTACCTTTCATAACTGACCTCCAAATGTTAATCTGCTTCACGGTCTAAATCTAAAACAGCAACACCATCACTGTATCCAACATCAGCAAGACCATTAACACTATATTTGTCCATGGTTAATCCCCAACCAACACTCGGATATAAATGGACTGCTTTTACCTCAAATTCTGGATTCTCCAACAACTTTTCCGCCAATTCTTTCGCTTTCATGTATTCCTCCAAATAACGATTTAATCTATTCGTTATAGAACATACCCAACAGTTTCATACGCTCTACATACTCCTGTTTGGTCTGACGCACTTTCTTCTCATAGTCTGCCATAATCGCTCCCGTCAGCCTATCCACTGCCTCGCGTCTTTTCCACAAATGTTCCGCTCGGCAGCCTTTTACCAGGATATTGTTAAGTCCCATCCGGCTCATTCCGGTTACTTCGCACAGGCCATTGACCGTTAGACCCATTTTATTGGCATACTCTTTTACCGTCATGCAGTCTCACTCCCTTCTGCTTTACGTTTTTGATTGATTTTGTAAATAACGATTTATGATACTTTCTCTTTCACTTTTGCTATCCTTGCCTTAAGGGCCGTAAGCAATGAATCTTGGGTAACTTGTTTATTCTGCAGCGCTGCCATGACATCCTCGTCCATACATCCGGATACAATCAAATGGTGTATGATGACATTATCCGTCTGCCCCTGTCTGTGCAGCCTGGCGTTTGCCTGTTGATACAGTTCCAGGGACCAGTTAAGGCCAAACCATACGATGATGTTTCCGCCCGCCTGGAGGTTGAGTCCGTAAGCGGCACTTGCCGGATGCGCCAGGAGCACATCTATCTTCCGCTCATTCCACTGGCTGATTACGCCCGGCCCCTTAAGCTCCGCTACCCTAAGTCCCTTCGGAAGGCACTTGATAATACGGGACTTGTCATGCTGGAAGTTGTAGAATACCAGTATCGGTTTCCCCTGGCTGCCTTCCACAATCTCCTTGAATGCCTCCAGCTTCTCTCCATGGACCTCCACTGCATTTTTGTCATTGTCATATACGGCCCCATTACAGAACTGCAGGAGCTTACCGGAAAGCACCGCTGCTGACCCGGCATCCAGTGTGGCCTCGTCCACTTCCAGAAGCATCTCACGCTCAAACTTCTCATAAGCCGCCTGCTCCTTGGCGTTTAACCGGACGTGTATGATATTATCGATGCGCTCCGGAAGCTGCAGGTAATCCTTAGCCTGGAGGCTGATACAGATATCCGCTATCTGCTGTTGGATCGCTTGGTCGGCCCCGGGTAATGGCGCGTATGAAAAGATGGTGTCCCGGTTCCTGGATGCCGGAGAGAAGTATTCATCCCTGTATTGGCCTATCCTTGTCCCCAGCCGCTGTCCCTGGTCAAGCAGGTATATCTGTGACCACAGGTCCAGAAGGCCGTTTGGCGCCGGTGTACCGGTCAGCCCATAAATCCGGCGTATGTGGTTCCTCACCAGGCACAGGCTCTTGAAACGCTTGGCTTGCGGGTTCTTGAAACTGGACAGCTCATCTATGATTACCGTGTCAAACGGCCAGGCGTTGCGGTAATGGTCCACAAGCCATTGCACATTATCCCGGCTCAGCACATACACATCTCCCGGGGTATTAAGGGCCTTTATCCGCTTTTCCCTGCTGCCCAGCACGGGGATAATCCGAAGCAGTTTCAGATGGTCCCATTTCCCGGCCTCTCGGGTCCAGGTATCCTCCGCCACTTTCTTGGGCGCTATCACCAGGGTTTTCCCGACCTCAAAACGGTTATACCGAAGGTCATTGACCGCGGTCAGGGTAATCACGGTCTTCCCAAGTCCCATATCCAGGAACAGCCCCAGGGCGGGGTCCGCTATCATACGGTTAATGCAGTATCTCTGGTAGTCATGCGGCACGAACTTCATTTCACGCTCCCTGCTCCCAGGCCTATCAGCTCAATTACCCTAAGGACGTCCCTGGTATGGTCCAGAACTGTGACGAAACACCCAAGTTCCTTCAGCCGCTTCTGCTGCCTCCGCTGCAAGGGCGTTGGTTTTTTACCCTCTTGCTTTAATTCTACGAATCCAATATGGCCTCCGGGGAGTACCACCAGCCTGTCCGGCACACCGGCATTACCGGGGGAGACAAACTTGAATGCGATACCACCACACTTCTTGACTGCTTCCGTGAATTTCTTTTCAAGTTCTTTTTCAAGCATTTTGACGCCTCCTTTTTACCCCTTGGCAACAACGGGCTACAGCATTCTATATATATATATACGCGTATGCGGGCGCAGGGGTATTATATATACATTACCTTTTATTTTATATTTTTATATATAAGAATGTTGCTACTGTTGCTTAAGGGCTTAAGCCTTGAAAATCAAGGGATTTTACAGCAACATTGGATTGTTGCATCCTGTTCCCATTGTTGCCTTTTACAATTTTTGGAATGTTGCCGGGCAACAATCTAATCTTGTCTCCTGGCTTAGAACATATCCCCTCTGTTTTCCATAGTATGGGCCAAATGGAATGGCTCCAGAGCTCCGTTCCCATCCAGACAGACCGGATAGTATGCTATTGATTTCATGGGCATCCGACTTCTTCATCATCTTCAAATCCCCATAAAAACATTCACACCATATTTCTGCAGCGCATACCCTGTCACGCGGCAAAAGCAGGTTCTCATCATAATCCCGCCCCGCAAAGTTCCAGAACTCTCTCCTGGCTGCCAGGTCCTTCCGGCTCCAGTCAACCGGTATCTTTCTGCCCAGGAACTCCCGGATGATACCCTCCTTAGGATTGCTTTCCTTATGCTCCTCCTGCTGGCGTACCGCTTCCTCCGCCACGGCTCCCTCCAGAAACAGCTTCTCGCCGCACTGCCATCTCATAAAGGCCTCCGCCCAAATCTGGTCCACTTCACCTGGCAGCTGCTCAAACACATTTTTTCTGCTGGGGATTTTTCCAAGGTCAATCGGCCAGAACCGCCTGTTGCCTGTCTGGTCTTTCAAAAACTCTTTGTCATTGGTTGTTCCTACGATGATGCAGGAACGCGGAAATGGCTTCGTCCGCCTTCCGTACGGCTCCCTGTAGACATCTTCTGTTTTACTCATGAATTGTTTGACGGTGTTCATCTCTGACTTATTCATACCGGCCAGTTCCCCGGCTTCTATAATCCAGTATCCCTGGATCAGCTCCGCCGCGTCCTTCCCTTCAAAGGTTGCCAGGCTGTCTGAGTACCAGTCCTTGCCCAGGAATCGGAAGAACGTGCTTTTCCCTACGCCTTGGGCGCCGGACAGTATCAGCATACAATCAAACTTAATCCCGGGCACCATGGCCCTGGCAACGGCGGCAGCCAGCGTCTTGCGCGTGGCATCCCTTGTATAGGTACTGTCCTCCGCCCCAAAATAATCAGTCAGCAGAGTATCAATACGCGGAATACCATCCCAGACCAGCCCGGTCAGATATTCCCTTATCTTATGCTGCTTATGGTTTGTCGCATATACAGCCATTGCATCATATATCCTCTCTTTCCCGGTTATCCCGTATACTTTCTCTATATAATGCCTGAGCCCTGAGTCATCCTCGTCCGCCCAGGCTCTCAGCTTGTAATTGTCCTTTGGCGCCTCCCAGGGCATGGCCTGTCCAACAACCGCCCTGTTTGCGAACTCATCATGCCAGAACCGCCCGTTCAGTTTTGGGTCATGGTTCAGTATAATGAGGACATTGTCGATGGTATTGAGGGGCTGCCCTGTCCGTGAGCTGCACTTAAGCTCTCCCATCCATTCAAAATCCGGGACTCCCTCTGTCTCCCCCTGGACCGGCTGTGAAAAGTCCTCCTGAGCCTTCCTGTACCGCTCCAGGGCCATTGCCTTGGATACAGGCTCCTGCTGCAGGGCAAATTCACACATGGCCTTAAATGATGGCAGCTGTGTCACTGGGGTTTCCGGTTTCGCGTCATAATCCTCCTCGTTGAATTTATGGAGGCGGACCAGGTCGAACGCGTTGCAGAGTTTCCCGCTGGCCGGATCCGTGGCATGGTGGCTGTACAGGAAGTTCCCGCCGTCATATAATACGGCGCCGCCCATGGTTGAGCCCTCACTGTATGTATACCGCCCCTCCCCGCAGGGGATGTACGCATCCGGTATAAACTGTGCGATGGCTTCCGTCACATCGTACGTCTGGCAGAATGCGCCTACCACCCCCTGCTTTTCAAGCGGGTTACCCTGCTTCTTTGCCGACCGGTCGCGGAGCTTTGCGGCCCCCGGTACCTCAGGCCATTCCGCCACGTTGCGCCAGTTTTGGTAGAGCCTCAGAACCCCGTCCTTTGACAGGAATGGCTTATCCCCATAAAGAAATACATACTCGCTGTCCGCGCTGCAGCTTGGCCAGTACATGAGCCGGACCGGCTCGAACGTGGTCGGGTCAAATATCTGTATCCCCAGGAAAGCCCCCACTTTCCGGGCTATAGGCTCATATTCGTCCGCCGTGCATGCCACGTCCAACGGAAGGATGATACGCAGCCTGGGGGCCGCGCCCTCATGTTTCCTTGTGGAATATACAGCATAGGAACACCCCAGTGCCTCCACGGCATTCAGAACTGCCTGTGTCCCTCCTGGAATGATGTTGTCCGCATCCAGTGTAACCAGGTGCCTGTCACCGGCGTTCTCATTCCTGCGGGCCTCCCCGTTCAGTTCCCCGCCGACAAAGCCTCCGACATCCTTTAATTCATCCTGACGCGCCTTTGTAAGCCCTTTATACTCCGCAAAGGTTTCACCCGTGCGTTCCGGCCTGGATATCCGTTGGACGAAATCCGACCACAGGAGCTCCTGCCGGTGCCAGGACGTGGCTTTCCTGCTCGTACCTACTGATATTCTGATTTTCCTGTCATTCACGAACATAAGCCTACTCCTTTTTGTAATAATCTCCTGTGAATCCATCCGCATTTAGAGGAAGCCCCTCAGCCCATGCCGGAGGCCTGCACATGAGGCTTATTGCCTCCTCCAGACTCTGCCTGCCACCCTTGGGAATTTCCAGTATCACCTCGTCATGGATATGGAAGTTAATCCGGTACCCTGCCGTATGCAGGTTCACCATGGCGTTGGCCAGGCAGTCCCTGGCTACCGCCTGTACGATATTCTCTGTCAGCTTGCCCCCATAGGTAGGCAGCAGTTCCCACTTCCTGTTTTTCTGGTTCTGCCCCATGAAATAGATCCGTTTAAAGTTCCTCTCGTCCGGTATCATCTGGGGTTTTAGGTAGAACAGCTTCCGGCCGCTTGGGAGGGTTACCATCATCCGTTCCGTGTCCCTGGAAAAGGAAATGCCGCATGGAAGGGATGATATCACACCATACTCAATACATTCCGCCGCATGGCGCTCAATGCTGTACCACAGGTCCACAATCCGTTTATTGGATGCCCTCCAGCGCTGTACAATGTCTGGCAGTTCTTCCTCCTGCAGTCCCATCCGGATGGCCCCCATCTGTATCAGGGCCCCTGCAGCTCCCTGGTATCCCAGGGCCAGCTCCGCAACCTTGCCTTTACTCCGCAGGGCATACTCCGGATTGCCCTTTTTTATCTTTTCTATCGGTACCCCGAACATGGTGCTGGCGGACGCCTCGTAAATCTTCCCATGTGTCCGGAATACCTCCAGGCGCCACTCTTCCCCGGCCAGCCAGGCAATCACACGGGCCTCTATGGCAGAAAAGTCCGCCACGGCGAACTCATAGCCATCTCCTGGCACAAAAGCCGTACGGATGAGCTGGGAGAGCGTGTCCGGCACGTTCCCATAAATAATCTTTAGGGCATCTATCTTCTGTTTCTGTACAAGCTCCCTGGCCGTATCCAGGCTGTCAATGTAATTACGCGGCAGGTTCTGCACCTGCACGAGACGGCCTGCCCAGCGCCCCGTCCTGGCAGCTCCATAGAACTGCAAGAGCCCCCTTACACGGCCATCCGCGCACAGCGCGTCCTTCATGGCCTGGTACTTTTTTACAGATGTCTTGGCCATCTCCTGGCGTATCCTGAGCATTGCCTGCACGTCATCGGTTGCAGAATCCTGCGCCAGGAGGTCAGCCACCGTCTGCTTGTTCAGGCTCTCGATTTCCACTTGGGCATTATCTATCACCCATTGTTTAAGCTGGGCCACGCTGTTGGGGTTGTCCAGTCCTGTGATATCTCTGGCCTTTTCCGTCAGCTCCTCTGTCATCTGCCCGCTGACCGCAAGGGCGCCGTCTATCAGATCCGTATCAAGCGCCACACCGCCTATATTAATTGCTTGGTCTATCACCCACAGCTGATGCTCAAATGCAGGGACCGGGTATTCCGCCAGGCGTTTCTTTATCTCACGTTCGGTCACCACATCCTGGCCACAGTATTCCTTAAACAGCTTCCACTTCTCCAGGTCGTGCTCCGGAAGGTTCCTGGTCCTCCCACCGTTCCGTTTCGTACGGGCGCATGGGGTACAGAAATGCTTGATCAGGGCCTTGCCTGTTGACAGTTTACGCTTGTCTTCGGGAAATTCCATGGCCCTGCCGATGGCATCCAGCCCTCCTGCATATCCGCAGTACCATGCATGGACCATAGTGCATTGCCATTGCTCCAGATGTGTCTCAAAGAACTTACTGAGGCAGTAATATTCAAATGCTGCATTGAATGCCGTCTTCACGACTTCGGGCCTGTGCAGATCCATGACTGTGTAATACGGGATTTTCTCCCCCCGTGCTAGGTCTACGACCTGCACCGGATTATCGTCATAAGCATAGGCAAACAGAAGGATTTCAAAATCAGGGGACTGTACATATTTGTACAGCCCTGATTTCCGGATATCTACACTGCTATATGTTTCTATGTCAATACTTAGGGTCCTCAAATCCCCATCACTCCCCCGGCTGGCAGCGGCCTTCCCGTCACCGGGTCAATCGCCTGCTGCTGTGGCACCCCGCCTGCAGGAGGGGCGTACCCTATGGGTGCCGCCGTATATCCCGGCATCATCCCGGGAGGGCCAGCCGGCGCGCCCCCAAAACCGCCCGCTGGCTGCTGGTAAGCCTGTGCCTGGTAGGACGGCGGCTGATACGCAGGCTGCCCATACCCGTTCGTGGCTGCCGCGGAACCTGCATACGCATTGGACCCGCCGAAGTCTTCTTCTGCTGTCGTCCTGCCGGACAGGGGGTCCCCGTCGGCAATCTTCTGTATGTTGTTAAGTCCGCATCCTACTCCGCGGTTACCATTTGTATTGTATGGATAAAAATTGACGGTTGCCCGGGCATAGCAGCCGGAATAAAATGCATTTGGGTCAAGGATTGGCTGGATGTTGATATCCACCACGGAAGGCCTGGTCCTGCTTGATGCACGCAGTACCCAATGGCCCCGGCACTCCTCTCCCCATGGCTCTCCGTTCTGTTTGGTCCCGTCACCGTCATACAGGGGCATGGAGGGTCTTGCCGGCATCTGTCCACCAAACGTTTTCTGTAGTCCTTCCTGCAGGGCCCGGTTCATTTCCGCCACAACGGCATTGTATGTATTCACATCGGATTTTGGGATGAGCATGGTTATCTGATACTTGGCCTCTCCACCACCTGGCGGTGTAGACGGCTCAAACACATGGGCGTAACTTGCCCTGAATCTTCCAACTAACATGTTTTTTCTTCCTCCTTATATTGATTCTCCCCACCGAAATCCTCCTGCGGGGTAGTGTCTTTTTGGTATGGCGGACGTTTGTCCCCCTTAGGTGCAAGCGTGGGTTTTCCTTTTGGTTTTACAATAAATGGCATAAGGATTGTGTTGAAGGCATCCTTATTGATCAGTTTCTCCGCCTCAGTCAGAGTTACCGGAATCCGCTCGTAAAACAGGGCCTTCTTATATCCGGCCTCCACCAGCGCGGCATATGCCTTATCTGGGTCGGGGAGCTCCCGGTTGCTCCTGCCCTCCACCAATTTCCACCCTGGAACATCTTCATCCGCCAGCAGTTTGTCGAGGGCGGCCGCGCGGACCTTCTTGATCCAGGGTGCTGCGAATTCAAGAAAGGGAAGGATAGAGCCAATTTCACCATTGGTCAGGAGCTCTGCGGGTATCATCTTCCCTGTAATTGGGTCCGTATGTTTCTGCAGGGCCGCCATGTTTTCCTCCATCCGGAACCGGCAGGTTCCCGCGGCAGGGCAGAAGCAGTCATCACACCAGGAGCCCTGCCTAAAATCTCCCTTGCCTTCCCAGGCCAGTTCTGCTGCAGGCTTTACGGTCTGCTCTGACCAGGTTTGGAGCTGACTGGCTGAAAGTTCCCATCGGGAGAAGTTCTTTGTCCGCGGCTGCACAATATGCAGGATGACCCGTTCTACAGGAAATACGATTCCGTACTCAGCAATAGCCCCGACCGCATACAGCATCATCTGCGGATTTTCCTCCGCACTGACTGTAATGCCCTTACCATACTTGAAATCCACCACATGGCAGTCTGTACCGCTCAGAATGATACAGTCTGAGAAGCCGTAGCCATCCCGGGCGACATGCCCGTAATGGACTTCCTTTTCAATCACAATCTTAGGCGGCACAGGATAGCTGTAGGCTATCTTCTGTATGTAGTCCACATATTCGTCTGTATAGCGCTCCATCTCAGGGTCATACTGCCCGCGCTTCTTTAATTGATTGTGTGCAGTTTTAAATGTCTTTTCTGGCATCCCCGGCTCAATGAACAATTTCCGCAGCTTCAACTCACAGATATCGTGAGCCAGCGTACCTTCTTCCGCGTAGTCAGATGTTGATTCTGGAAATGCTTCTGACAGTCTCGCAGATGGCGGGCAGTTTATCCACCGTTTGGCACTGGATGCCGACAACAACGCGTGTTTCCTCTCTTCTGCCATTAGATGTTTGCACCTGCCCCTCTCAACTGCGTCACAAGTTCCGGATACCGTTCAACAGGCACTTGCATGAGGGACATTGCGCCAAACTGTCCCAGTATCTGCATCACATAGTCCCGCTTGCCCTGGTCGATGAGTCCAGTCAGTGCAATGGCTATCTGGTCCTGGGTATAGGATTGTGTGGTGGCTGTCGTTGGCAGTGCTCCCTGTCCGGCCGGTCCCGTGAAGGGCTGTTGGTATTGCATCATGCCTGGCTGTCCTGTAGTAGCTCCAGGAAGACCTGACTGCTGTGGCCCCGAAGCTGCCGGTCCTGGGTTCTGATAGTTCCCAGCCATCTGCGTTGACTGCGGGCCGGCAGGAGTAGATTCACTAAAGGAAGCAGTCACTCCTCCCTTTCCTAACGCCTGCGCCAGGTTATTGATTGCCTGTGCGATTGTATCAAGTCCTGTAATATTAATGTTCATGTTTGCCATCTTCGTTTTCCTCCGTTTTCATATTCATGGTTTCCGTTGTATTCTCTTCCCTGCAGGAGCATTTCTCCCCCGGGTCAAGATAGGCCCCACAATGAGGGCACCTGTCGTAATAGCTCACTCGGTATGCCTCCTTTTACTATTGACATTCCTGCTCTGCACCCCTTATACTAAGGGTGATTAGATTATTTTAGTTACCGGACCTTCGGACGGCTCCACCCGTCTGGGGTCCATTTTTTGTATGACCGGCACGGCATCATCCGGCTCCGCTCCGGGCATCTATTCCTGTGCCGACATGTCCGGCACACATCCTCTATCATTGTCTGCCACCTCCTTACTCCTTGACATAGACAGACTTGGTATCGTTGTCATATACCAGCCGCAGCGTGTTGCCGATATCGTCCTCTATCATGGCCTCGTTGCCATCCATGCCCAGTTTGATATACCGCATGTCCAGCCCGATGGAACGGCACCAATCCCTGACCGCCAGCTCCGCAATGCTCTTTATGCTTCCAAACATTTCTCTTCACCTCCCTTCAAATTGCGCCCATGGCCGCAGCCATGACCACGATAGCCACCATCCACATCCCCAGCAGCCAGATAACCGCCGGCACAATCAATTTAGCTGCCCTCATGACTGGACCGTCCTGCTCCGCAAATGTTTTAACTCTCATTGGTATCCACCTCCTATCCTATTGACTTAATCTGTCCATATTTACCACTACCACGTCTACGTTCAGTAGCTGCCATAGGTTTTTTCGGTTTCAGCTTTTCCACCTTTTTTTGCTCTACTTCCTCCATAGCCGAATCAACCCAACGCTTTATGGAATCTGGAAGAGTGTTAATATCAATGAGATACTTTTTCCCGCGCCTTACGCTTGGTATCACACCTGTCTTTACTAATATGGTGTAACCTTTAAGTGTAATCTGTGTCTCCGGGTCCTGCTCTTGAAGCCATGCATAGCTTTCATTGATTCCGCGGAGTTTTGGTAAATCACACATTATTATCTCCACCTCCGTATTCATCTTCTTCAAAGTATTCTACAGAGACGCCAAAGTACTTAGCTAAAGCCACTAACTTTTTCATCTTCGGTATACTTCGCCCATTTTTCCAATCAGTAAATGTAGACTTTGTGATACCAGTTTCTTTTGATACCTTATAGTCTGTAACACCTTTAGAGTCTCTAAGAGCAACATACTTCTTATACACATTTTCACCTCCAATTTTTTGTTCTATTTTTCGAATTTCTATTGCAATTAGTTCGGAAATCAGTTATAATATGTTTGCGGACAAATTATATAGAAAAAATTCTGTTTTGATTTCCGAACACAGTTACATTGTAGTACGGATTTCAAAATTTGTCAATGCCTTTTTGTAATGATTTCAGAATTTTTTTCAGAAAGGATTTAGGATGTATGAAAGATATTGCGAATTGAGAGATTCTAAGGGTTATAAAGATGCCGATATCGCTAAAGGGACTGGCATTACCAGGTCCACATTTACTGATTGGAAAAATGGGCGAAGTATACCTAAACCACCGAAATTACAAAAAATCGCTGATTATCTGGGTGTCTCACTCTCTTACCTCATGACCGGAATTGAGGAAACACTGCCAGAAAATCCAAAACTTAATGAACGTGATAAACGTGACATTGCAAAAGACCTGGATCGTATAATGGAAGAAATAGCAAATGATACGGATGGCCCTCTATATTACAATGACCAGCCTATTCCGAAAAACAAAATTGATTTGCTGAGAAATGCAATTGAAGTAGCATTGGAGGATGCCAAAATAAAGAATAAGGAAACGTATCGGC
>SKEV01000643.1_pt1 | contig 13645 bp, 10 predicted proteins | sample 4819531 | NCBI WGS metagenome assembly SKEV01 (sample SAMN11008800, study PRJNA524170) | human gut metagenome | biome: Human fecal sample; material: Feces; isolation source: fecal sample from pouch patient p9, p28 | host: Homo sapiens | place: Israel: Tel-Aviv | collected 2016-08-01 | reverse complement strand
GTGGAAGTGTGGCAACACATGGAGCTGACTGTTACTAATCGTTTGAGGGCTTGACCAAGAACACGAGATTGAATAAAAGAAGCTAAGATCTCACCTGTATGAAGTTTTGAAGGTATATACCTTGCATGGCCTAGTGGCTCAGTTGGTTAGAGCGCCGCCCTGTCACGGCGGAGGTCACGGGTTCGAGTCCCGTCTGGGTCGTTTTATATGGGATCTTAGCTCAGCTGGGAGAGCATCTGCCTTACAAGCAGAGGGTCACAGGTTCGAGCCCTGTAGGTCCCATCGATGCTAAAGCATCATGCCGGCGTGGCGGAACTGGCAGACGCGCAGGACTTAAAATCCTGTGGTGGCGACATCGTACCGGTTCGATTCCGGTCGCCGGCATTAGCTTTTAAGCTGATTTTATAAAATATGTGTGTGTAGCTCAGCTGGATAGAGCACTTGGCTACGGACCAAGGTGTCGGGGGTTCGAATCCTCTCACGCACGTACCGTAAAGTATCGCAAACTTTTGATTAACAAGGGTTTGCGGTATTTTTTTGCATTAAAAAAGGAAATATGGGGGCGTAAGACCAATGAAAAAAGGTGTATTGATTGTAAGCTTTGGAACTTCTTACCGGGAGGCGGAAGCACAGAATATTAATCCGGTGGAACAGGCGATTTCAGCGGCACTGCCGGGCTATGAGATGCGGCGGGCATACGGCAGCCGCCGGATCATAAAAAAACTAAAGGAGCGGGACGGAATATGCATTGATACAGTTTCGGAGGCTCTGGAAACTCTGGCTGTGGCCGGGTGTAAAGAGCTGATCGTACAGCCTACCTATGTGATCCATGGTTATGAATACGATGAACTGGTAGAAATCCTGCGTGAATATCTGAATCAATTCGAGTCTGTGCGGCTGGGACATCCGCTGCTTCACCAGCAGTCCGATTATAAAGAACTGATCTGTGGCCTGAATGAAGTTTTTGATTTCAGAAGCTCTTCTGATGCGTTTGTATTTATGGGACATGGCACAGGACATTTTGCCAATGCATGCTATCCGGCACTGGAGCATCAGATCCAGGCTCAGGGATTTACAAATGTGTGGATCGGTACCGTGGAAGGATATCCGGAGATTACGGATGTAAAGGAAAAACTGGAACAACTGTCCTGCCAAAAAGCCATATTGGCACCATTGATGCTGGTGGCGGGAGATCATGCCAGAAATGATATGGCAGGAGAAGATGAGGATTCCTGGAAAAATATCCTGGAGCGAGACGGAATAGAAGCAGATTGTATGATAGCGGGATTGGGCAGTTATGCATTTGTACAACGGATGTTTGCGGAACATGCGCTGCAGGCAGAAGAAATCAGATGATTTGAATGCAGAATAAGCATTCCCCTGCTTCAGGTGCGTAGAGCACTAAGCGGTGGGTAGGGGGGATGCTTATGTCAGTGGGAGTTAAAAGCTCCCACTGACAGGTCGCAAAGCGACTGTGTTCATGAGCAAGTAGCGAAAGCGGATTGCGAATGTCCGCTTTACAAAAGTGAAATATGCATTGTGGGTTGCGTAATACCATATGGAACAATCTCCAGTGTAATAGAGGAACACATATTGATATGGAAGAAGCAAACGAAGGCGAGCAGGAATGACCTGTTCGCCTTCTACTGTTTATGGTTCGGTTGAAAATGTAACCTTTTCCGGATGGGAAGTGCTGTCAATATCTGTGTCGGAGTCAAACAGAATATTTGTAGCATTTTCTGAATCAGTACTGTTAAATGTCCAGTTATTCTGGGTTTCGTAAGTAATATATTGTTTCAAAAAAGAGTTATACCAACGGAACTTTATGATATAATCTTCGGCATTGCTGTTTTTTGGAACTTTAAAGTTGTATGGAAAATAGCTTTCCCCATATACTTCTGACAACGATTCCAAATCATCGTGTGGCAGACTACGTGTATACAACAGCGTATCGTTATACACAACCTGAAATTCAGCATCTGTGATATTGGAAACAAATGCAGGCTGCTGACAGCTTATATTCAGGTCACCGGAATTAGTCCGTGAAAGATTATCGAAGCTATTTCCTGTAATTTCAACAGTGGGTTGCCAGTCTGTCAATCCAAGGACGGATAAGGTCTCGTATTCACTCAGATTTACGGTCTGTTTGGAACCGTCCGTATCGATACAGGCGGTTGCGTTATAAGTGTCTGTATTAATCGGTAAATCAGCAAAACCAGTGTAAGTTCCGTTTTCGCAGATGAAAGTTACCAGAATGTTGCTCTGATCCGAAGTATTCTGAAGCTGCATAGTCAGAATCGTGTTATCCTGATAGTTTTTTAAGACAGCCGTAAATTTGACATGCAGTTTTTTACCATCTTCGGAAACAGAATCTGCAATCGTGTGATAGCTTTGAAAATAAGTATCCTGTTCCGTGGTGTAATCGGAATCATTGTTTACATAAACAGGAGCTGGCTGTTGTGTAATCTGAGCAGAAAGCGTGCTTAATTTGCCGGAAAAAGTTATTACGACCACGAGCAGGGCAACCGTGAGTGCCAGACACGCACTACCCAATCCGATGATTGTCCGTTTCCAGAGTTTGTGATTTTTATCCAGAATCTCAGAAGTGATCCAATCGATGGTTTCGGGAGAAACGCTGTATGACGAATGATTGTCAGCGTTACCGGTACCGGGATTTCCGTTATCATTTGTAAAAGCAGAATCAGTGGCGGACCTTTCTTTCACCGACTCGTTTTTATCTGAGGCAGTGCCTGTATTTTCATTCAAAGCAGAAATTGTTTTATCAGCAAAAATATCCACATTTTCATCTAATAATGCGTCCAGTGATACATGGTAAAATTCTGCCAGGAATTTTAATTTTCCAAGATCCGGACGTGTGGCATCGGATTCCCATTTGGAAATAGACTGGCGGGAGACCTGAAGTTTTTCAGCCAGCTGTTCCTGGGTCATATTCTGTTTTGTTCGTAATGTATATAATTTTTCACCTAATGTCATAAGTAACCTCCGTCTGGAAAAAAGATGATTCCATACAGAATCCAGCTGATGTTGTGTGGCTTTCCGGAAATGCAAAATACGTAGTGTGTGATATAGCCTCCGGCAGGGCGCACATTATCCGGTGGACAATGGTTTTGCGCCGACCGAAACGGAGTGTAGACTTGCAGAGGCATTCTTGAATTTGTCTGATTTTAGTATAAAAAATCATCGGAAAATGTCTACCAATCAGCGTGAGCGATTGCGCAACTTTCGGTTGCAACCCAGTATTTATGCAGTGGGACGGTTCATCTCATACGAAAGAATCAGGTACATCCGCTCCCGATAGTCGTCAAAATCTTCCCCTATCAGGCTGTTGATTTTTTTGAAACGATAGACCAGAGAGGTACGGTGCATATCCATGGCCTCTGAGGTAGCAGCCAGGTTTCGTTCATGAGTCAGATACATGTACAGTGTATAGGCAAACTCGGAATGATGTTCTTTATCATAGTCCAGCAGAAACTGCATTTTCGGATGGCAGAAGGTCCAGCTGGATTCGTTTAAGGTAAACGCATTCATCATGTGTTCCAGATAATAGTTTTCGTAAGCAAACAGATTTGGTGAATTATCTTTGCATATGCCAAGTTCAATGGCGCGCAGTGCCTGATTATAATATTCTTCGATTTTTAAAATATTCTGAAAACAGTTGCTCATGCCCGCATACAGACCATTTTCCTGACACAGCTTCTGCATGGCATTTAGATATTCCGGAGGCAACAGTTGTTTGTTGGAAATCGTGATAATGGCGATCAGCTGTCCGTTATAAATAATGGTTTTCAGATATGGAATGCGGCTCTCCAGCATATTGCGGACATGCCGTGCATTTATAGTTTCCTGGCTTCTGGCAATTTCGATCACAATACAGTAATTATTTCCCTTAAAATCATCTTTTACATAATTCATTCGGGTGATGGATGCCCGGTCTGCGGCCACTTTGTGATCCAGAAGATCCCGGATAAAATATTCATAATTAAATCCACGGGCATTCTGGATAAAGGCATCTTTTTTAATCTGCTCATTGATATATTTTTTCAAAGTCAGCAGAAATTCTGTATCGATTGGTTCAAATGGTTTATTAATAGCAGACACAACGATGTGTCCGAGGTCTTTACTGGTATTGATGGAACAGTAGAGCTGTTCATAACCAAGTTCGCTGTTAAAAGCCCGGAGTGGTATTTCGCTGCGTTTTACACGTTCATGAATATTGTTCTGACGGCTGACCATTTTGAAATCCTGATCCGTAAAACCTTTCTTTTCCAATGTCCGATCCGTGAAATTCTGACCTTTCAGTTTCTCAAATGGAGCCGCGATGAGATTGTAATTTGAATCAAATACAAAAACCGGATTTCCAAATACCCGATAGGAATAATCAATCGCAGGCTGCAGCCCGTCATCAAAAGCCAGAAAGTCAAGCAGTGTGGCCCCGTAATATCCGGCCCCGCACTGGATGTTGTAATAATTTTGCAGGAGAGCATAGAGTTCTTCCGGATGATTACATTGTACAAATAAAATACTTACAAAATCAGGGAACCGGTGGTTGAGCATATCCATATTGATATTATCAGGAACAATACACAGAAGATGCATATCCGGGATAAACGGATAAGAAAGCAGCTCCGGTGTATAGACACATGTGTACAGTAAATGGATAGTCAGTGGTTGCGGGGCATCCTGAAGTTTACTCCAACCGGTCAGTGCATGTATGCCATCGGATGATGTCAGCAGGGTTGGGTAATCCGTCAGTTGGTTTTGAATTTGTTTTAATCCTATGTACATGTTCATTCCTCCTCTGTCTGTTGTTTATTATACACGAAATAATAAGCAATGTAAAAACACTTATTCTATATTAGTGTAGAAAAATGTTTGTATATTTCGCAGACATCATACAAAAAAAGTGAAACATATTTTTTATACAATGTAATCAGCAGAGATGGTTATTGTGAACTGTAAAAATTGATAAAAAGGAGAATGAAAAATGAGCTTTAATGATAATCTTCCGAAATTAAAACCGTTTAAAAGAAGCGTTTCCATCATTGGCGTGGGTGCAACTCCGTTTGTCCGTATTTTGGATGATCCGTCCGTAGATGGTATGAATGAGCAGGAGCTTTTTGCATATGCAGCGCGGGATGCTATGAAAGATGCCGGAGTAGATGGCAGTGATGTGGAATTTTATATTCATGGACAGGCCGGACCGGGCTGGACCAGTAATCTGGCAACACCGAACATGCATGTGGCAAACTGGATCGGAATGAAAGGAAAAGGCTCCTATCATCACAGCGAAGCATGTGCAACCGGTTATGTGGGGGTTGAGACCGCGGTTGCATTAGTAGCTTCCGGTGAGTATGACATGGTTCTGAGTGGTTGTATCGAGACACCGTATTCCATCGCATATCCGACCAGAGTAGTTACAAAGCGTCGTTTCGGTACAGATGCGATTTTCCATGATGTACTGGCTTCTACCCAGTGCAGAGATTATACCTTATTTACCCGTGGTTCTCTGCCATTTAACTCTGAATCATGGCTGGATTATTACGTGAAAGAGAATGGAATCAGCCCTGAGGATGTCGATGCAATGATGACAAATCTGTCTGTCAACTGCCGTCGTGCAGCAGCATTAAATCCGCTGAGTACCATTACCAATAATACATATGAGGAACTTGCAGCAGCAAATGGTATGGATTCCGCTTATGAGTATCTGCATTCCAAATTCAATCCATTAATTGGAAAATACATGAGAGGTTCTCATTTTGAACAGCGTTGTGACGGTGCAGCAGCAATTATTGTATGCCCGACAGAACTGGCTTATAAATATACCGATCATCCGATTGAGATTCTTGGTATCGGTCATTCTAATGTGGAGGCTGGAAACCCGAGAAATGAGATGTATGCAACACAGAATGCATATCGTCAGGTAAAAGAACTGACCGGACTGACAGGTGCGGATATGGATATTTTCCTTGCAAATGATTTCTACAATCAGTCTGAATTCCTGTCTGCCGAGATGTGTGAATATCTGCCGAAGGGTGAAGGCTGGCAGTATACAAAAGAAGGCCGTATTGCTTATGATGGAGACCGTCCGATCAATACAAACGGTGGCCGTTGCCAGTATGGTCATGCAGCAGGTGCTTCCGGATTACATGATGTGTATGAGGCAGTTCACCAGATGCGAGGAGATGCAGGTGCAACACAGGTTCATCATGATGTAAAACACGCAATGCTCCGTGGATTTGGCGGAAGCCAGAACGTATTGAATATCATGATGGAGAGAAAGTAGGAGAGGAGGACGATGGTTAAAATGACAAAATATGATTTAAAACCAATTGTAAAAACTTATTATGATGCTTTGGAAGAAGGAACCATTCTGGGAAGAAAATGTACCAGATGCGGACATATCGAGTTTCCTCCTTATCTGTGCTGTAACGAGTGCGGAGGTCTGGATACCGAGTGGGTGGATCTGACAAATATGCGTGGTATTGTAAAGCAGGCACTCCCGACAAAAGGTGCATTTGGTGATCCGGAATTCCGTAACACACAGGGAGATTACTTTGCAGTAGAGATTGAAGTACCTGGTATGGATCCGTTTAATGCAAGTCTGCTGCATGTAGATTATGACAAATACGAAGAATTTGATCAGTATATTCAGGAGCATGAAGTAGAAGTAAAACCGTTACTGTTCCAGGATGAAGATATGAAAGTTGTAGCCTGGGAACTGGTGGAAGATAACGGATTTAAAAAGATTCCGGAAATTAAAGCACCGGAACCAAAGAAAGAAGAGACAAAAACTGCAACAGCAACTGCAGCGGTAGATCTGAGTAATGATGCAACCACACAGACCGTTATTGAGGCGGCAGCAGATGCGTATGGAGTAGATGTAGCATCTATTACACTTGCAACAGATATCCGCGAGGATTTATCCAATGAATCCATGAAGATGATCGTCATGATCTCTACGATTGAAGATCAGCTGAATGTAACAATTGAAATTCAGGAAGCAAGTAACCTGAATACAATTGCTGATTTTGTAAATGTAGTAAAAGAACGTCTGGGTGAAGAGACAATTGCTTCGAATGCACCGACAGCAAATAATTCTGCTACAGCGACAGCAGCACAGTCATCCGAAGAACTGGATGATGTGGCAAAAACTGTTATCGAAGCAGCAGCAGATGCCTACGGTGTAGATGCATCCGGCATTACACTGGCAACCGACATTCGAGAGGATTTATCCAATGAATCCATGAAGATGATCGTCATGATTTCCACTATTGAGGATCAGCTGAATGTAACAATTGAAATTCAGGAAGCAAGTAACCTGAATACGATTGGAGATTTTGTATCTGTGGTACGCGAAAGACTTTAAGCAAATTTTCAAAACCAAATCTAATACCTAAACCAAAGCCGAAGAAAGTTACCGCATCCTACGGTGACTTTCTTCAAATTCAAAAAAGGAGAGTGTAAAAATGGCATTTCAGTTCATGAATTCTATTTATGATAAAGCAAAGAAAAATGTAAAAACCATTGCAATTCCGGAAGTAACCAATGAATATATGATCAAAGCAGCAGCAAAAGCAACAGCAGACGGAATCGCAAATATCATTCTGGTTGGAAATCCGGAAGATGTAACAGCAACTGCCGGAAAAGCCGGTGTGGATGTGTCAGGAATCCGTGTGGTAGATGTGAATGATACAGCTTATAAAGAAGAATTACTGGATAGATATAATAATTCTCCGGATAAAGCTATGCCAACAAGTTTTGTAAAGAAAAGAATCGATCACCCACTGTATCTGGCAACTTTGCTTCAGGCAGTGGGAGAAGCAGACGGAACATTAGCCGGAGTAGATACAACAACATATGAGTTTGTACTGGCAGCAAAAAGTATCATCGGAATGCAGCCAAACTGTCCAACAGCTTCCGGACTTCTCATTGAAGAGATTGACGGATTTGCCGGAGATCAGGGAAATCTGATCGGTATGTCCGATGGTGCAGTCTGCATTCAGCCGACAGTTGAGCAGCATGCCGGAATCGCAATTTCTTCCTGCGAGACATTCGAGACATTGACTGGAACCGAAGCAAAATGCGCCTTTCTTTCTTTCTCAACCGATGGTTCCGGTGGATTAAGTGAGCCTGTAAAAAAAGTGCGTGAAGCTGTTGCACTGGCACAGCAGTTGAGACCGGACCTGAAAATTGACGGAGAATTCCAGGCAGATGCAGCAGTGGATGCGAGAGTCGGAGAGAAAAAAGTAAAAAGAGAAAGTGCAGTAGCAGGACATGCTAATGTACTGATTTTCCCGGATGCAGCAGGATGCAATATCGGATCAAAACTGGTGCAGCGTCTGGCAAATAATGTGCAGGTGTATGGACCAATTTATCAGGGATTCCGTCTGCCGATTCTGGACTGCTCCAGAAGTGATACAGATGTCGAACTTTATAACAATATCGCATTGCTGGCAGTTATGGCAGGAAAATAGGAAAAACGCTCAATCTTAAGTAGAAAATTGAGGTTCATTATTTGTGAGAAGTAACCGGTGTTTGAAATAGGAGTATTAGCAGAAAAGGAGAATGCAACTCATGAAAGAATTTACTGTATTAACGATCAATCCAGGCTCATCCAGTACGAAAATGGGTGTGGTAAAAGGCGATAAAGTGATTGTAAACCGTGAGGTAGATCATCACAAAGAAGATTTTGCAGAGTGTAAAACATTCGCAGATCAGGAACCGATCCGTATGGCAATGATCCGCAAAGCACTGGAGGAGGAAGGGATTGCCCTTTCTGATCTGGATGCTGTTTCCGGTCGTGGCGTCGGGTTATATCCATGTGCCGGAGGAACATATAAAATTGATGAACTTGCCTATGAACATGCAAAAAATGATGTAGGAGGTATCCGCCATCCGGCCAGCCTTGGAATCATTATGAGTTATAAACTTGGTCAGGAGTTAAATATTCCGGCATTTTTTGTAAATCCAATGCCGACAGATGAACTCTGTGACATGGCTCGTGTGACTGGTATACCGGGGATTTACCGTCCGGCAAAATCTCATCCGTTGAATCAGAAACAGGTGGCAATCCATCACAGTGAACTGATGGGCAAAAAATATGAAGATTGCAATTATATCATCCTGCATCTGGGTGGTGGTACCAGCATTACTGCACACGAAAAAGGAAAAATGATTGACGGAAACCGTGCAGGTGACGGTCAGGGACCACTCTCACCGAATCGCTCCGGAGACTTATGTGTTGATGATGTCATCAAATGCATCAAAAAAGGTATTTCACCGGATGAAGCTAAAGATTATGCTTCCAGCAAAGGTGGATTACTTGCATGGTGTGGCACCGATGACCTGCGCGAAGTAAAAGCAATGATCGCAAATGGTGACAAAAAAGCGGAGCTTGTATACAATACCATGATCTATTCCATGGGAAAATGGACAGCTATGATGGCAGGTGCGTTAAAAGGAAAAGTAGATGCTATTCTTCTGACAGGTGGCATGGCAAGAGATACGGAACTTTGCGATAAACTGGCAGAGTATATTTCCTGGATCGCACCAATTTACAACTATGCAGGAAGCTTCGAGACAGAAGCACTTGGATTTGGCGCAATCCGTGTCCTGAAGGGAGAGGAGGAAGCCAAGACTTATACCGGAAAACCTGTATGGGATGGTTTTTCATGGGACAAGTAAATTTACATCAAATGTGAGATGAGTCCCGCCTTTATAAGCGGTGAGTAACAAATTTATAGAATAATGATTATGGGGAGGTGAACAAAATGGGAGTTCCACTTTTTACCACAGAATGCCCGCAGGGTGTTTATCAGATTGCATTTGAAATTACAGAAGATATGATCAATGAAACCGGACGTATGAGTATCGGTGCTCTGGCACGACAGATGCAACACATTACAGAAAGCCATTTTAACCAGGAGGCAGGACTTACCGGGGAGGCGTTGCTGGCCAAAGGATTAAGCTGGGTGATTTCATGGACGAATATTGAACTGCTGCGTTTACCGGAGAAAGGGGAGCAGGTGATTCTGGGCATTTGGCCGGGCAAAAACAAGGTGAATCTGTATTCACGGATTTATGCAATGTATACAGCTGATGGAGAGCCACTGATGGCGACATCGTCGCTGTTTTTACTGATGGATCAGAATACAAGAACAGTAGCTGCACAGCCGGAAGAGATGAAAATTTTGAATCCGATTGTTGTTCGCGGAGAGCCGAACCTTCCGAAATTGCAGCAGCGTTTTCCGGCTGTTTACAGAAATCAGATGCAGCGGACAGTATCGACAGAAGAAATCGATTACAATGGTCATTTAAACAATTCAAAATATCTGGACTGGGTAGAAGAGCTGTTGGATAGTAACTTTTATACGGAGAAGACACCAAAAACAATCTGGGTACAGTATGTAAAGGAATTGCGTGAAGGAGAGACTGCCAAATTACGTTATACATGGGAAGATGAAGTTATGTATGTAAGAGGTATACATAATGGAGAAGATTCTTTTCTGGTTAAAATGGAATTTTAAGCCAAGGTAATTAGGGAAAGCGGTTGATTTCATATGTGTCCGCAGTATGTGAACAACAGAATTGTGAGCAGATTTGAAAAGCCGAAAAAAGAAGGAGAGAAACTATGGAAACAAAGAAATTATCAAAAAGCCTGACAGATAACCGTTTTGGCGGCTGGGGATGGAGTATGATCTTTTATACAATGATCTTATACTTCTTTTACGCAGCAATTACAACGGATGGTATGAACCTGATCCCGTCTGCATTTGCAGAGGCACACGGCTGGGATGCCAATACGTTACTTTCAGTGGCTACACCGGCAGGTCTCATAGGTCTGGTGGGTGGATTTGTATTCGGTCGTCTGGTCATTAAGACAAAACCGAAAAATATGTCTGCAGTTACACTGATTATTACCGGTATTTTATATGCACTTCTCGGAATGGTTCCGTCGGTGGCATTGTATACCATTGATCTGATGCTGATTTGCTTTTTTGCATCCGGATTCGGTACAGCAGCATGTCCGGCTTTTATCGCAAACTGGTTTCCGCGTAAAAAAGGAATTGCACTTGGATGGGCGACTATGGGTGCACCAATCAGTTCCAGTGCGTTTGTTGCCGGATTTGCTGTATTGCTTGCAACAAAAGGAATCCGTACAGCATTTGTTATCTTTGGAGTATTGGCAGTTATCGTAGGAATTGTCACTTTCTTCTGGGCAAAAAATGAGCCGGCGGATGTAAACTGTCTTCCGGACAACATGGAACTGGATGAAACTGTCTCTACGCAGGAAGTAGTAGTGGATAATGAAAAATACTCCATCAGAAACATTCTGAAAAATAAAAACACCTGGTTAATCGTTTTTGGGTATGGATTTTTATGGATGGTACTGGTTGGAATTATTTCTCAGTTTGTACCACGTATGATGTCTGTGGGATATACGAATGCCGAGGCACTGACATTTATGTCCATTACATCAATTATCGCAATTCCGGGAAGTTATCTCTGGGGATGGCTCGATTCCAAATTCGGAACAAAGAGCATTTCCATTGTATTTGCATTTTCCTATGTGGCTGCACTGGTATTGCTGATCACATCCTTTAACATTGTATGTGTATGGCTTGGATGTATTTTTGCCGGACTTGGAATCGGAGGACTTCTGAACCTTCTGGCTTCTATGATCATTTCCGTATTCGGAAGAGATGGGTTTATGTCTGCCAACAGTATCATTTACCCGCTGGCAAACGTTGTGCGTACACTGGCATTTATCCTGATGGCTATGCTGCTGGAAGTTTCCGGAGGAAGTTTTACACTGCCATATGTTGTATTTATTGTAATAGACATTATCGGAGCAGGACTGATCATGTTGATTCCATATAAGAAAGCATAGAGATGCACGTCATGCAGCGCATGACATATTCTTTTGTGCATCTCTGCAAGTCTATACCTAAAGTCAGAGAAAAACCGTCGCGAAAGTGGCGGTTTTTCTCTATTCCGAGTTCAAAAGAGAATACAGAAAAGCCTTTCTATATTAGAGTAGAAAAATGACAATTTTTTTCAACAGAATACTATGAGGTATTGATGAATAAAACACTTTATACTGAAAGTATCAAAAAGAAAAAGGAGATTTGGTATGGAGGCAAAAAAACACAGTTGGCATGGTCCAAAACAGATTGGTATGATGATCTACACAGCAATCCTGTTCCTGATCGGAACAAGTATTATCGGAGGAAATAACAATACGGTATTCCCTATGTTTTCCGAAATCAGAGGATGGGATGTCAATGTAATCAACGTAGTATCCGGCTTAGCCTGTATCGCAAAGGCAATCGGTGTATTGGTTCTGGCAAGAGTTGTAAAAAAGACAGGGGCTAAGAATCTTACGACAGTGACATTGATTCTTTCTGCTTTGTTACTGATCGTATTTGGAACGACAAAGAGCTTACCGTTATTCCTGATTGTCATTTTGATTATCGGATTCTTGGGCGGCGGTTATGAGAAGAACGGTGGCATGACACTGACAGCAAGCTGGTGGCCGACAAAGAAAGGTATCGTACTTGGATTTACAACGATGGGTATTGTGGCAATGAACTTCCTGTATGTACCGATGATGCCGAAACTGCTTGGCAAGCTTGGTCTTGGCGGAGGAATGACAGTTATCGCAGTGATTCTGATTATTGTGGCAATTATTACCGCAATATGTGTAAAAAATAACCCGGAGGAAGCCGGAGAATATCCGGATGGAGATCCTACCTATGCAGTAAACGGAGCTGAGATCGCACAGATGATGAAAGAATACAAGAGTCCGTTTACAATTGGAAAAGTATTAAAAGATAAAAATACATGGTTTATCGGTCTTGGCTCAGCACTCGCATTTTTGGCTGTTATGAGTTATATTGCATCTGCAATTCCGGCAATGCTGGCCATTGGATACGCATATACACAGGCATCTGCAATTTTCGCCGTTGGTGGAATCATGGGAATTGTCGGAAGTTTTATCTTTGGTATTATAGATCAGAAAATCGGAACAAAAAAAGCATTCGTAGCATATTTCGTATTTATTATTATCGGATTTGTGGCATTACTCGGTATGCCAAAAGGTTTGACATTCTGCTGGATTTCCGGTGTTGTTATTTTTGCTGCACAGGGTGCGTTATGTAATTTGCTGCCATCTTATGTAGCCAGCAAATATGGACGCTGGGATTATACGGCAGGTTACCAGGTAATTGGAACAATTTTTGAAATCGGAGCTGGTATCGGCGTTATGATGACAGGTTTCTTTGCCGGCAATATTATGGGTATGTATATCTTTGATATTGTAGTACTGGTGATCGGATTGATCTTTATGGCACTTTCCAGTGATAAATTTATCGGAAAACGATAGGAAACAGAAAAATGGAGGAAAAACGAATGATTGTTGAAAACAGGGGACAGCAGCAGAGTATCCGCTATGTAATAGATACAGACCGTTGCTGTGGATGTAAAAAATGTATCCGCCGTTGTATGGAAAATGTATGGCAGTGGGATGAAGAAAAAAAATATGCTTATCCGAAATATCCGGATGAATGTGTATTGTGTTATCAGTGTGAGATGGATTGTCTGAACAATGTCATTGATATTCAGG
>SKEV01000629.1_pt1 | contig 14035 bp, 19 predicted proteins | sample 4819531 | NCBI WGS metagenome assembly SKEV01 (sample SAMN11008800, study PRJNA524170) | human gut metagenome | biome: Human fecal sample; material: Feces; isolation source: fecal sample from pouch patient p9, p28 | host: Homo sapiens | place: Israel: Tel-Aviv | collected 2016-08-01 | reverse complement strand
CATCAATGGCCTGCCGGACCATGGTTTTGGTCAGAGCGTCCTTGGGGAGCATGGCAATCAGGTCCTGTGCTCCGGTGTGGACCTCAACGGCTTTGCTCTGGCTGAAGTTGTAGCCATGCCGTTTACACCACTTGCGGTAACGCTCGGCAAAGGCAGTGAGGCTCATGTTCCGCACACAGTCCATATGCCAAAAGGTCGTGGCAAAGTCCACCCACTTCTGGCTGCCGTCCTCACGGACAGGGCTGTCAAATAGGGCGTTGACGCCGGGATAGGTCTGGTCAAGAAGGGCGATGAGGTTGTTTTTCATCATTGTCTTAGTCTTAGCGTATAGACTCTGCTGCCGGTTCAGCGTTTTCAGTTGCATTCGAATCGTATCCATGGGTGTATGTTGGCGCAATTCTGCCCAGTTGTCAAGCCCATAGCGGGCGATCTTCCGGGCATCTGCCTTGTCTGTTTTCACTTTTCGCAGGGTGTTGTTCCCGTAGTCTTTGATAAGCTTCGGATTGACTGCGCTGACAAAGACGCCCTCCTCATGAAGAAAACGGGCTACCGGCTCATAGTACCGTCCGGTATGCTCCATGACTACTCGTGTCTCACCGTCCAGGCTTTTCAGGTAACCTGCCAGCTCCTTGAGTTCGCTGCCGGTGTGACCAACAGAAAATGGTTTTGCCACCACTTCTCCAAAAGGACGGAGAACGGATACCATGCTCTTTCCTTTGGAAACATCGATCCCTGCCACATTGTTCATATTGATCGCTCCTCATCATGGATTTCTTTTGGCGACCAGCCATTCCACCATTGCCGATCCAATCTATTTGATGACACGGGCGCACCAAGGAGGTGGCTCAACCTGCATAAATCGAACGCTGCGAATGAGAGGCTGGCTGACAGACTTTGCTACGGACGCAATGGTCCTTGGAGGTGTACATCAGGCCAAGACACTCTCATTCTAACAGCTTTGGCAACGATGCGGAAAAAGACACGGCTGGCTACCGTGCCTTGCTCCGTAAATATATTGTAATAGGAGGTTTTCAATGACGCAAGCTGTCACTTATGAACGAGAAACAAAATCTGTCGCATTTCAAGGGAAGATCATTGTGCTGGAAAGCCTCACGCCGGTACTTCCCCCGAAGGAGAAAGAACAGCGCAAAAAAGAAATTGAGCGTTGTCTTTACGAGGTGTTCAGTAAATATGGAGACAGGTTTCCCTAATCATTCGCAACATTGTTGTCCGGGGCTGCTGATGGTATAATATAGTTGTAAGGTTGGTAGCTCCATTCCAACAAGGAAAGGAGCCCAATATGGAATTTATCAGAGAAGATTGTATTTACGCAAGACAGTCAGTAGACCGCAAGGACAGTATCAGCATTGAAAGTCAGATCGACTTTTGCAAGTATGAATTGAAAGGTGGGAGCTGCCGGGTATTTAAGGACAAAGGCTATTCCGGTAAGAATACGGACAGACCGGAGTTTCAAAAGCTGCTGGGCGAGATCCGCAAAGGAAAGGTCCGGCGGGTCATCGTGTACAAGCTGGACCGTATAAGCCGCTCTATTCTGGACTTTGCAACGATGATGGAGCTGTTTCAAGAGTACGATGTGGAGTTTGTATCCTCCACGGAAAAGTTTGATACTTCGACCCCGATGGGCCGGGCCATGCTGAATATCTGCATTGTATTCGCCCAGCTTGAACGTGAGACAATTCAGAAGCGTGTCACAGACGCCTACTATTCACGGTGCCTGAAAGGCTTCCACATGAGCGGGCAGGCGCCATACGGTTATCAGTTAGAGCCTACTGTGGTAGAGGGTATCCGCACAAAGAAAATGGTTGCCGACCCCGTAGCCGCCGACCATGTTCGGCTGATGTTTGAAATGTACGCTGAACCGGAAACCTCCTTCGGAGATATTACCCGATACTTCGAGGAACATGACATAAAAATTTATGGCAAATCCATGTTCCGTACATTTCTTTCCCAGCTTTTAAGAAACCCCGTTTACGCACAGGCCGATTTGGAGCTGTACGAATTTTTCAAGAGTCAGGGCGCAGCGATTGTCAATGACGCTTCCGACTTTGCCGGAACAAACGGCTGCTATCTCTATCAGGGGCGGGATGTGAAGGAGGACAAGGACAGGTGCTTAAAAGATCAGATACTTGTTATCGCTCCACACGAAGCACTCATTTCCTCTGACACATGGCTTAAATGCCGGAAAAAACTTATGGCAAATACCACCTTCCAGCAGGGACGGAAACCGAAAAATACTTGGCTGGCCGGAAAAATCAAATGCGGGCATTGTGGGTATGCTCTGAAAGCCACCCATGTACCAAACAGCACCGGATATTTCCGCTGTACCAAACGGACGGAAAACAAAGGCTGTCCGGGCTGCGGGAAAATCCGCAAAGAAGAATTTGAGCAATTCATTTTCTCGGCCATGCAGGAAAAGTTCAAAGACTTTCAGATACTCCACGGCAGAGAGGAAAAAGTCAATCCGAAACTGACCGCCTATCAAGTGGAGCTGGCACAGGTGGAGGCAGAAATTGAAAAGCTGCTGGATACGCTGACCGGAGCCAATGCGACCTTGCTTGCCTACGCTAACAAAAAAATTGAAGAACTGGACACCCGACGCCAGACCATTTCAAAGGCAATCGCCGAATTGAGCGTTGAAACCATATCTCCCCAGCAGATAAAGAAGTTATCCTATTATCTCGACAACTGGGACAGCATAGATTTTGACGACAAAAGAAAAGCCGCCGATGGTTTGATCTCTACGATCAAGGCCACCAGCGACCGTGTTCAGATAGAGTGGAAAATCTGACATTTCCGCTCTATCGCCCCGCATTTCTATTTTATCTTGTTTGTCCCCCTTGTACACCGATGTTTAAGAACATTTTTACATATATTTCGTAATAAATCAAAACCGGAAGTCACAGATCAGAAAGGCGGCCGGTTTGAAGGAGAAAGTATCTGCGAAGAGGTAAATGGGGAACGGTTTGTTAAGTGGGATAACGATTACGATGGAAGCGGATATTTTGATGCTGCGAAGGACATGAACCGGGTGCTGTATGACTTAGCCGAGGAGAAGTATGAAAAGGAGCAGGAAAAGAAACTTATCAAAGCTATAAGCAGCCAAGCAGAAAATATGGATTTCGGGTATGCACATGCAGACTGTAACATTGTTGTCCATCGGCTTGAGAATGTTCCGGTCCAGTGCAGGCGTATGTACGATAACCTGTCGCCAGATATTTTGAAAACTGCGAAGCGGCTGAAGGAAGAGATGTGGGAGATTATCTATCCGGAAGAAGATGGAATGGAGAAGAACCTGCCTATGGGGAAAAAGATAGACAGTTCCCGGCTTTACCGTCAGGACAAAAAAATCTTTATGAACCGTAGGGCAGTTGAGGAGGAACGGCAAGCGGCAATCGCGGTGCTTATTGATGAGTCCTTATCCATGGCATATGAGGACCGGATTACCTTCGGGCGTCTGACTGCTCTGATTCTCTATGATGTCTGCATAAATTTGGGAATCCCGGTTATTGTCTATGGACATTCCACTAGCTATAACGACTTTTATACAGAGGAAACAGTAGACTTGTATGCCTATGCTGAGTTTGATTCCGTAGACGGAAAGGACCAATATCGGATTATGGATATGTCTCCAAGAGGCAGTAACAGGGATGGCGCAGCAATCCGCTTTGTGGCAGAGCGCCTAAAAACCAGGCCGGAAGAACTGAAAATGCTGTTTCTTGTATCGGACGGGCAACCATCTGGACTTTATTACGGCGGGGATTTAGCCAAGGAAGACTTAAGGACTTTAAAAAGCAATCTAAAACGGCAAGGAATTTTACTTTTTGCTGCAGCGATTGGGGATGACCAGGAAGTGATTGAAGAAATATATCAGGACGGTTTTTTAAATATTTCGGATATCTCCAAACTTCCTGTCCGCATTGCAAAGAAGATTCTAAGTTATCTAAGATAGGAGAAATTAAATGGCACAAAATGAGCAACGGGACTGGAAGAATGAAGTATCGAAACAGATTGTCGTTTATAAGACAGATAAGAAGCTATTGGAGCTGAATGACAAGTTAAAGCCGGCCTCCAAACTTTTCCCGGCCCATATACATGCAATGGGAGAGGAGGCGGAGGAGGGGGCCCGCTCTTTAATTCAGATAATCATGTTGGATTACAGTAAAGGGAAGGGAGAGAATACTATCAGCGTTAGCGCACATATTAATCCGGAAGAAGCCAAGTTCCTTTATTCTAAAAATTTTTGTGGGGCATCATATGTTGACTTTACCCAGGAAAAGATTTTTGGCGACCCGGATGAGGCTGGACATAGCAAAGTGACCAAATTGTCCATCAAAAGGTTTGACACAGACGCCAAGGGCGAGAAACGCCGATATCCATGGATTGCGGATATTGAAAACGGAAGAGGATTTGCAGCCCATAATTCTAATGGCGGAACCTACTGTAAAAAGGATTCCTATATCTGTGATGCCCGTGTATCCGTCAACATTAATGATGTGGACATGTTCAAGCTGTTTGCAAAAGCAGAAGCCTGGATTCGCGTGTTTGAGCAGGGGCAGGCATTTAGAACCTGCTTAAGCAATTTTTTCAACAAGCTATATCTGTTGGTAAAGAAAGAAATATTGGGGCAGACCGACGTGATTATCCGCCACATAGATGAGTCAGATGAGTGGGAAGAGGATTCGGCAAGTAAAAAAGTAGGCTAAGCAAAAGACATGGAAAATAAAATGCGCCTTGATTTACAAAAAAGGTAGTGTGCCAGATATGTAATGGGTAAAGGAGGGCATAGCCATGACAAACAAGGAAATTCGGGAAGAAATGATGCTGCAGATTGAGCAGCTGAAAACCATTAATATCCTTAACCGCTTAGGGATGCACAACAAGGACGAGGAGCAGACAAAAGTAGAGATAAAGAGCCGGATAGAAGAACTGTATCAGCAGTTACTGGAGGAAGATGCGTAGCGTACATACGACAGTAGGAGGTAAACAGAATGTCGGTAGTAGGTAAAATTGTAAAAAGCAGGGGTAGATTTGTTTTTTATTATGGGGTAAGTTTTGGTGAAGGAAAAATTATGGTACAAAGTAAAAAATTAGATGGGATAACCGCAGAACATATACGGCTGCTGGGAATAGAACGTTCCGCAAAACGGTTATATGGCTATTATGGACAGGGATATTACAAAGGACGGTTTGCAATCCTAAAACCAGTTTTAGAAGATATCTTTTACAGATTGGATGATGTTTTTTATGCTTGGAACCTGATTGATGACTGGCTCTGGAAGCTGTATGATGAAGCGATAGACCTGGATCATTTTGCGTTCGGATTAATTCAATTTTTTAACGGCCGTTCTGATGCAAAGCAAATATCTCGTTTTTCATGTAGAACTGTAAAAGGTCAGGAGCGGAAACTGAATTTTCTTGAAGCTTCCCTTGAAGAAATGGGAAAAACAGAAGATCTCTGTATGATACGGCTGATGAAGGAAACAGGAATCCGGATTGGGGATTTAGAAGATATCAAGTGGGATAATATTCAGTTTCCATATGTTTCAGGGGTAATGATAAAGAAAACAGGGTCTCTTTATCCAGTTACCCAAATTAGTGAAAAAACAAATGAACTGTTAAAGCAGCTAAAAAGAAGAGACGAGAAAGTCTTTCATAGAAATCAGGCGGCATTTCAAGCTGCGGTCAGGAAAGCAGCTGCAGGTGAATTTGATTTTGCTATGCACGGAATCCGCTGGTACTGGCTCAAAGCGGTAGCAAAGGTTCAGATTCCGGAAGCCGATAATAGCTGTGATGATATGGATACAACAAATTAGTAAAAGCTACATATAGAAAAGAAATGTTGACACATACTATATATAGTGATAAACTGTACTTGAATCTGATTTTTGCAGTGTTTCATCATTGTAAATAACCTTTGTTCCGGCTGCTTGCCGGGAGTAAAAACTTTAGGCTTAGGCCTTATTTATCTGGAAGAAAGACGTCAAAAGTGAAATATATTTTGGCGTCTTTTTTTATTTATATGGAAGCGCAGGAAGATACCATCTGAGAAACCTGTGGCTTACTGAAAGAAGAGAGGAGGGCAGTCACAAATTTAGCCGCATCAAGCGGTAATGCAAAACAGAAGAAAGAAATCCTTTGACGGATAAAAATGGACCATTGGCAGCTGCCGGTGGTTTTTTTGATGGAAAAAACAGCCATCAGCACAGAAGTTCGTCTAGGATGCCTGTGCATGTTATCCGCAAAGAGGAAAGGAGTTACGGATGATTAATTTGTTTCAGGACATCCCGGAGGAAACCATCGAAGCAACTTTGGACATGATTCAGAGAAATTTAGATCAGATTGGTCTTTATGGTGGCCACGCAATCAGAAAGCATACGGATGTGCAGGTACTGGCCTTAAAAACACGCCTGAATGCAGAGGACATTATTTACGCCACATCTTTCTGGGATATGGAAGTTGCGGCGGCTGTGGTGAAAAGCCTGATGAGACGGTATTACAATCCAGTCATTCGGGAATGGCTCCAGGACACTACCAGGGACGTGATTTCCCTGCATGGAATCTTTCCCAAATCGGTAGGGTATGGGTTTAAAAAGGGGATTAATGTGCTGAATGAAAACCTGAAAAAAGCCTGTGTGGTCTTATTAAAAGACAGTGAAGCGGATTGGGGTTTTCGGATACTGACATGTTATCCACAATTTTAACGGAGGAAAACGAGTGAAACGAACATCAATCAGCCTGCAGGTCATCATGGCAGGCAAATATGAATTTGAAGTAGGAAAGAAAGTAAATTTCCGTCTTGATCCGGAAACCAGACTTTATATGGTATCCAGTGAACAGCTGGAATTCGGACTTGCCAAGTCGCTGATTCGCGGGAAACGGGAGGAACTTCAATCGCTGGGAAGTGATTTTTCCGGGATTGTCGTCCAGACTTCACCGGAAACTATGCGTATGATGGTAAAAGTATTTACGGAAGGCGGCCATGACGTGCAAAAGGAGGAAACATATGACTCAGGACGAGCTTTACTCGGCAGAAAAGCTGCTAAAAAGGGAGTTTGGAGGAAACTGGAAGGAAGTTGTACAGTATTTGGGGACCCAGGAACTGACCAGCTGTGTTGGGCGTGATTTAACATCATTTATGGCTTTTCCCGAACGGAAACAGGGCGGCAGCAACCGCTGGAGAGGGAACTGTTCTTCCGAGGTGGTGCGGGCCGTGTTAAAACATGTCCTGGAGTGCAGAACCTATGAAGGAAAGCAGAACCAGGATTTCGTACTGCTTGATCCGATGTCAGGCTCCGGTACCAGCGGAGATGTGGCAGCCAGCGAAGGAGTGAAATCCATTCTATATGACTTAAATCCGGAACCGGCGAAGGGAAAGGGAAACTGGGACGCATTAAAAGACGAGGTGGAGGAAAGCGCTTCTATGATTTTTCTGCACCCGCCTTACCATTCGATAATTCAGTATTCAGGAAGTGTATGGGGAAAGCCCCACCCAGATGATTTAAGCCATTGCAGCAGTTACAGAGACTATATCGACAAGCTGAATTTTATTATAAAGAAGCTTTTCATCAGTCTAAGACATGGCGGATACTTAGCAGTTCTTGTGGGGGATATCCGGACCCAGGGAACCTTCCATTCCATTGCGGCGGATATGATGACCATAGGAACATTGGTATCCTGGATAGTCAAGGGGCAGTATAACTGCCGTTCCAGCAGCCGGACATATAGTGGTAAACCGTTTATTCCCATTGTAACAGAACATTTGCTGCTGTTTAAGAAAGACGAATGGCTGTTGATTCCGTTCAGCTACCGGGTAAACGGCACCTGTGATTTGGAAAAGAATGACTCTTCGGCTCTGTCCTGGTTTCATTTGATCCGGGGAATTATGGAAAAAAACGGCGGTACCATGTCTTTAAAAAATCTTTACGAACATCTCGAAAAACACCCAAAAGCCAAGAAAAATCAATATTATAAGGAGCGTATCCGCGCCTGCATTTATGAACACCGCGCTCAATTCCAAACCGACGGGAAAGGAACTTACCGTCTGGCATATGCGGTGGAATAAAAGGAGGTTTTATGGGATATGAAGGAGAAGAAATCGAGGGCTATTACTGTCTTTTAATAGCCATTCTGGGAAACTTTGATGCGAACGAGGCTCGATTTCTATATGAGTACGGACCAGACCATCCAGTTTGCAAGAAAATACTGAAAAAGAGACCGCCGCCGGTCAATTTTGCCAAAATGAGCAAAGAAGAGATTAACCAGTGTATGTTCCGGTTATTTGAAGAAGGGTACAGCAAACGCAGTATTGCTGATTTATTCGGCTGTTACCCTTCCACGGTTAACCGGAGAGTTGCCATTGGAGAGAAACAAGCTGCTGAAAAGAAAATGGAAGAATGGAGGAATCAAAAAGATGCACAAACTGACGGACATCCAGAGGGACTTTGCAGAGGAAAATCATAATATGATTCAGGACTTTTTATTTTACAATCAGCTGAACTGGGCTGATTACTATGGCGTGGCTGCAATGGGATATTTGGAAGCTGTACAGGCTTTTGATGAAGACAGCAGGACCAGGCAGTACAAGTTTGAGACAATTGCTTCGAGGAAGATGTGTGACTGTGTATTTAAGCATTGGCGTTACAATGGCCGGTTAAAACGTAAGGCCTGTCTGGTGAGTTTAGATGGGGCTGTGTATGAAGATTCCGGGCTGGCACTTTCAGAAACGATTGAGGCAAAAAGCGGAAAGTGTGAGGATTTGGTTTTCCAAAGATTGATGATTGAAGAGGCAATGGTACACATGACAGAAAAGGAAAAGATGGTAGTCCGGATGAAGGTAGCAGGATTTTCCGGGCGTGAGATTGGAATGGCATGTGGTGTTACGGCATCGGGAGTTTATGGCAGGTTATACCGGATGAGGAAACGGTTGAACCGTGTATTTTCGGAACAGGAGAGTGAAGTGTATGCATATACATAAATTTTCAGATCTTGTAACATTTGATGCAGTTGCCATCGGCGGTACCCTTCCGGCCACGGATGAGTACCGAAGTTTTTTCAAAAATCTGCACCCCAGGCAATTGCTTACCTCCAGGATTACGGCTCCTTTTTATGAAGTGACATATGGTTATGATACCTGCCGGGATAACCGGAGAGAAGGCAAGAAGTATGTGATTTTACGGTCCTCCCATGGTGAGGAAGAGATTGAGATAGATATGCTTTTTCGTGACTGGGTGGAGGAAGAAAACAGGCGCAGGCCGTATCGGAAGATATCCAATGTTCAAATTCTGGAAATCAGGCCGAAAGCATATGCCACTCTTTCCCTTACAACTTAAACACGTTTCATTTCTTCATTCCCTGTATAAAAATACAGGTTGCTGTTAGGAATCAGGCGATTGCGGGCTGAAGTTCCGGACTGTATTCGGTTAGCAGCGTAAAAAGACACACCGTTAAGAATGGCTTTTCCGTCCAAAGCAAAATTTATGTGAAGGACGGGAAGGAATGGAACAGTTATACCTGTTTGAAATAGAGAAAAAGATCAAAGGAGCAGTAGAACTGCTGAAAATGTGTGAACCGGCTGCTTTGGCAATGAACCCGGCTGGCTACTACCTGGCTTTCAGCGGGGGAAAAGACAGTCTGGTGATTTACCATCTGGCAAAAATGGCTGGCGTCCGGTTCGAGGCGCATTACCACTTAACAACAGTAGATCCGCCGGAACTGGTGCATTTTATCCGGCGGAACTATCCTGATGTGATAATTGACTATCCGCCGATTACCATGTGGAATCTGATTATCAAAAAGCAGCTGCCTCCCTACCGGAACGCGCGCTATTGCTGTAGTGTGCTGAAAGAGACGGGAGGGGAAGGACGCTTTGTAATCACTGGTGTAAGATGGCAGGAGAGCCGTAAGCGGGAAAGCCGTGGAGCAGTTGAGGTTTTAGGAAGCAGGAAACCGGATTTAATACTCAATAATGATAATGAAGAGAGCCGCAGGATCATTGAAAACTGTCAGATGAAAGGGAAAAGGTTAATCAATCCCATCATCAGCTGGACAGAAAATGAAGTGTGGCATTTTATTTATTCTCAAAAAATCGCGTACTGTGAGTTATATGACTGTGGATTCCGAAGGCTTGGCTGTATCGGCTGCCCATTGGCATCGGTAAAAAACAGGGAGTGGGAATTTAAACGCTATCCGAAGTTCCGGGAGGCGTATATCAGAACATTTGACCGAATGGTAGTGGCCAGGAGAGCCGCAGGAAAATCAGATGGGAATTGGAGTAATGGAGAAGCGGTATTCAATTGGTGGATGTACGGAAATCCCAAACAGGAAAAACAGGTGGAGGGACAGATGGAACTTAACTATGATGTGGAAGTATTTGATGAAGCTGTATAAAAACGGAATAAAGAGGTCTGGCCTCATTTAAGAAAGGAGCAATTTTATGGTTATCATTGATGGGAAAATTGCTGTAAGTGTTTGCGCACTGGGAGAAAATAATGCGTATTCGTATGCTCTTGTGGTAAGACCCAACACAATTCTTGCACGGGAACAGGAGTGCTACTATTACGATACACACGGACATGCAGTGCTATTTGATGAACTGGAGAAAGGCTGCAGCTTTGCGCGGAATGAATCCCTGGTGTTATTACCGTATACGATGCTGGAGGCATTGTATGAGGAAGTAGAGGGAAGCGGCTGGGTTGAGGCAAATGATTCCCCGTTTACTGAGGTTTATAGTGAGATGGAGGCAAAGATTGCCTGAGAGGAGTAGCTACATGATTGGTAAAGTGTGTTGTAATACCTGTTTGTCATTAAATCGGGAACAGAAGGAAACGATAGCGGGAGAGAACCAATATTGCTATGGCTGCCATGTACATGGTCTGATCCGCAAGGCCATTGTATCTGACTCAGGGCTTGAATATCAGTCCTGTGATGAGTGGGAAGCATCAGACGAACAGAAAATAGAGAACCGTGTAATGGGGGAAACGCTGGGAGAGGAACTCCAGGCGCTTCATGATATGTGGAAGCAGGTATATACGTGCGGAGGAACGGATTTTAACTGCCCTGATGGAGTTGAACTGAATCTTCTAAGAAGCCGTATGATGTCCCAGAGACGCCGGATAAGAAGCTGTCTGCTGGAAACAGATTATCCTGCCAGTTATGAGTTGGACATACCAGATAGGGTTGGTAGCCAATATATGGCGCGGAGAGCTGAGATTGAGACGGCCGCAAAAAGAGCGCTACAAATCTATAGAGAGAATCATGACTATCAGTGGCTTGTAGATAAAAAAATGGAATTAAGTGAGAATGAGCGGAAGTTATCTGGCATTTACTATGCACTTGGATATGTAGAACAGTTAGAAAAAGCTATAGAACTGGACGATTGTGTTCTGATGCGGTCCCATGAGGTTCCAGAGTATTGTATTGAGATATTGAGGACCTGCCGTGATAAAGTAATCCGGATTATAAATGAAAGAAAGATAGTAAACATACAGCAGGATAAGAAAAAAGAGGACAACACCGAGGAACAGCTGCAGATACCGGGGCAAATGGATATTTTCAGTTTCCTTGCCTCTTAACTATGGTATGAATGACTATTACCAAGGTGCACTTAAATGCGAAAGGAGGAGAAACTATATGAATCAAAATGAAACTATGGATATAGAAAAATCCGTAAGCTGGAAATTGTGTGTGGAAATTTTTGAACAGTTTCATTTTATACTTACAGGTATGGATTATAACAGGGGATGTTATAGGTTTACTGTTAAAACAACGGTTGAACGAAAAGATGCACTGAACCATGATGAATTGACAGAGTTGTGTGCCAGATTATGCGCTGTTTGCATTGATGTGCGTTTAGAGGGTGAAAAGGATTACTGCTGGGCTGTATTTTACACTACAGTAACCTGATAAAGATTGTTCTATAAAAGGCTGCGGCTGATGGATTGGGGGCGTAATTACTTAGGAAGTAATTGGATTCAGGGCAGAAGAGGAGAGCAGTTCTAATTAAAATTTGGAACTGCTCTGAATGTGATATATCGCCCGTTTTGTCAATATTGTCAGTTATCGGATTTCAGAAATTCCACAACCATTTCATTAAGAATATCTAGTTGCCGTCTTGACATAGAAATTGGCTGGTACTTTTTCTTATTGCGAAACTCAATTAGAAGTGTTGTTATGATATTGGTTTGTGCAGGAGTAAGATCCATAATGGAAATAAAATTCCCTTTTTCCTTGCCTGCCAGGTAATCAAGGCTGACATTAAAAAGGATTGATATGTCAATCAAAGTTTCAAGAGACGGCATTTTTTGATTGCTTTCATAGCGACTTATGGCAGATTTACTCTTGTTGAGTTTTTTTGCAAGTTGTGCCTGTGTATATCCGCGCTCTGTCCGCAGACGCTTAATTAATTCTCCTAAGTCGTACATGTACCACCTCCATTGCCACACAAGTCTCGTTACTAAGTATAGGCGTATGCGGTTGTCTTATAGACAATATTAAAATAAAATAAGTTTACCAATAAGAGAGTTTTAATAATTATCCCCTACATTTGCCGTGAAGTATGGTATAATCTTCAGATATTACGAAGGAAAATTTATATGAACCTGGAGAAGCATATGAAAATTGCCATATTGGATGATTGCTCTGCAGACATCAGATTTCTGGAAACGCTTATTTGGGAGAGCAATGTAGATAACGCGATTATTTTTGACGATTGTTGCCTGGCAAAAGCGGAATTTTATGAATTTGCTGACGGTGAAACGTTGCTTGCAGAATTCAATGCGTTTGATATTATTTTTTTGGATATACATCTGGGAACAGGCATGGACGGATTACAGACTGCGGAAAGAATCCGGGAGCGGGATACGGAGGTTATGCTTGTTTTTTATTCTGCCAGTGACCTTCCAGGCAGTAGGATTGCCAGATACCAACCTGATGGTTATCTGGTAAAACATTCAGCCGTGAAAGAACTAAAATCAGCCGTGAGTCGTATTATGAATAAGGCCATGAAAAAAAAGGCGGATCCTAAAGTGGTTGTTTCCTATGATGCAAGGCTTTATGTGTTACAGGCATCGGAAATCTTATTTATATCGATTTTTGAAAAAGGGAGCGGGATCTGGCTGACGAAAGAAGGGGCATCTAAAATACTAAGGATTCAAAAAAATCTTATCATGCAGAGTGAACCTGATATAAAAAGCAATATCAAATTAGAAGAATATTACAGGCAGCTTAAGGATGATGGATTTATATACGGGAAAAAGAGCTACATTATTAACGCCCGGTATGTAATCGCTGCCAGACCGGATTCTGTACTTTTGAGCGGCGGTCTGGAACTTTCCGTGGCGCGGTCCAGAAAAAAAGAATTTGACAGTGCGTTAGGTGAATACTGGGGTGTGAAATATTATCGAGGAGGAAGAAAAACTGGTGATGACAGAACAAGTGGTATATGAATTAATGATGTACTGCAATTGTATATTTGCAGTGTTCCTGCTTTTTGATTTGTTTAGGGCACTGTTTCCATTATATGAGAACCGAAGGTATGTTCGGCTGCTGGAGATGATGGGATGTATAACAGCTATTTTCTTAATCAATTTGGCAAAAAGTCCACTTGTTAATTTAATCTGTGTCCCATCTCTTTATTTCCTGTATGTCTGGCTGGTTTTTCGTACCCGGTGGAAATCGAGTATTGTATATGTGGTGCTATTTTATGTGATTATCGCCATAAGCGAATTTGCATTTCTCCACATCTATAAGTTGTTGGGTGTCAATATGACCAGACTGGGACTGCCACGGTTCCTTTTATTAATCACACAGGATACATTTCAGTTTACTATTATACAGGTGGTGAAAAAGCAGTTACAGATTCCCTATGGGGAGGAGGGTTACCACTATACGAAACTTGCTAATAAATGTCAAGCAGTTTTTGAAAAAAATTGAATAGTAAAAAAGGGTAACTTTAATAAACATCACAGCAGGTGATGCAAAAGAAGTGTAGGTTATTTATAAAGCTCCATCACTCTTG
>SKEV01000628.1_pt1 | contig 14046 bp, 17 predicted proteins | sample 4819531 | NCBI WGS metagenome assembly SKEV01 (sample SAMN11008800, study PRJNA524170) | human gut metagenome | biome: Human fecal sample; material: Feces; isolation source: fecal sample from pouch patient p9, p28 | host: Homo sapiens | place: Israel: Tel-Aviv | collected 2016-08-01 | reverse complement strand
GCGAATAAGTGCTTTCTGCCGCCTTTAACTCTCCTGGCGTTGCCTGCAATTCATCAGCATTTTTCTGTTTCTCTACAACATTACGAGCCATCATGCCAAAGCCAAACGGCCCGGCAACGCCCATAACCGAGAGTTTTGTTCCCCACGATACGGTTGTTTTAAACAGGTTGTTTAATCTCGAAGTGGTCGTCTGTAGCGTAGAATTGATCTGCTTGTAAGTTTTCAGCGTCTGTTGGGCATTTTTCCCAAGTCCGCTGAGATACTTATCAAACATCGTTTCGCCAAGACCCTTGTAGTTGCTTACCAGCGAATCTGGTGTTTTTCCTCTGCCAACAAAGCGACCGTTTTCATCCCTCACTCTTCCGGATACGTCCGGCCCCCGTCGACCAGAATTTACTACAACAGGAATTCCTGTATTCGTTCCGTTACCTCCCTGATTGGTAATTTTCAGCGGCGTTCCGGCGGGGCCAATCATCAGACCATTGCGATACTTTTCAAATATCGCCTCAAGCCGTTTGAGTTGTTCTTCGTTAACGTCCAGTGTCAAAACTGGCATCTTATTACCTGACATCACAATACTCCTGCTGGATTTTTGAATTTGAGCAGCTCACGAAACTGAGCTGCCGTTTTTACATTCAGACCGGAATCTGCACAGATATCTCTGAATCCGGCTCCTGCTGCGTAGTCGAGGATGTCGCTGATGATGTGTTCGCCGTCACGCCAGAACTGGCGGCTGATTTCAATGTCGGCAATGAAGCGATCCATTCCGTAAGATTCAAGGACGAGCATTGAGTGCTCCATATTCCATTGACCACATCCATAGTCCCTTTCGCCTGCTCCGGGGAATTTATCGACGAGACGCATGTAAAAAAAACGAGTTCACCCGCCACTTCGTCCAAATCAATGATTTCACGTTCCAGTGCCATATCGAGAGGGATTGTGTCGTAGCCTTTGCCCTCAACTGGATAAACAAGGTTTGCAAGGCGAATGATTTCATTCACGAGCGTATTACGAACTCCCTTATCACCTTCCCATATACCGGAATCACACGAGATCTTTTCCAGCATCAGAAAAGCAACACGCGGCCCGGCAACGACACCAAGTCCATCGGAAAACATCGCTGAAAAGGTTTTTCCCAGAATGAAGAAATGCTCTTTAAACACCTCTTTGCTGATCGGCGTGGCATGGATCCAGCCATTACCCTTTTCAGTGCGCACAGGGATAATCAGATTTAAGTTTTTAGCAATTTTCATGATTCACTCACTCTGTTTTTTCCAGTTGATCCAGCCGCCCGGATATTTCTTCCAGTTTTTCCAGGGCTGGCTTGCAGGCCGCATCAATAACTTCACGGACCATTCCGGCAAGCTGTTCTTCTGCTGTCGGCGTTGTTACTTCCACACCTGATGGTTTCCCGCCCTTATCCCATACGCCCAACGGTACAAGCGCAATGTGATCGATAAGAAATGGCGTACCCTCAATGAAAAAATTGTCCTCGCCCATTACATCAGGAACTTCTGCCCCACCGGACGCACCACAAAACACAACCGACGGGCTGGTGGATACCTCCCCCCGTGCTTTCTGGATGTAATCGATGATTTCCTGCCCGTAAATCCGGCATACGCCCCACACCTCGTCACCGCGAATATACGGCAACATAACGGTGCCAATAATGCGCGACCGTTCGCCCACGTCTTCAAGGGTTTTGCTTTCGGGATGGTCGATGATGACGGGTACTCCGGCGCAACGTTCCAGGAACTGCGGATTGAGATAAGTTTTCGGTGAACGCCAGACAAATTCTTTTTCTTCGGCGCGGTAGGCCATACCGGTTCCTGTAATACGCAGGTTAACCAGCCACATGTTGGAAAACTGATAAGGCGACGGTAGCTGACCGTCCCGAATCTGCTTTGCCGCCTCAATTTCTGTTAAAAGCATAATGTCACCCGGTTATAAGCAATAAGCCCCGCCAAATCCGGCAGGGCTGAAATCAGCACGTTTTTCATGCCCCCGCGAGGCTTGCAACGTTAATTTTGACCAGGCGACGGGGAGGGATTTTGAAAGCACTAAGCCAGTTATTCGGATCCCCCTGATATTCAGTAATCCGGCGTCCGGCTTCATCCATTCTTACGGTTTTACGCAAATAGCCCGGCGTGTTTTCCACGGCCCACTGAGCACTTTCCTGAGCAGCCTTGTAAATCTGATCTTCCAGCACCGCCAGCGTTGCAGAATCTGAAACGGAACGAATATCCACATCACTGAATTTTTTAGCCAGCTTCTGTGCACCAATTAATGCACGCTTGCGGTAATCCATCGACTTTTCGCCAGCAAACGGGGCCGGAGCGCGACGGCCCATATTGCTGTATGCGGAATCCGCTTTAGCCTGGGCTTCTGCCAGTGAGGATTCATCTTCGACTGACGCGACGATGTTTTGATTAGCGTTATCCTCTTTTATGAAATCCTGTGCGGGGATCGCATTCAGAATTTCGATAATCTCCTGCGGAGTGCTGCCCTGCGACTCTGACAGAGCGTTAACCACCTCCATCAGTTTTAATCGCAAATCATCTTTGCTTGCTGGCATTTTTACCACCTCTCTTTTTTCACCAAAAAATCACGACCATCAGGCCGGACGTTCTACGGGATAAAGCGCCCGCTGCATTAAACGCCGGGCGACCTCATGAATGCTCGGAGCAATCCCCAGCGGAGAATTGCGGCGTTCCTCGTCCTGGATGCGCTGTAATGCTTCAATCTGCTCACGAGCGAGTAAAACGGGTTTCACGCTGGCTTTTCTCATAGTCATATCTCCTGAACAAAACAATGATTATGATTGCACAAACTGAAATGACGATCTACATCATTGCAATTTATGAAACGATAACGCATGATGATCGCGTTCTTCCCATTGACTTCAATCACCTGAAAAACAAAGCCCGCAACACTTCTGGCTGCGGGCTTTTTACTGGCACAAAAAAGCCGGGAAAAATCCCGGCCTCCGTCACTGACTGCAATTTTTCGATCCAGGGTATTTCCTGAATGCCTTACTATTGGGCTGATGTAATCCCATCCCGGCATGTGCCCGGCTGATGGTTCCGCGCATCTCCCCGAAATTATCCTGCCTTGCTGGTGGGCGTGCTGCCCTGCGGATACATTCCGCGCGACGTTTTGCCGCCTGTTCCCGTGCCTTGTCACCATTCGCCAGCATAATGACCTCAGCCCACCGTTCCGCCGCTCTCCGGTACAGACCACGCGCTTCCAGTGCTTCCGCTTTGCTGTCGTGAATCATGCGCCTGTTTTCTCCCTGGCTGCCCGGCGCTGACGTTTGCGCTTCTCATTCAGCGCCACCAGCCGCGTTTCTGCCTCCTGCTGTTCCTGTGGTGTCACCTCGCCGCACGGCTGGCCTTTCAGGTCGTAGCGTACCCCACCAGCCATTAAGGCGCGGTAATAGCGCGGACACTGCGCATAAGATGCCAGCGTCGCACGTAATGCCCCTGCCCCGAATGCCAGCCCCCTGACAGCGAGATCCTGCATCAGGTCGTCGAATATCCCCACCTTAAGCGGCTTCGGTGCTTCCCGGCTGAATAATTCAGGCCACAACTCAGTGAGGCGGTTAACGCGTCTGCGGTTTTTTCGCTGGCGTTTGGTCATATGCCGCCACGGTGTCGCCCCTGTGGGCTTCTGCTGCGCTTTCTGGTTACCGGGCATCACTTTATGCGCAGATGTGGTTTTATCCTGCTCCTGCGCCGCCTGCGTCGTTTTCTGCGGCGTGCCGTAAATGCCTTTCGGTTTTCTGTTAATGGTCAGCTTAGTCATGCTTTGCCCCATCGTTTTTACTGATTGCTACGTTGCCCAACGGCACTGACACAACATTCTGTTTTCATTTTTAACATCCATGATTTTTTAATTCCTCACCTGCTGCACAGTGAGAATTTATGAAGTTAATAACAATATGATTTTAAATGTATTTTTAAGTACTCACTTTAAAACCCCTATATATACGCAAATATGAGGCAAATAGTTAAGTTTTAGTTAAAATCTTTATTTGTTTTATTTTTTACCTGTTTGTAATTTCCAGAGAATTTATTCTATTTACTCACTATTCCTCACATTTACTACTCACATTTATTATTTGCCCTATATTCAAAAATAGAAAATGCAACTCAACTTAACTCTTTGTTTTTTAGTACAAAATTAACTCCTCACTTTTTGGTATATATACAGGTTGAGAAGTGAGGGAAACAGGGATGATTTTTAAATATTCCCTGTCCCCTTCACTTTTACGCCTCACTTTTTACAGTGGGCGCACGTCATCACCGTCAATAGTGATTACGCCGTCACCTTCCAGCTTGTACAGCCAGCGTCGGAAGTTTTTCATCTCATACCCCAGCTTTTTCATGTCATCACGTAACAGGGCTATCGTGCATGGCTCTTTTTGCGCCGTTCGTGTCCTTATGCACTGCCACAAGGCCACGTGGTTTTCAGTCTTATATTTCGCCTCTTCGATACGTTCCCGCTCAACAGGTGGGCGAGGGGTATCCACCAGCACCAGCGACGTGATTAACTCCCCGCCTTCATCCTTGAAAAGCTCAACCTCGCGCAAATCGCAAGCCATTTCTTTCAGTTCCTCCGCATCCTTCATCTTGGTACATGCGATAACCAGGGCTTCACTGCCTGCACCTTCACGGCGTATCCGGTACTTTCATCTTATGGGTAGACAAGGTAGATAACAGGTAGACAACAAAGAAACGGTTATCTACCCACTTAACACAATGATAAAAAACAACTTTTATCTATTAGGTAGATAGGGTAGATAGTAAAAGTGATTTTCTTTTAACTCTCCATTCTCTAACCTGTATTTTCCTTTCGCTGCGTAAAAAAGTTTTTAAGCGAGATATTGTCTACCCTATCTACCTATTTCGCTGAATCCCTTGTGGCGCAAGGGTTTAAGCGGGTAGGCATCAATAAAACTAGCATCTACCCAATATCTACCCGTCTACCTGTTGCAGGCATTACTCTTATAAAAATTCCTCGGTTCTCTCCGTTCTTATAACGTTAGTCTGTGTTCGTCCTTTAAAACCTCTGGTCAGATATTCAGCTCCATATTCTCTTGCAGCCGCCTTCATGGCCTTACCAAAATCATTAACACTTAATTTTTCTTCTTTGCCTATGTACTCCATAAAGGCAAGATAAAGCCTGTACAGACTTGTACGTGGGTTAAGGTCAACTGTTCTCTTACCGCCTCCCATCATCATTCCATGCGGTTCGTCAAGAAATGCAAGCGCCGCACATAACCCAATGACAGGATCAGTTTCCTGTTTTATTTTCAGAGCTTCGGTACCGTCACGCTGCTCAAGCAATAATTCTCGTGCTTTTTCTGGATCTGAAAAGTTAGTAAGCAGTCGACGAATAATGACAGGTATTTCTGCCGCTATCTTTTGCGGCAATTCTTTATCCTTTTCGGTCTCCCTTACAATATTATCGAACTGAAAAATTACACGTCGACGTGCAACTCCTCCGGCCCGTTCGGTGAATATCATCGGCACGTTGTTTGTTGCCAGCACGACAGCCCTGATAATTGCTGTGAAACGCTTCTCATATTTCGGGTTAATTTCCACGGGGTCGCCGCCAGTTATTTTCTTGATTCCCGATCCTTCGCCTGTATATTTCGGCTGGTCTGTCAGGACAATAAGACGACTTCCGACAACCTGTGCACGCCCGCCAGCATCATCAAGCGATGTCATTTCGGCGCTTACCGTGTTCTGTTTCCCTGCCAGAAGGGTGGCTATGTGCGTAAATGTGCTCTTGCCGCTCCCGCCGTCTCCTGTGGCCTCAATAAACATTTGCCAGTCGTACCGGTTAGCCATAATCATGTACAGCGCGGCGCATATACGCATCATCTTTCGCGGGTCTTTTCCTGCAGCGTGATCAAGCCATTTATGAAAGTTTGGCGCGTTGTCGCGGATGTTCTCCCCTGGTGCTGGTGGCGTGTACTCAATGCCGTTATGCGTGGTGATCCAGTTATCCAGCGAGTGCGGGGAAAATTCGCCAGTTTTCAGGTCAAACACGCCATTAGCGAACGGCAATAAATCACCTGACGGCTCCCCCATTGGCCTGGCCATAACTTTTAAAGCATCCACTGCATTGCTTATTGCTCTCCGGCTAAACGCTGTTCCGTTTTCTTCGTAAATAGCCACCATTTCACGACTAAGATCCAGTGTGCTTACCGGAACCCAAAAATCATCGCGCCAGACGTGGACAACCTCACTCTCCTGATTCATTGCTACATCCTGAAATCGTTCAGCTAAAAGTTTTGCCCTTTGGCTGTCCGCCATTCTGGAAAGAGATATTTTGTGTTTTTTCTCGGTCCTTCCTGACAGAATTTCTCCGCGCTCAGCCTGTTCGCGTAACCGTTGCAGGTAATCGCGCCAGTTCTCCGGCTCCCGGTCGGTGATACCTTTGTATAATTTCGCCTCCTGTACGCCAGCCAGCGCCAGTTTTTCAGCGATAGCGTTGATCTGGATTGGCTCTATCTCCCCCGCGAGATAGACACGCGCAAAACGGCGTTTCTCGTCAATAATGCGGATATTCGCCAGGTCTGCCAGTTGCTTTGGCCCCAGGTAAACAGGAGGCACGTTATCGCCGTGTTTTCGTCCTTCACTTTCAATCCAGTGTTGAGCATGGGCGTAAGCATCCGTCCCGGCAAAAATGATTACCTCAGTGAATTTATCCTTCGGCTGATATTTTAGACTCGGTGCGTTTTTCACTTCTTACCTCCCGCAACCAACATTGCCCGGATTTTTTTAATATTCGTGGCTGCACGTCTCGCCACTGCCTGTTGTTTGTTTTCCACCAGAATAAAATCACGATCAAACTGACGGCGCGGCATTACGCAGTCATATTCGTAAGCCTCACGGCGGTAGGTGATATTGCCTGGCGTAACGTGACGAATAACCACCCGTCCCCCGCGTCTGGTGTCCCGGAAAATATCACCGGGGCGGATTTCAGGCCGAGAGAGGCCGCTGGCAGTAAAGCCAGAATTTTTCTTTTTCATGGTTTTATTTTCCTGTCAGCAGTTCCGGTTTTATTTCCGCACGAATACAGAGTTCAGAAAAAAATTCAGGAGAACCAACAATCTCATTACTTTTCAGTCGGCATTGTGATTTCACTTTTCCTTTATCCAGGTAAACCAGTATGCGTCCGGTGAAATCATCTGGCGCACTCAGGGTAATTGTCATTGTTGCTTGCTGATTATCCATAATTCACCCCCTGAATAACCTGATAACCGCAACTGGTCAGCAACTCGATAAATTCCGGCAGTGTGCCGAAACAGCAATCATCACGCATACGTTCGCGGGATACCTCAACGCCGTTTTCATAATGGCTCACCATACGCCCGGTAAAATGCAGATCATCATCGTGATAGCACGTTGACGGATTAATCAGTCGCGCACGCTCTGCCAGTTCCAGCAATGCTTCAACACTTCCGGCAATTGCACCATCCGGCAGGTGGTAATTACGCACTATGCGCCCGTTCTCCACATGGACCAGTAGCTGCCCGGTAAATTTCTCGTCAAACTGAATGCAGTTAAGGTCAGAAATTGACAGGTTATGCATGACTTACCCCCTGACGAATACGGGCAGCGAATACCATCACGCAGCCATCAGGAGATTGCTGGCGTGCTTCCTGTTCGCTGGTGGCCTCGATGTGAATCACGCGCGGTTGTGCCGTGCTCAGGGCGATAAAACGCCAGATAAAATTGTTCTCGCATTTCTGAATAAACAGCGTGTTTTCTTCGCGCCCTTTCCATGTTGCCGAGATATAGCCCATGTCATTGAGCATCTCGCAGGCATCAACCAGCGTATCAGCGGCTACGTGTACAGTGTTTTTACCGTCAGCTATGCAATCACGGTGCACCGCCAGGAAGGTGTATATAAATTTAGGGTGAGTTTGGGTATGCTGTGTTCCAGCCATAATCGTTACCTCATTTAACGGTTTGGTTAGACGCCCTGGTACTGTTACCGCAGTCCAGGGCGTTGTTTTTTGCGTAATGGTAAGTACAATGGTAATTACCATGTAACTATAGTAATTAAGGGTAATTACCATGTCAACACCATTGGAGAAACGATCACCACCATACCAAATGCGACTACCAGAAGAATTTAGAGCGCAACTTGAGGAGGCAGCCAAAGCAGACGGCGACACCTCATTAGCTACTTGGATTAAACGAGTACTCCGCAAAGAATTACAACAGCGGGGCATCGTGCCAAAAGGTTGATGATTAAGGGTAAAATCAAGAATGTATATTCCTAGAAAATGGTTACTGATTACAGCAGCATTGACACTTTTATATTTTTTTGTAGCAGGGCTACAAAATGGTGAAATAGAGGTCAAGCGCGACCACACCTCTAAAGATATAGGTAAAGTCACATTCAGCTTAAAGTCGGAATAGTTGCAATGTTGCACATAAATCCAAGCTAAGTTGATCAGCACCTGGCGACCAGAAAAAATCGTATCAGTCGCGCTACCAGCAAAATTTTTTGCTTTCCGGACAGCGTGGCCAACGACATTTTGCAGCAAAATATTCTGCATTTCTGGCGTGCTGTAGTAACGGTGATCAGCGCCTTCACTCTGTGCGACCACAACGCTATAATCTGCCTCGTAGACAGTAAGCAATATGGCGCAGTAGGCTATTCGTTCACAAAGGCGCTCCGGCAACGGGGCGCTTTCTCTTTTTGTAACGGTCAGAGCGTTACACATGGCTGTTTTCCTCCATGCGACGGGCTAACCAACGCTGCGAAAGACGAATTAATTCAGCTTTCCGCTGGTGGTAGCCCTGGCCTAACTCAATCAGCGTGATATTGCTCTGCTCAAGGTAAGAAAGGTGCTCAAGCTGCAACGTGCTCATGTGGTCGCGTGGTTCGCCTGTGATGCCGTTCGCCTGCGCCCACTGTTTTGCAGTCATGCCACCCAGCACGATACGCGCCAGCATATTGGCTTCCGTGGTGTAGTGGTGCTGGAACGTGTTTTTACCCAGTTCAGCCCGGTACGCCTCCAGCGCGGCACACATTGGCTTAAAGTAGCTGGCAACGGTGATACGGGCTTTCAGTTCCCGGCGTAACGCTGCGGAACGCACTGGCGCTACCTTGTGTAGCTCCTCCTCGCATTTGATAAAGTACTGGCGAACGGCGCGGCCCTGTTCGGTACGTTCGACCATCGCCAGTTCTTTCGCCATGTTCACTGTGATGATGTACTCAAGAGCGGTTTGCTGGCGAGATTTTGCGCTCACCGGATCGGGTCGGCTCAAATATTCAACAACCTCATAATCCACGCCTTCCGTGAACCCGTATTCTTCAATGCGCCCCTTGATCCACGAACGGAAAACGCGCCCTACACCTAACGCCTTATGTAACGCTCTGGCGCTAACAATAGTGGTTTCACGCCCACCAATAACGCCGGAAATAACCGGAATAATTTCAGCGAAATTTTGCAGATTCTGTTTTTCAGGCCGAACGAAGCCCCGCCCCTGTACAGGCGTATATCCAGTATTCATGGTTAAATCTCTGTATTAGTGGATGGGAGGCGGCTGTGTGCCGCCAGCCTGATTAGTGAACTGCCTCGCGGCTGTCCTTCCATGCCAGAACTTCGGATAAAGACCAGCCAACGGAACGACCACCGAGTTTACGCCGTGATGGGAATTGTCCGGCTTTTTCCAGGCGGTAGCGGCATGAACGGCTCAGGCCTGTAAGTTGCTGACATTCTTTTTCACGTATAAAGCGATCTGTGCTTAACACAATTCCCCCTTTGTTGTTTCTTAAAGAGTCATTGGGTGGATTATTGGGTTGGGTTAGGTCGGATTGTGTCAGGGTGTTTATGGAATGGCAAACACTGGTGGCGGTCGTTTTACAGAAGTGGGGTAATGAGAATAAAAACTCTTTTAATTCATTGCGATGCAGTAGCGTAAAATTCTGTTTTTACGCCTTTTTTACATGTTTTTAAGAGTGATTCGCCAATGTACAAAAAGCCAGTAAAACGACTGAAAATCAACTTTTTAGGGTGTCGGTCAGATGATAATCAAGTTTGTTCCAGATTGTTCGCCGTTGTTCGTCGTGGTGTCTCGTTGTTTCACGTTGTGTACGTCCTGAAAAAACACGAAAAAAATTATATTTCTCTGGCTATTGGCAGTGTGGTTACTTTTTCGTGAGCACCTGCCAGTATCTCTAATCGCTCTGTCCACATATCCAGCGCATTACGTTTCGCATCGATATAACGGGAGTGGTTATAGACTCGTTGCATCCCTGGCATCTGGTGAGCGGTGAGTTGTTCGACAATATGCGGATCCACGCCTAAATCGTTCAGCATCGTGGTAAACGTGCGCCGTATATCGTGTAGTGACCAGTGCGGATGGTTTAATTTTTTGTGTGCGAATCTGCCGTATTGTGACACGCTGGCTTCCTGTTTCAGTTCCCCGAGTAATAACCCTGTGTGCCTGTTCTGCTCCACCAGCTGCGTGACGAACGGCAAAATGCTTTCCGGTATTGGCCTGAATATGGCGACCTTCGTTTTGCTGTGTTCTTTCGGTACCGTCCAGAGCATTTCCTTAAAATCCCACTCCCTGATCTCCGACAGCCTCAGTTCTCCGGTTCGGCAGCCAAACACAATCAGGAGGCGGATTAGCGCGCTGTAGTAGGGCGGGAATATTTTTTTATCCAGCGCCTGTAATAATTCGCCCAGTTCTTTGTTACTAAGCACGCGTTCGCTTATGCCTGGCTTTTTGCCAACGTCCACCACGTTGAGATCATCCAGAACGTTACTGACTGCGTAGCGACGTTTTCGGCAGAACTTAAGCGCCTGTTTACACGCCTGCATCATGTGACCAGACGTTACAGGGGATTTTTTGCGTATCCGGTCAAAACAGGCCAGCCAGTGACGTAACTCGCATTTATCCAGTGGCATATTGCCAATATGCTGTATGACGTGATTATTCAGGCGGCTTTTCAGGGAGACGTAATCGACACGGTTTTCCTTTACGTGCATTTCCAGCCAGTAGCTGATCGCATCACCCACCGTTACCGGCTTTAGTGCTTCCTGTATGGAGTAATTAAGCTCATGGCGTGGATTTTTTCCTTCTGCCAGCCATGCGCGACACTGTGCCGCTTTTTCCCTGGCTGCTTTCAGGCTCAGATCAGGATAATTTCCCAGCTTCAGGCGTTCCGGTGATACCTGGCGTCCAGCTCCTGCCCTGTAGGTGAAATACCAGGTTAACAAGCCGCTGGTGGAATGCCTGACGCTCAGGTTTCCACCGTCATTAAGAAATGTGGTTTTTGGGGCTGGTGTGCCGTTGATTTTTCTTAGCTGTGTATCGCTCAGTTTGTTAAGTGCTCTGCTCATAATTTTGAATCCGGTCATCACAATTAACTACACCATTAACTACACCGATCATTGCACAAGGGGGTACAACGTGGAACAAGTTGGAACAAGAAAAATTGCAATGAGCTTAAAAATCAAAAACATAATGAACAACGTGGCACATTATGAAACAGCAAAAAACACTAATTTATAAATTCACGATATTAATAATGTAACTTATATTTTCGTGAAATCTGTCACTGAAGAAAATTGGCAACTAAAGGTTAAAACCGTTATAACACAGTCACCGGCGCAGAGGAGACAATGCCGGACTTAAGACGCGGATGCACTGCTGTGTGTACTGTAGAGTCTGGCGGATGTCGACAGACTCTATTTTTTTATGCAGTTTTAACTTTGCAGATAGCCGCATTCTCGCCGGAATTGCGTGATTAATGACGCGGTCAGTGGTGTCTGGCGACTATCACGCCGCTGAATCAAATAATAGGCCGCTTTCGGTAAAATTTCGCTAACCGGCAACATCACCAGCCCCTGTCCGTGCAAGGGATCGCAGCCCATTTCTTCAGGCAGTATGCTGAGAAAATCGCTTTTTGCCACCAGACTGATACAGGCTGAGAACGTCTCGCAGACTACACCGACCTGTGGCGTTTGCGCCTGATCGTCAAGCAATTCACTCAACTGTTTGTAGTAACTGCCGTGTGGCGTCGGCATTGTCCAGCTGTAATCCAGTAACTGTTTGATCGAACGGGCACCAATGGCGGGGTGTCCCGGGCGGCAAAAGATCGCGAATTGCTTTTCCAGTAATTTCTCAAAAGTAAATTCGTGGTCGTACGGTCCCTGATAATAGGTATTGATGGTGAAATCCAATTCTCCCTGACGCAATTCATTAATCATCGACACCAGTTGCCCTTCCATAATGCGTACTTTTACCTGCGGATGCTGCTGATGAAAACGAGATATGACAGCTGGCATCAGACTGCGGGAAATACTGGCCCCCATGCCGATATTAATCTGCCCTGCCAGTTGCCCTTGTCGTTGGCGAATTTCCTCTTGCGCTGCGCGCAGCTCTTCAAGAATAAGACTGGCGTGCTGATAAAAACTTTCACCGGCATCAGTTAACGTCACGCCTTTACTACGGCGAAAAAAGAGTTGCGCCGCTAATCCTTCTTCCAGCTCCTGAATAGATTTACTCAGTGCCGGTTGCGACATATTCAACATTCGGCTCGCTCCGCGAATGCTGCCCTGACGAGCCACTTCAACAAAAGCACGAATTTGATGAATTTTTACCTGAAAAGCCATGACGCCACCGATAACCGTTATTTATCAGACCAAAGAAACTGGCATCTACTTTAATGCAGATGATTGTGTCAGGGTAATTTATGAACGGTTAAAACTGTGAAAAATCAGTTAGTGATAAGTAAAAACTATCGCTACGTGAACCGGGTCACACTTTTTACTGATGACGGGAAAGGTTATGGAGTCTTTGAATCAATTTGTTAATTCGCTTGCCCCAAAATTATCGCACTGGCGACGTGATTTTCATCACTATGCAGAGTCTGGCTGGGTGGAATTCCGCACTGCCACCCTTGTTGCGGAAGAATTGCAGCAGCTCGGCTATTCACTGGCGCTGGGCCGCGAAGTAGTTAATGAAAGTAGCCGGATGGGACTACCTGATGAACTCACTCTACAACGCGAATTCGAGCGCGCTCGTCAACAGGGTGCGCTAGCACAATGGATTGCGGTTTTTGAAGGTGGTTTCACTGGTATCGTCGCCACCCTGGATACCGGTCGCCCCGGTCCGGTGATGGCTTTCCGTGTCGATATGGACGCGCTGGATCTCAGTGAAGAGCAGGATGTCAGCCATCGCCCCTACCGCGACGGTTTTGCGTCATGTAACGCCGGAATGATGCATGCCTGTGGTCATGATGGACATACCGCCATTGGGCTTGGGCTGGCGCATACCCTTAAACAATTCGAGTCCGGACTACATGGCGTCATCAAACTGATTTTTCAGCCTGCAGAGGAAGGTACGCGTGGCGCGCGGGCGATGGTCGATGCAGGTGTCGTAGATGATGTTGATTATTTTACTGCCGTGCACATTGGCACTGGCGTACCTGCGGACACCGTGGTGTGCGGCAGTGATAATTTTATGGCAACCACCAAATTTGACGCGCACTTCACCGGGACCGCCGCTCACGCAGGCGCAAAACCAGAAGACGGTCACAATGCCTTGTTGGCGGCAGCACAAGCAACTCTTGCACTGCATGCAATCGCCCCGCACAGCGAAGGAGCTTCCAGAGTAAACGTGGGCGTTATGCAGGCAGGAAGCGGCCGTAACGTTGTTCCTGCCTCGGCGTTGCTGAAAGTGGAAACACGCGGGGCCAGCGACGTCATTAATCAATATGTTTTTGACCGTGCACAACAAGCGATTCAGGGCGCAGCAACCATGTATGGTGTCGGCGTTGAAACTCGTCTGATGGGTGCAGCTACCGCCAGTTCTCCTTCGCCGCAATGGGTCGCATGGTTGCAAAGTCAGGCGGCTCAGGTCGCGGGGGTCAATCAGGCCATTGAACGTGTTGAAGCGCCTGCGGGTTCCGAAGATGCCACATTAATGATGGCCCGCGTGCAGCAACATCAAGGGCAAGCCTCCTACGTGGTGTTTGGCACACAGCTGGCGGCAGGTCATCACA
>SKEV01000621.1_pt1 | contig 14174 bp, 16 predicted proteins | sample 4819531 | NCBI WGS metagenome assembly SKEV01 (sample SAMN11008800, study PRJNA524170) | human gut metagenome | biome: Human fecal sample; material: Feces; isolation source: fecal sample from pouch patient p9, p28 | host: Homo sapiens | place: Israel: Tel-Aviv | collected 2016-08-01 | reverse complement strand
CGTCGTGTCGGCCCAAGGATCGCCCAAGGAGCGGAAGGCGGCACCCTTCTCCGCCAGGGCGCCCAGCACATTGAGGAGGTCGCGCGTGGAGCGCGCGAGCCGATCCAAACGCGTTACCAGCACCACATCACCAGGGCGCACCTCCTTGAGGAGCCGCGCGAGCTGTGCGCGGTCGCGCTTGGCACCCGAGGCGGTTTCGCGAAACACCTGGTCCGCGCCAGCGGCCTTGAGGCTCTCTACTTGTGGCGCGAGTGCCTGGCTGTCGGTACTCACCCTCGCATAACCCAAGGTGCGGGGCAGGGGGGTCGTGGACGGGCCATCTTCTGCACAGGACATATGCACAGACTAAGCTGCTGATCCGCCTAGGTCGAGCAGGCTGTGCAAAAATCACGATTTCTGCACTCCGAGGTGCCGGCCTAGCTTATGTAGTAGGTATGGCAGGCCATATAGACCACTATGAACTTTTGATTAAGGGACCGAGATGATGGAAGAAAGCCGGCCAAACATCCAGTCACCCATAGCTTGGCGGGAAAGGCTGTCAGCCTACGACTGGGCACAGCAGACCATCGGTTGCTCAGAGGCCGCCGTATTCCGCCTCGCATCGCCTGGGAGGCCAACTTTGTTCGTAAAGACGGAACCGGCCGGACCTTTGAGCGAGTTGCAGGACGAGGCGGAGCGGCTGCGCTGGTTGGCCACGACAGGGCTTCCCTGTGCCCAGGTGTTAGATGAAGCCTATGAGGCAGGACGGGACTGGCTGCTGTTGGGTGCCGTGGCCGGAGAAAACCTGCTGTCGTCCTCGTTCGATCCGGTCGAGAAGGTAACGTTCATGGCCGATATCTTGAGACAGCTGCATCAGCTTGATCCAGCAACTTGCCCCTTCGATCACAGGGCGGAACATCGCATCGCACGGGCACGTGCGCGGATGGAGGCGGGCCTTGTCGATCAGGACGATCTCGATGACGAGCACCAAGGGTTAGAACCGGCCAAGCTGTTCACCAGACTCGAGGCATGCCGGCCGGCGCATGAGGACCTGGTGGTCACGCATGGCGATGCGTGCCTGCCGAACATCATGGTCGATAATGGCCGCTTCTCTGGCTTCATCGACTGCGGCCGACTGGGTGTGGCTGACCGCTATCAAGATCTGGCATTGACCACCCGCGACATTGCCGAGGAACTGGGCGACGAATGGGTCCAGCCCTTTCTCGACCGCTACGGGCTCGGGGGGCTCGACCCGGACCGCGTTGCCTTCTATCGCCTGCTCGACGAATTCTACTGAGGGCGGGGTCCGGGAGATTTGTCATGACTGATCTTGCGACACCTAACCTCCCCTCCAGGGATTTCGATGCTACCTCGGCATTCTATGCAAGGTTGGGGTTTCGGACCGAGTTTCGAAACCAGGGATGGATGATCCTTGAACGCGGAGAGCTCAGGCTTGAATTCTTCCCGCACCTGGAACTTGACCCCCTTGCGAGCTGGTTCAGCTGCTGCCTGAGGCTGGACGACCTCACCGGGTTCTACGCGCAGTGCAAGGCTGCCGGCATCTCAGAGGCAAACAAGGGCTATCCACGTCTCCATGCTCCACAGGCTCAGGCCTGGGGAGGCACAATGGCTGCCTTGATCGATCCTGACGGAAGCCTGCTGCGGCTGATCGGGAATAAGCAGGCCGGATCGGGATGAGGCGGCGGAGCGGAAAGCACGATTCGATCTTGAATGCCGTTGAAGGGGATGGCGGCCGTGTCGCAGTTGCGGAGTGATTGCGTATGATCGCAGCCAATGATCGAACAGGGCTGATTACCTTGCTTCCCCCTGAGGTTGCTACGGCGCTTGAATGCTGGCGATTGGACCCTGACGGAGAGCTGCTGACCACCCATTCCAGCTGGGTGCTTCCGGTCCGGCACGAGGGCCTGCCGGCAATGCTGAAGGTCGCCCGCATCCCCGACGAGGAAGCCGGGTACCGCCTCCTGGCCTGGTGGAACGGTCAGGGCGCCGCCAGGGTCTTTGCCTCGGCCAAGGGCGCCCTGCTCATGGAGCGTGCGACAGGGAACGGCGATCTTGCGCAGATAGCGTGGTCGGGCCGGGACGACGAAGCATGCCGGCTTCTCTGTGGCACGGCCGCTCGGCTGCACGCGCCGCGGCCCGGGCCACTTCCGGAGCTGCACCCACTTGAAGAGTGGTTCCAGCCGCTTTTTCAACTTGCCCCAAATCATGGAGTGCTGATGCCTGCCGCCGCTATCGCCCGCGAACTCCTGGCGGCACCGCGCGAGGTCGGCCCGCTCCACGGCGACTTGCACCACGAGAATGTGCTCGACTTCGGCGCGCACGGGTGGCTGGCCATCGACCCTCATGGGCTTCTGGGCGAACGCACCTTCGACTACGCCAACCTCTTCACCAACCCCGATCTCAGCGACCCGAGCCGGCCGCTTGCGACCCTGCCAGGTCGGTTGGAGGCCCGTCTGGAGATTGTGCTCGCGGCGACGGAGCTTGAGCCCGAGCGGCTTCTTCGCTGGATCATCGCCTGGACGGGCCTGTCGGCCGCTTGGTTCATCGACGACGGCGATGATGAGTGCGCTGCGATTGACCTTACCATCAACAGTGCGGCTCGCCGCCTGCTCGACTAGACGTATGAGGATCTTTCTTGCTATCATAGTGATCGTAGCAACAGTGTTGCTAGCTACTGTCGCCGCTAATGCGACTATGTTCAAAACCTTCTATCCAGGCTATGCCCGCTCCAGAAGTTTCAGAGGAAAGCAAACCTCAAAGCTCCTTTTCTTACTGACGCACGGAAGCATTCTTGATCCGGTTAACTTTCTAGAGGCGCGGAGCCGCCCCGGCCTCGCCCTAAGTTCAACACTCACCGGCATTCTAACCACCTTCATGCTTGTGGCGCTTTGGGTATGGGCCTCGCGAATAAATAACTAACGTCTGAATGGCGGCTACGTCCACATCGCTGCTGTCCTGCGTCAGGGTGGCGGCGTTGTGAAGAGCCCATTGCTGCCCTTTGCCGATGGCTCTAGCCTACAGCTACGCGCACCAATAGCGACCAGCATGGTCGGTCGTCTGCGCGTTCTCCCCTTTTTGGAAAGCAAGGATGGCACATGTGTGACCATATGTTTGTCGTGACTGGTGGCCCCAGTTCCGGCAAGAGCACTTTGATCGACGCCCTGCACGGTAAGGGATTTGCGTCTATGCCCGAGGCCGGGCGGGCGATCATTCGAGATCAGGTCCGGATTGACGGAACAGCTTTGCCGTGGGCAGACAAAGCCATGTTTGCAGAACTCATGCTTGGATGGGAGCTTCGGTCGTGGCATGAAGCTTCGGCGTTGGAAAAGCCAGTTCTCATGGACAGGGGGATTCCCGATGTCGTCGGCTATCTGACGCTATGTGGCCTTCGGGTCCCCGCCCATGTGGAGGCTGCTGCGAAGACATATCGCTACAACAGGATGGTCTTTATCGCCCCATATTGGGAGGCCATCTTCGGACAGGACGCCGAACGCAAGCAAGATCAGGAGGAAGCCGAAGCAACTGGCCGGGTCATGGCCGATACTTACACCCGCTCCGGCTACCAGCTTGTTGAGCTGCCCAAGGTGTCAGTCGAAGAACGCGTCGCTTTCGTCCTGGATCACCTGAACGCTGAATGACCGCTTTGTCCGCATAGCTGCCTAACACCACGGCCATTGACAGAAGCGATCCCGGGCGACCTTCAGGTCGGCTCGGGAGCCCACCTCAGCCGCAGGTTCCCATAGCCGTCTCGAAAGGTTCGGCCGTAGACTGGAGCCCGCCGCCGTCGATGAAGATGGGCCGGAAGGGCGGTACCTCCTGAAGGGCTGGCTGCACCTGGGTTAGGCGATAGCAGCCCACGTAGACGGCAACGGTCCCATCGGTTGCCGTCGCACGTAATGCCACGGGCACCTGCGAATGGATCGAGCCCGCAGCACCCTCAGATGCAATCGCCCCGACGCGGAGCTCGACGGCCGCGGTGTCCCAGTAGCCATCTCGGAACGCTTCGAAGGATGGCGCGGCGCCCTCGCCGAAGTAGCTCCATGCGCGCAGATATTCTTGGCGGCTAATGGCGTTGTAGAGCGAAAGCAGAACCCGCTCCGGCGAGGAGCGGTCGTCGATGAACTCCTCCGAGCCCGCCCCAGCTGGGAGAGCAACGAAGACGAGGCAGGTGACAAGGGCACGGAGCATGGGGATCTTCGCTGGTGGGGCAGAGCCCCTCTGCAACGGCCAGCCAAGTCCCAGCGTTCCCGCCCGCTCGGGCTCCACGGTTCGTATGCCCAGCAGGTTAAGGAGATCGCTCCATGGGCTCCTAAATGAAATGTGCGAAAATCAGGATTAGCGCACTGGCTGCCAAAGGATTGATAACTATAATGTGTTACGCCTAACCGTTGGCGAACCCGCCCATGAGAGGAATCTTGATGCTGCCCACAGTGTTTCTTTCCTTAGAGGGTGGCGACCAAGACTTTGTAGCTAGGGTGAGGCGCTTCCTTCCCGACGGGCTGGCCTACTTCTATCCACGCAGCTTCCTTAACGGCGAGGAGCTGATCTCCGCGATGGAGGAGCGGGTTGGTCAAGCAACGATGTTCGTGCTGTTCTCATCGCGAAAGGCGCTTGCATCACCATGGGTCGGCTTCGAGATAGACCGAGCCCGTGTCGCCAAGATCAAGGATCCGAAGTTCCGCATCTTGGTGATCCCAGTGGACTCCGCTGTGACTCATGCGGACTTGCCTGTTTGGATGCGCGACTACTGGGTCGGCCGTGTTGGCGAAGGTCCGCGCGAGATAGCAAGGTACATTCGCAAGGCGCTCGTGACGGGCCCGCTCAGTCACTTGCCGGGCGCACAGGTCCTCGGGCGAGGCGGGCTTATCGACACGGCCGTAAACTCCATACATGACGTGGTCCTGCGCACCGAGCAGACGCCCAACGTACTCGTACTCGCGGGTCCGCTCGGGATTGGCCGCCGCACCTTCAATAGGCGCTTACTAACCCAGGCATTCCCGGCGTCGCCGGAGCTGGTATTCGGCCCGGAGTTCGTGCTGCCCCAGTTTGCCGACCTAGCCGACATTTACCGCGCGCTGCGTCAGGAGGTCGAAACCGATCTGCCGCTGCACTCGATTGGAGAAGATCTACGCGCGTTCAGTGAGGCGGCCCTGCCGGACCAAGCGCAGGAAGTCGGGCGTCGGCTTGCCCACTTCGCGGAGCTTGGGCAGGCCATCACAGTCGTCACTGGTAATGGAATCTTCGAAGATAAAGGTTTTCTGAAGCCTTGGGTTCCGGTCCTGTTCCGCGAGTTGGCGCAGGATCGGTCAGCGAAGCTGGTTGTCGTGTCAAACCGCCTTCTCCACGAGAAGGAACTGCAAGCACATCCCAACGTCCTGCAACTCCAGGTCCCGCCTCTAAAGGAGCAGGACGTTCGCACGCTTATGGTGCAATCAATGGTCGCCTTTGGCGTAAAACCTGAGCTACCCAGTGCAGACGTGATCCGCATCATCGGCGGACATCCAGGGATCGCTCGGGCGACTGCAGCGCTAGTAGCGCAGCGCGGACCCACAGTTCTAGACGCTCACCCGGCGGACCTATTCTCCCTTCAAGAGGAAGTTCTTGGAGACTCCCTCGACTTCGCGCAACGCACGCCCACCGAACGCGACGTTTTATCAGTGCTGAGCTGGGTTCCACAACTGGCAGGCGAGACGCTGCGACGAGTCCTCCTCGACCGTCATGGCATCTCCTCCGAGGAGTTCGCCCACACTGTTTCGGGGCTTATTCTAGCCTGCCTCGTTGAGGTGTCGGGTGCGAATTATCTCATCACCGCGCCCATCCGCTCCCTCTTCCGGCGGCTTCACGGCTATGGCTCCAAGGAACTGATGAGCGTGTTCTCGGCCGCGTTGAGGGACGAGTTTGAGCGCGCCCGTCGCAACGACGAGCTTCGGGCCGAGTTGATGGATGCGCTCGCCTTCATGTCAGCGATCGAGGGCGGTACGTTGCCGGCCGAGTTCAAGGATCTGCTGCTTCCGTCCACGCTGCAGGAGGTCGTCAAAGAGACGTACGACCGCGGCCATGACGATCACGAGGCCCTCGGGCGGGTCGTCGCTTGGGGTTCGTCGGCGCTTAAGGCAAAGATGGATGAAACCACGCGTGAGGAAATCCTCTCTTACGTTCTGCGCGCCTACGTGCGGCTGGGCAACAACCCCGAAGCGGAGCGGCTGCTCGAGTTCTTTGACGAGCGTAGCTACCGCTCGCGGTTTTACCTGAGGGCATTCTACCTGCGCGTCGGCAAAGGGGACCTTAAAGGCGCAGTAGGAATGCTGCTGAAAGCACGCGAGGTCAGGAAGTACATGAAGCTGGTCGTGGGCGACCTCGCTCGCTGCTACCAGCGCTTGGGGTGGTGGCCACAGCTGCACGAATTGGTGCACGACCAGGCTAATTACATCGGAAGAAACCCAGTTCTGCTCGATGTCCAAGCCGGCATACTGATTGCGCAGGGCAGCTTCGACGAGGCCGATAGGGTCATCAACGCGCTGCAAGCCTTGGACGGCCAGGAGGTATATGCCAATGGCCGGCGGGCGATGCTGATTATGCGCCGTGACCAAGACTTCGCCAGAGCGGAAGGAATGCTTACCCACCTGCTTCAGCGCGGCTCCAGTGGTCAAATGTTCATCCGCAGGCTCCGTGCTGTAGCAGCCGCGTCTGCAGGCCATGTTCACATCGCGCGCGAGGATGTGGAGTTTCTTAAGGCACGAGGAGCGGGCGGGGGCGTCGCAAGCATCGAGGCGCGCATCTTGCTCTCGCAGGGTGACTATGACGGCGCTGAGGCCGAGCTGGCAAAGATTCACACGCTCAGCGCGCCTGACGAGCTGCTACGCGCCAGGATTATGGAATCCAGAGCGGACGACCATGCAACGCCTTTTGCTGAACGTGAGCGGCTGCGACGCAAGGTGTCAGAAATCCGCGCGCGCAACCGCATGCTCGACGAGTACGAGGTTGAGCGCTGACATCTAGATCGGTTACAGCTCCATACGTTGATGACGGCTGCCTGACATCGTTCATGTGTGGTGCTCTACTGAAACCTTCGGGAGTTCGACGGCCGAGGGGCTCGCGGCCAGCCCGGCTAAGAGCGGATTAGGGCAGCGGGAACGACACCTAAGCGTCAATACCTTTCACCTTGGGCGATAAAAGATAGACGGCAGTGGAAGCCGATGTGAGCGGCATTCCGTATAGCTTTTCGGGGAAGGTTTTGTTGCTCTCATACGAAGCTTCGAACGCCGCCCGCTCGATTGCTTCGAATTCTACTACAAAGATGCCTTTGCGTTTTCCGCTAGGCGTATCGACCTCCCGGACTTGGATAGCTAATGGCAAAACCGACGAAATGGGTGGGTGCTTGATACTCTTAGATTGCGCAAAAACGACAGAAACTTGCTCTCTGATTTGATCTTCCAGAATACGTTCGCCATTTTGCTTGGCCTCGCACGTCGCGGCAAAATACAAATCGCGCTCCGTAGAATTCTTATTAGCGTAACTCAATAGATAAACGGCATCTACTTCCGGTTGGGTTTTTCTGGACATTTGCAAATGCGTTACGTCATGCAGTCTGCTTCGCAGGGGCGAGAAGAGCGATAGGTGTGTTTCGACGACACGCAGGGCGACGACAACCTGCATAAGCCAGCTCTCTTCGGGTCGCCCGAGAGCGCGGGCGACAGAGGGTACGGTCGCCGATTGAAGCTCGTAGAAGCGAGTGAGCGCATTGGGAAGGAACCGATCAGGGAAAGGTTCCGTTTGTCCAGGAGCATAGTTGACGAATTGGAAAACTCTCTTTTCGCGATACCGCTGCCTCGCAGTTACTCCAGCCTTCTTAAGCGCATCGGGCCAATTTCCATTCGCCGATTCTTTGCGAATTATGTCTTTCAAAAAATTGGCCGGATTACTCTTACTGAGCTTCGAGCCCGTTGCATTAATTGCCCGCACAATATCGTCGTTCATGACGATACCGTTTGCTATCCTTCCAGCAATGTACTCATTGTAAAGGTGTTCGATTACAGGCGTCTTGTCTGAAGGCATAAAGGGTTAAATCAACCTCTTAACGATAGTCCCGAATTGCACTTCGATCCAGCTTGCTCGCCGGAACGAGCCGATAGTGCCGCTCCTCGACGACCTTAACCTCGTCGCCTTGCAATGTTAACTCGAACAATGCCACGGCTCCATGCGGCATGAACTGCGCCGCGATGGCGCGGCAGCGCATCCCCGGAAACTTGGCCTCGACGAACCGCACGTCCTGTGAGGTCTGCACGAGGCCGATCTGGTCCTTGCCGCCCTTGGCCTGCACGGGAATGACATAGTGGCAGCCGTGCTTGTCCAGCCCGACGTACAACTCGTCGATCTCGATCTGACCGATGCCTTTCACTGTCGTGCGCAGGTGGTTTTGCAAGCTGTAGGTCGTCAGCCCCAGAAAGGTGTCGATCAGGCGGTTGTACCGCACGATGGCGAGTAGGGCCTGCTCGTCGTCGAGCGCGTAGGCGCGGATGATCTCCGGCGTGGCGTCTGGAATGGCGATCTCGACCATATCTTCGCGTGGTCGAATGCGGTTGATCCGCACGAGCGCGAAGCGGTACTGCGAGCGGCCCGCAAGCTCGATCACCCATTCCATGCCTTCAGGTTGGGTGGCCACGATCCGCTCGGGTAGCACCGTGCGGAAGCGGAACGAGTAGATCACATCGCCCAGATTGTCGGGCAAGGCGATGTCCAGCTCGCGCGCGGCGTCCTTAATCTCCTGGCGCGTGAAAATGAAGGCCGTCTCGGCCCCGGTGTAATGGTCGAAGAAGATCTTCTCGACGAGCGCCCGATAGCGGTTGGTCTCAGCCATACGCGACCTTCGAGCCGTTCCGCTCCCGCTCGATGTCCACCTGCTTGCGCTTCGTCGTCCCACTTTTGCGGTCGCGCCTGCTTGGCGGCGCCTCGACCTCGAACCGGCGGGCCGCTTGGGTCATGTCGAACGTCAGAAGCGCCGGGTCGCCTAAGACGATCGCCTCTTCGGGTCTCACAGGCGTATACCCTAGAGCCCTCATCATCTCGGTCGCGACGGCGCGTGCGAGAGGCGGAGGCACGGCGTTCCCGATCTGGCGCGCCCCATGCCACTTGGTGGTGTGAAGCCGGAACCAGTCGGGGAAGCCGTGAAGACGAGCCATCTCGCGCACGCTGATGCAGCGAGGATAGCGGTAGTGGATCGGGCGGGGGCTCGTGAAGGCGCCGCGCGCGCCGTCCGTGCCGGCCCGCAAGGTATTCGACACGCCGTGAGCGGGCAGCTTGTAGAACCGGCTGATCGGCTCCACCTGGCCGGGCTCGGTCGCCGCGAACCTGGCCCTCGAAATCTCGGTATGATCGGTGCGGGCGCTGGAGGTCAGGAGCGCTGGGTTCCAGTTTCGAACATAGCCGTAGTGCCAGGCATCGTTCGTGAGGCATCGCAGCTCGGCTGCATAGGGCGAGGGCTCGGACAGTCCCGTTGTTCTTACCGCGTCCGAGTGCAGGAGGCCCCGAAAGCGGTCGATGTCGGGCAGGTCGCCGATCGCTTCCTCGCACGAGGGACCGTAGGGCAGCTCGGGGTGGCGCACGGGCCGCCCCGCGACCTCGGTAGTCGGCGCAGGGTAGTCGGGGAGAGGTGTACCCGTCTTCGCACCCATCAGTATGAAACGCTCGCGCGACTGCGGCACGCCGTAGTGCGCCGCATTGAGCACGCGCCACGGTAGCCGGACCCGGTAGCCGGCCGCCTCGAAGGCGGAGACCAGCTCGCTCAGGAACGCCTTGTGTGGGCCGACCGTAAGCCCTTTGACGTTCTCGAAGACGAAGGACCGCGCATCCAGCTCCCGTACGAGGCGCACGAAGTCGAGCACAAGGCGGTTGCGAGGATCGTCGAGCGCACGATGCCCGATGAGCGAGAATCCTTGGCAGGGCGCGCCGCCGAACACACAATCGACCTCGCGGTCCCCAAGGCCTGCAAGGTCTCGGATAGCAGTGCCGGTCAAGCGCTCGACCGATCTCGGGATCACGGCAGTCTGGGGAAAGTTGAATGCATGGACAGCGCAGTGAACAGGGTCGATTTCGACGGCAGCCTTCACGTCGAAGCCTGCTTGCTCGAAACCGAGGCTGAGCCCGCCCGCTCCAGCGAATAGGTCGATTCCAACCGGCCTCATCGTCGATCCGTCCATGTGCACACCTTGCTTTCCTCCAGCAGCTTAACGCTCTTGGAGGGGGTTGTCGATCGGCTTGGGTCAAAATTCGACGAAGCGTTTCAGTTCGGCTCGAAGAGCCTTACGGTCCGCCGTCTCGCAGCCCCACACGGTCAAAACCTGCCAGCCGGCCGCCTCAAGCTCGCGGACCTTGCGCGCATCGCGCTCCACGTTCTGTGCAAGTTTTGGGCCCCAGTAGTCGAGTTTAGATTTGGGAGCTCGCCCCTTAGCGCAACCATGGGCGTGCCAGAAGCATCCATGCACGAAGATCGCCTTGCGCCGGCCGGGTAGCACGATGTCGGGCGTACCGGGCAGGTCCTTACGATGTAAGCGAAAGCGGTAGCCCTCGGAATGGAGCAAACGACGCACGATCAGTTCCGGCATCGTGTCCTTCGACTTAACCGACTGCATGATGTGCCGGCGCTGCTCGGGAGTCCGTGTGTCCATCTCTATGTATGATAACTCACAAATCTCTGGTTGTGAGCCCGCTCATGCTGGGAACAAGGACATTGACGGTCTACACGTTCTGGCGCACGCTACTTCGCGGATAAGCGTAACAATGGGGCTCAGGTGTCCGAGGAGAAGACCTTCGGTGGAACGGTCGCGAGTTCGCGTAAGGCACTCGGGTGGAGCCAGAAAGAGCTGGCCTCTCGCGTGCTGAAGGAAGACGGTACGCCAATCACGCCGCAGTACCTCAACGACATCGAGCATGACCGGCGAAGCCCAACCGGAGACCACATGGTCACGGCGCTCGCGGAGGCTCTTGGCCAAGAACCCGCGTACTTCTTTCTCCTCGCCGGTAAGGTACATCCGACTGATGTACGTCTCGCCGCCGAAGCGGGTCCTGACCTCGTGCAAGAGGCGATGCTTGCCTTTCGCTCAACCTTGAAAGGGGAGCGGAGGCGCTGATGGTCTACTACGTACCTGACCGAACAGGCCGCTTTCGAAAACGGCCCTTTTGGAAAGAGGAAGAACTGGATCGCGAGTGCGAGACGCTCATTACTGCCTTTCTTCGTAGGCGGCATAACAAGGTCGAATACCCAGTCCAAACCGACGATCTGACAGTCATGATCGAAGAAGAAGTCGAGAGCCTCGATCCGTACGCCGACCTGAGCAAGCACGGTTCCGATGTTGAAGGCGTCACGATCTTCACGCCTGGCAGGAAGCCTCGCGTCGAGATCGCGTCTTTCCTTTCCGAGGATGAAAGACGGGAGAACCGTCTGCGTACGACGCTGACGCACGAATACGGGCACGTCCACTTTCACGGTCCTTTGTTTGCGGAACATCAGGATCAAATGGACCTTTTTGCCTCGGCATCGGTCGAACCTGACGTTGTGCGCTGCAAGCGTGACACCATGATCGAGGCTCCACAAGTCGACTGGATGGAATGGCAGGCAGGCTACGTGTGCGGCGCCCTCCTAATGCCCCTGTCTGCGGTGCGTCGGACGTTAGGAGCCGTTCATGAGCGCTTGGGAAGCAGCGAGCCCGTGTGCGCAGACAGCTTGGCCGGAGAGGACATGATCCAAGCAGTGGTTCGAGGCTTTCAAGTGTCATCCCATGCGGCGCGGGTGCGGCTTCAGCGGCTTGGTTACCTTGGAACGCCGTCCGGCTCGCAAAGCCTCTTCACCACAGTTTAAGCCGCAGCCCTTGATTGAGCCGAGGAGACATATTATGTCTGAAATACGCTCTTCCGCTGATTAGCGGTCTAGCGTGGAAAGGAGGTGATGTAGATGGCAGGCAAGAACCAACATGTTGTACCCCATCCGGGTGGCTGGGCCGTTCGCGGTGCGGGCTCCCAACGCGCGTCGGGAGTGTTCGACACTCAACGCGAGGCAATCAGCCGAGCACGGGAGATTTCTCGCAACCAAAGCTCGGAGTTGCTGATCCACGACCGCGGCGGGCGCATACGCGCGCGAGACAGCCACGGCAGTGACCCCAACCCTCCGAAGGGCTGAACTATGAGGGCCGCGCCGAATAACGCGGTCCTCTTCATGCAAAATGCTACGCGCAAGGAAACAAACATGGCGGATTATCGGATCGACTGCATCAACAAGCCTGACCGCGACAGCCGGAACGACCGGATCACTCACGCTGGAGGGCCGAACCCCGATGGGTCAGGTCGCTGGAAAGATAGCGTTCCAAACATTGTCGGCTTCATCGAACGCAGAGAGCACCGCTTCTATACCCAAGTGGGTGCTGCGAAGGTTTGGGTCGGTGTTCGGACTAGCGCAGCGGGTAACAAGTATATCCAGACATACGCGAACGACCAGTGGAACGACAATCTGCTCGCTCTGCCCGAGTGTTCATAACCGCTTTGACAGCGAAAGGAGCGGCGCACCCGTGCAAGGACTGAGAAGGGGTTGGTAAAGGCCCTTATATCCTTGAGCTAGCCTCTTTAGTATCTTCTTCATCTCTACCGGCTAAAATCTGGAAACAGCATGTCACTTGCAAATTATCGAACAACTTTATCCCGGCTGAACAAAGAAATTGCCGACCTTCGAGCCAAAGAAGCAGCTGAGGTGAAGAAAGCCGCAGAGGCTCGGAAAAGAATAAATAGTGCGTTAGATTCTGCACGGCGCGCGAGCTCTCCCAGTTCAGCCAAGAACTACCAGAGTACCGCTGATCGCGAGAACAGGAACTTGCAGGCTGCTCAAGACAATCAGAGTCGGTACTCTTCCCAAGCGGCATTAAAAATTAAGGAAGCAGTCCGTGTTCAGGACAAGATTGCGAAGGAAGAGGAAAACGAGCGGAAGAAATCAGCGTCAGCAGACGACAAACGTCGGCGCGATGACGAGGCGCGGCGTAAGGCTGACGAGAGAAACCAAAAGCGTGCTGAGGCGGCAGCAACGACAGCGGCTCATGCGATGCAGCAGAAGATCGCCGCCTTAGAGGCTCAGATAGCCGAGCAACTGAACTTGCAGGCATCTGCCACGCCGGCTTTTCAGCCTACGCCTCCGGAAGGAGAGCAGGAAGCATATGACGTGTTTATCTCCCATGCTTGGGAGGACAAGGAGGATTTTGTAGAGGATCTGGCCAGCAAAGCGCGCACTGCAGGTTTAAGAGTATGGTATGATAAGTTTTCCTTAGTTTGGGGAGACAGCCTCAGACAGAAAATAGATGCCGGGTTGGCAAGTTCCTATTTCGGGATTGCTGTTCTTTCGCCGGCATTCTTTGCCAAACAATGGACCCAGTATGAACTTGACGGCTTAATGGAGAAGGCGAACAGCGGAACCGGCAGGCTTCTTCCCATTTGGCACAAGCTGTCAAAGGATGAGGTAGCAAAGCATGCACCGTCGTTAGCCGGTCGACTAGCTTTAAATACAAGCTTAATGTCTGCCGATGAGATCGTTGCAGAACTTAAGGCTCTAAGTGATCGTTATCGTACAAATCTAATGCCATGAGCTACTGCTAGATCAACTCTACCAAGCCTGAAGAGATAGCGATTGGATAAAGGTCGGGAATACAGCAGCTTTGCGAGGCTCAGTTTTCCAACTCATGCCCCCGGTCCCTACGCCGATGCACACGCTCCTCCTGCTCCTGCCCGTGCTCCTCGCGCGTGACTTGCTTTTCCCGCGCCAACACATTCTGCAGCCGGTCGCGGATGCTCCGCGCCTCCTGCCCAGGAGATGAGCCGCCCGCCTCAGCCTCGGTCTGCTCCACCTCTCGCCCGAGGATGCGCCAGAGCCGCGCGCGGATGTCGTCCTGCCCGTGCTCCGGCCCGCTCTCCTGCGCGACCTCGGCCTCCTTGCGTTGGCTCCCTCGGTCGAGGATGCGCGCCAGCCGCTCCCGGAGGTTGCCGGCTTCCAGGGTGTGCTCCCGTGCCTGCTCCTGGGCCGCCTCCCGCCCGTGCTCCCGCTCGAACGCGTGTTTCTGCGCGGCCGCCCGGAGCGCGGCGAGCCCGGCCGTGACCCGGTCCGCGCCCTCCTCGCGGGCGTGGCCCCAGGTCTCGCGGGCGAG
>SKEV01000618.1_pt1 | contig 14304 bp, 19 predicted proteins | sample 4819531 | NCBI WGS metagenome assembly SKEV01 (sample SAMN11008800, study PRJNA524170) | human gut metagenome | biome: Human fecal sample; material: Feces; isolation source: fecal sample from pouch patient p9, p28 | host: Homo sapiens | place: Israel: Tel-Aviv | collected 2016-08-01 | reverse complement strand
GTTTCAGTAACTTTGAAAACTTTAAAAAACGGATTTTGATTGCATTGAACATAAAGAAAGAGAGGACGAAGTTCGTCCTCTCTAGGTGTTAGCTTTTCATCTACCCACTACAGTTGACAAAGAGCCTGTTTTTTTGTTGCTTGTAATTTGCCATATAATAAATAATCAACCTGCCTAAGTTGGTCAATGGTTTTGCAATTTAGGGCACACATAATCAAACGCAGGTCATCTTTCCAGCCGTTGATAATGGCAATCACTTTTTCGACTGGGTATTTTTCAACAAGTTCTAAAACAGTGCGAGATAAACCGACTGCTTTAGCCCCTAATACCAAACATTTAATGATATCCAGAGGATGGCGAACACCACCAGAGGCAAGAATTTCCATCTTATCCACCATTGGCTGAGCATTTAAAAGGGTCTGCACTGTGCTTTGTCCCCAATCATCGAGGTAAGAACGGTTATTGCCACGCTGGTTTTCAATATAAGCAAAACTAGTCCCACCACGCCCTGAAATATCGACAGTCTGAATACCCAGGTCATGCGCCATCTCAATAGTTTTAAGGTCCATCCCAAAGCCGACTTCCTTAAGAATAACGGGAACAGGAGATTTGCTGGCATAATCAGCTAGGTTGGCTTTCCACTGATGAAAAACGCGCTCTCCCTCAGGCATAAGCAACTCTTGCATGAGATTAACATGGACTTGCAGAAAAATAGGCTGCATCTCTTGAATAGTTTGCAGACCGAGTTCATAAGGCTTATCAATGCCGATATTGGTCGCTAATAACAATTGTGGAAATTCTGACGACTTGGGATAAGACTGGTCTTTTGGATTTTTCAGCGCAGCACTATAAGAACCCGTCACCATAACCAGTCCTGTCGCTTGGGCCACCTGAGCTATTTTGCGATTGACAGCTCTGCCTTTTTCCGAGCCACCCGTCATCGCATTGATGTAAAAAGGAAAATCAAAATCTTGCCCAGCAAAATGAGTTGTGAGATCAATCTCGCTCAAATCATAGTCTGGCAAGGAATGATGAATCAATTCCATATCGTCAAATGAATTGTAGGGCGACTGGTAAGCCAAAGCGTACTTGATGTGGTCATCTTTACGGTTGGTCATGCTAATTCCTCCAAATCCAGTAATACAATTCCTGCATCTTCCCAGCGTTTGATGAGGGTTTTGGTGTCTGTTTGATTAAAGGACAGAGCGATGCCGCAATCGCCGCCGCCTGAACCTGATGATTTGGCAATAACGTCCAAGCCTTCTTCGGCTGCTTTCAAAGTTTTCAGAGTGTCATTGTAAATGGCTGGGCTCAAACCGAGCAACAAATCGCTGACCTTTTGCAGACTGGTTTTAATGACATCTTTATCACCTGTTTGTAAGGCTTCTTGGCAAATTAAGACTTGATTTTGAGTGTCCTTCAAAAAATCTGGTGTGATAGCCGATTTGACCAAACAAATCATATCCTTTGAAATAGAAGGTTGTCTGGTCCAACCAACCAAGAAATCACAGGCTAAAGCAGGCTTAAGAATGTCAATGCGATAGCCCCAATCCTTAGCCAGCACCTCTTGAATGCTTTCTGTGGCAATCCAACTTGCGACTTTTTGACGGTCAAAAGCGGTAAAGGCCACCAAATCATCATAAGTAATACAGGCAATATCGCCCATTGAACCGTTGTCCCCCATTTTCAAGAGCGTATAAGACGCCAACTTAAAAATAGTATTTGCCGATAAGTTCAAGTCATAAAAGGCAGACAAGGCTTTCAATGTCAGAACCGTCACTGAACCACTTGAGCCAATACCAAATTTCTTGCCGTCGCGCTCCATTTTTCCTGTAATACGAAGGTCAAAGGCAGGCAATGCTTCCAAAGATTTCCCCAAACAAGCGGCTAATGTCTTAATCGTCTGCTGAATAAGGGAGTAATCACTGTTTGGAGTCATGTCAGCACCTGCATCAAACATATCTGAAAAGAGGTGGATCGTCCTAGCTTCCCTAACCTGCGCGGTCATGTAAATGGGGATATTTTTGATAATAGCGGTCTGACCTGGGGTTAAAATAGCGTATTCCCCCGCAATATAAAGCTTACCGCCTGTTTGCACACTAATCGTTTTCATCTGGCAATACCTTGGTTTGTGAGGCAATTACGCGATACTTCTCTTCAAAACGTTTGGTTAAGCGCTCCAAATCATCTTCTAAACAAAGCACTTTAACGTTCGGACCTGCATCCATAGTGAAATAGCATTTTTCCCCTTGGGCACGCAAACTCTTAACAAAGTCCATAGCCTCATAAGACGCATCGGTCAGATAGTTAAAAGGAGGATTGGCATGGGTATTGGTATCATGCATGGCAAGGGCGTTGCGCTCAGTCAATTCCCCCACGCGCTCAAAGTCGTTGGCTTTTAAATAAGCCAACATATCCTTGTAATCTTGTTCTGATTGTTTGACCCAATCCGCAAAAGTGGTTGAGGTTTCTACGCAACGTTTCATGCCTTCGCGGCTAGAAATAGGCTTTTTATTATCGTTTAAAACTAGCATAATCATCGCCAGCTTGAGGTCAGTCTGAACAGGGTAAATGTCGCCGCTGTCCTTATCCCAAGCTGCAATGGGTCCAAAAAAAGAACGCGACGATGAACCAGAGGCAAATTTGGCTTTTTGAGCTAGTCGAGCCTGCGTCAATCCAGTTTCAAATAGTTCGTTGCAAGCTTTGACAAGGGCTGATAGGCCACTAGAACTTGAGGATAATCCCGCAGCTGTTGGCATGTTATTGCTTGTTTCAACGCTGACAAACTGGCTACGGTCCCCACGGTATTGGTCAATAATGGCTGAAATCTTAGCGTGTTCTTTCTCGTCTTGCAAGACCCCATTGATGTAAAATATATCCTTAGTTGCTGATGGGGGCAGGAAAGAAACGGTTGTTGTCGTAAAGAGATTGTCCAAAGTCAAGGAAATACTGCTAGTTGCTGGAATCATGCAGGCAGCGTCAGCTTTTCCCCAGTATTTGATAATGGCAATATTAGCGTATGATGTTACCGTTACAGTTTTTCGATCCACGTTTGAACCGCTCCTCCTTCTTTTAATACATGACTAATGTGCTCCGCGTCAGCTTGATCGCTTGCAAGGGCAATAATACACCCCCCAAGTCCGCCACCGCTCATCTTGGCTCCAAGGGCACCATTTTCCAAAGCAAGAGTAACCAACTGATCCGAAAGATCCACGCTGACACCGATAGCTTGCAAATGACTATGGGCCTTGGTCATCATCTGACCGATGGTGTCAATAGCCTTATCTTGAATCGCTTTCTGGACGATTTCCGTCAAATCACCCAATGCCGCTAGATGAGGAAGGTTGGCTTCTTCAGTTTGTGCCACTTTTTCGACGGCTTCTCTGGTGTTACCATAAATCCCCGTGTCTGCAATCACCAAATAAGCCCCCAAATCCAAATCTAGCGTGTTAAAACCAATGTTTCGGATAAAGGTAATGGCTTGGTCACTCAAACACGTCTTGGCATCCAAACCACTCGGATTGGAATGCGCAATGATTTCCGCCTTGTTCACCAAAATTTCCAATGTTTGTCGGTCAATGCTTTGCTCAAAGTAATCAAAAACCGCTCGAATAGCTGCAATAGATACCGCTGCCGACGACCCCATCCCTCGTTTTTGAGGAATTTCGGAACGAATGGCACAAGAAATCGGAATATCCGTGTGATTAAGGTACTCAAGAGCTGAATAAATCGCAGTTGACACCGTATCGTAAAAGTCAAATGTTATCTTCTCTTTGGCTGGATAAATGCAGCACTCAACCTCAATTCCCTTAAGCGGAATCGCAATGGCAGGATAGCCATAAACCACCGAATGCTCACCCATCCAAATAATCTTACTATGCGCCTTACCAACGCCAATTTTCTTAGTCATTTTCTTCTCTTATTAAAAAATTTAGTCCACTTACCATTGTATCATCAATAACAAAAAAAAGCGACTATTACTGAAAATTGATTAGAGGGAATATAATTCTTTTCATATGCTACCCACATTTTGGAAGGAAAAAAGTAAGTATAATCCTTGTGTCTTATTGACAGTGGGATTACACTTACTTGCATTTAACAATTCTTATTGATTTTTGTAGCTAGCATCAATGCCAGAGAAAAATTGTTTAGATAATTTGGAAATGGTGTCATCTTGTTCAAGTTCTTTCAGGGCTTTGTTAAGCTTCTTTTGAAGAGCTTCATCTTGACCTTTATTAAAAGCAATGGCAATGTTTTCTTCACCAATTTCACCATCTAAAATTTTCAAATCCAATCCTTTTTGCTTGATAATAGCAGCTAAAATGGTCTTAGCATTTGAATAGCCATTGACTTGACCATTTGTCACTGCAGAAAATGCAGCTTCGCGGTCATCATAAGTTTGGATGGTGGTGCTTGGATTAAATTGCTTAAGGACGGTGATTTGGTTAGAACCAACAGTTGCTGCGATGGTCGTATTGGATAAGTCATCAACAGATTTTAGGTGAGAATCTAATTGAGTGACAACACCATATTGGAAAGTAGCATACGGTGTTGAAAAATCATAGGCTTCTTTTCGTTTATCCGTTATTGCCACATAACTTGCCACTGCATCCACTTTATGGCTAGTCAACAAACCAAATAAACCGTCAAAACTAGTTGTCGTAAAATCAACACGATAACCCATTTTATCTGCTACAGCTTTCATAACTTCTACGTCAAATCCTGTTAAATTTCCATTATCATCTTTATATAAGACCCTGGAAAACTAACCCCAGTTGTCGCCACTTTCAAAACAGGTTTATCTGATGAGGCTGTGCTTTCTGATGCTTGATTGCCCTTGGTAGCTGTTTGATAGCCAAAATAAGCAAGTACTGCAATAACCACAATGGCAATAATCCCAATAATCGATTTTTCTTCATTCATTAATCTCCTCTAAAATAAACTTGAACAGTTGACACCACATCGTCAACTTTAGCTAAACTTTCTCCAATATTATTTTCGGGAACAATCCAAGATTGAATTGTCTCCTTACTAAAATGAGTGCTTACAGTAGGCTCTTGATAAAGCAAACTAATAAAATCATCGTGATTTTCGATTGCCTTCATCGCTGCTTGATAAACCAACTCATGTGCGGTTTGCTTACCAATAACTTTCCCCAACTTAAACATGATACGCTCTGAATAAGGGAGACTACCTTGAATATCAAGGTTTTTCCGCATCTGAACGGTATTAACCTCTAACTCCGACAAGATATAAGTCAATTGAACTAGCTGAGCATCCAAATAACTGGTGATTTCTGGAAGAGCAACCCACTCATTGCGCCAATGAATAGCGTCACGTTCGCCATCAATCAACATAGATTGTAACATTAAGCTAACATCTGAAAAATGGGCTGCGTCAGGCTCGCAACCCCTTCTATCAAAGCTGGATTGCGTTTTTGAGGCATGGTTGATGAACCAATTTCCCCCTTACGAAAAGGTTCGTGAATTTCATTGATTTCAGTTTTCATCAGGGTAAACAGTTCATGTCCAATTTTACCCAAGGTACCAGCATAAATCCCTAAAGTCGTAGCGAATTCTGAAAAGCGATCTCTGGATGGCTGCCATGAAATATTGGGAACGACCAAACCCAATTCAGCCAAGGTTAAACGCTCAACTTCAATTCCCCTTCCGTCAAATGCAGCGTATGTCCCAACAGCACCACTGATACTTCCAACAAAAACCTCATTGAATTCCAATTGGCGTAAACGTTTGTGATTTCTTAATAATTCATCCAACCAAATGGCTAATTTAACGCCAAATGTAATCAGAATGGCGTGAATGCCATGAGTTCGCCCCATCATAAGAGTAGAACGGTGCTTTTGGGCCAATGCTGCTACTGTTTGAATGAGGGCTTTTGAATGTTGCACAATCACATCATAGGCTTCTTTGGTTTGCAACATAATACCTGTATCAACAATATCTTGAGTGGTAACACCGTAATGCACGTATTCCCCCGCCTCAGTGCCGACTAATTCTTGAAGCGCATGAATTAAAGCAATCAAAGAGTGCCGCTTTTGAGCACTTTCTTTTTGCAAGGTCAAAAGGTTGAGATGTTCAACTTTTGCTTTTTCAATAATTTGTTGTGCTGCCGTTTTTGGAATAATGCCCAATTCACCTTCAATTTTAGCCAGAACCACCTCAACCGCTAATTGTTTTGATACTTTGTTCTCGTCACTCCAAATCAAGCGAATCTCAGGTGTTGAAAAATTATTTTGCAATAATATCGAATCTAAAACACTTGTCATTTGTCATCTTTCCCTTTCTTATAAGGCTGAACTCTCTAAAGACCCACGATAGAGTGAATGAACAAAGGCACGCACGCGCTCATGACTGTTATTATTAGAAAGTAATAGATCCGTAGGTCCTTGTGTTAAAATTTCCCCATTTTCAATAAAGACAACATTATCTGCCGTCTTTCTAGCAAATGCCATTTCATGAGTCACTAAAATCATGGAAATATTTTCTTCTGCCAGAGTTGAGATAACTTGCAAGACTCCATCGACCATTTCAGGGTCAAGAGCTGAAGTTGGCTCATCAAATAAAATGATTTTGGGCTTAAACGCAATAGCAACACGTTGCTGCTGCCCGCCTGATAAAGTAACTGGGTACTGATTTTCAAAAGCTGCTAAACCAACTTTTTCCAAAGACTCATGTGCGATGATTTCGGCCTCTTTTCTTGAAAAACGACCGCTTAAAACCAAAGGCTGAACCACATTTTGCAAAACCGTGTAATTCTTAAACAAGTGAAATTGTTGAAAAACCATGGTTGAATGGTTGCGAATCTGACGAATATCACGCTTATTTATCTTTCCTCCGATGACTTCAGTATCTCCAACTCGCAACCTTCCTGACGTTGGTATCTGTAACAGATTCAAGGTGCGTAACAGAGTTGTTTTACCTGAACCGCTTGGCCCAACAAAAGCGGTCACCGTTCCTTCTTCAATAGTTAAATCAATGGATTTTAAAATGGTTTTGTGACCTATTGTCACTTCTAAATTAGTTAACTCAATCAAACTCATCTACGGACCTCCTATACGGTGCTGTCAAATCTCTTTCAAATAGATGTTGTATCCAAGTGTAGATCACAATCATCAGCCAATACAGTAACCCTATGGCTAAATAGGTTTCAAAATAGCGTAAAGAACCTCCTGCAATCATTTTTGCGTGGGCAAATAACTCTATTATTCCCAAGGTGAATACAAGCGATGTTTCTTTTAGCAAACTAACAAATGTATTTCCGGTAGCGGGTAAAGCATTTAAAGTCGCCTGAGGCAAAATGACATGTAGAAAAATCTTCCAACCCAGGATGTTAAGAGCTTGCCCTGCCTCAATTTGCCCTTTATCAACAGAATTAACGGCTGCTCTAAAAATCTCAGCCAAATAAGCAGATTGTTTTAAGCCAAGACCTACAACAGCTGAGGTAATGGCGGTCATTCCTTGAAAAGCTGGAAATAACTGAAGTAAGCCATAAAATATTAAAAACAATTGCACCAAGGTCGGCATCCCACGAAATAAGGAAATGTAAACATTAGCAAAGTATCGTAGCGTTTTTTGATTGGATAGTTGAAACTATGTCATCAAAGATCCGACTAAAATCGCTAATAACATAGAAGCCATTGCAATAAAAATGGTTACAGGAATGTAGGCAGGTAATTTTAAAAATAATTCAAAAAAGTATTGCCAACTAAAATTCATGGCTTACTCCTTTCAATAATGTTTGCAAAGCTTCATCCTTAACATCTAACAAAGCTTCTTGATTAAAGGTTTTGATGAGGTAAACCGTTTTATGATCTGAAAAAAGTGACTTCTCACCAAGGTAACGAAAACCCATTTTTTCGTAGGCATCAATGAGCCAAGGATGTTCGAGAGCCGTTCCCAGCGTCACAGCAGGTGCCTTCAATTCTTTTAGGATATAGTTGTCAATGATTTCTGATATCAAGGACTTAGCATGTCCCTGCCCTTGAAAATGAGGATTTGTCGCCACCCAGCCTAAGTGGGGGAGGAAAAAAGGACTCGGATTATCTGACCAAGGCAGCCTAACTGAAACAGACGATACCAGTTGTTTATCAAGTACTTTTACAAAAGTAGGCGTTGTTTGCAGTACTTTTTCAAGTTCTGATTGAGTCATTATCCCTGCTTTAAAATGAATTCCTAGTCTTTCATTTGCTGCATAAGCTTGATGATACAAGTTCACTAATGCTTCACTAAATTCATATGTTGCTTGCTGATAGGTCATACATTTCCTTTCTTTTTTAGTCTAACAATGTTATTTTTTCAAAAAATTCTGATAGTTTTAGCAGTGTTTTTTCCATTAGTTGCCAATAAATGGCGTCGAGTTTCCCTTGAGTTAACTGGTGATACTTAGCAAAATGCTCTCGTGATGATAACGGATTTTGAGGAGAACCTTTAGGATATTGTACTAACTGATCAAAAGTAATCTGATGATTGCTTCTGATAATCAAACGTATTGGACGTGTGCTATCATCGCTTGGCAAATCATTAAAACGGCTAATTTTTTGTGCAAATTCACGAAAGTCAGTAGATGTTTTTTCCTCGGAAAAATCAGAACTTTCCACACTTCCTTTAGATAAAACCAACCACAAAAGGTATTCAATTGAAAACTTACCTTCTAAACACGTTTTAGGAAAACGATGCGTCAAAGCCCGATCCCTTGTCGCAGAAAAATGTACTTCAATATCAGATACTTCATCAGCCCCTTATCCCAAATTGGTAAGCTTTTTCTCCCAAATCATTGCCAGCATTGGCTGTAGAGCAAAAAGGGTATTTCTTAAACCATAAGCCTGGTGATAAGATTTGAGCAGGTTCCAACCAATTATCCAAGAAAGCCGTCACAGAGAAATGCTGCCGATTAAAGATTTGAAACCAACCTGTCAAGGGGGATAAGACATCATCGTAAGCTGTCATGCCCAAATTCACTAACTCATAGGCTTGAACAGCATTTCTTGCTGCAAATCCTACATTTAAAGGCTTACCATCTGTTCCTTCTTGGCAGAGAAAGCCTGCAGATTGCGTTGATGTTAACGATAATAACTGAGAATATCCGTCAACGGTAAGGTTTTAAAATAACCAATAGCAATAGCAGCAGCTAAACTACCAATGGTGGCTGTACTATGCCAGCCTTGTTTAATGTGTTGAGGTTGGCACTGCAGACCAATCCTGCCAGCAAATTCCACGCCTTGAACATAAGCCGCTAATAACCTTTCAAAAGAATCATCGGCATCACTGACAGCTAACAGCGCCGAAAAGATGACTGCACTTGGATGCCCTCGAAAATTGGCTTGAACACCGTCTAAATCATGGTAGTGAGCCAAATAGCCTGATAGCAAGGCTGATTGTTCCTTTGATGTTCGATAAGGGGTTAAAAGAATCAGATGACTGCCAGCTTTTTCGAGTGATGCTTGCAACAAACCTTTCCTTTTAGCTGATTGTAATCCAGCAGAATAACAAGCTAAATAATCTAATAAAGCTATTTTCGCAAACGCTATGCTTTCCTTATATTGCGGAGTATCATGAATCTCTTTTTGCAATTGTTGGATCATTTTTTTAGTAACGCTCATAACTTCTCAAATCATTTCTCACCAGCGTAGTAATCCAATAAATACAAGGCATTTTTAACAAAATAATTAACTGCAACTGGAAGCGCCTCATCTTTTACACTAAAGTCATCGTGGTGCCAGTCAGGGGCATTTTCGTCACCATTTGAACCAATAAAGGCAAAAACTCCTGGAATTTTTTCTTGATAAGCAGCAAAATCTTCACCACCTGTTGATGGCAGGGTTTCAATAACCTCAGCAAAGGTTTTAGAATGTTCAAAAATCAAAGGCGTTAGCGTAGAATCATTAAACGTAACTTTTGGTGAATTTCCCCAAGAAATCGAAACTTCCGCTCCAAATTGTTCCGCCGTATGTTCGACTACTTTGGTAAATTGCTCAATGACTGACAAGCGAACGTCAGGATCAAATGTTCGAATAGTCCCTTCAAAAAAACTACTGGCTGGTAAAACATTCCAAGTATTGCCAACATCAATATGAGTCACAGACAAGACTGCTGATTGAAAAGGTGAGATTGTTCTTGACACAATCGACTGTAAATTATTAATAATAGTTGTGATAACCAATACTGTATCAACACCTAAATCAGGCCGAGCTGCGTGAACGCTGATGCCTTTGACTGTCACTGCAAATTGTTCCACTCCAGCCATTATAGCTCCTGAACGCAAACCGATTTGACCTGGTTTTAAATGAGGATTATTGTGATACCCCACAATAGCTGATACCCCTTCTATGCCACCAACCGCTATGACTTGATGTCCACCCTGAAAATGTTCTTCTGCTACTTGGAAAATCAAGCGAACGGTTCCTTTTAATGTTGCTTCTTGTTGTTTTAAACGTTCTGCTGCTCCCAATAAACTGGTTTGGTGAAAATCATGGCCGCAGGCATGCATCGCACCATTATCACTCGCATAGGCAAGCCCTGTCTTTTCAAAAATAGGAAGAGCATCAATATCTGCTCGTAAAGCAATAATGGGATATCCATGCCCAATTTCAGCAATAACCCCTGTTTTCAAAGGGTAATCCAAGGGCTCAATCCCAATATTTTGCAACTGTTCTTTGATAAAACGAGTGGTGTTGTATTCTTTTTCTGAAACTTCTGGATGTTGATGAATATGGTGACGAATCGCTGTCAATTTTTGATAAAACGTATCTGACAAATGCCTATCCTCCTCTTTTCAGATTGCTATTATCTTATCACCTCATTTTCACCTTGCATACTCTATTTTACTTATGGCAAGCTATAAATCATGTTTATAGAGGACTTTTAAAAAATGTTCTTTCATTAAAGGACACATGAACCTTCCCCTTCGCTATTACATTTTTTTATCACGGGTTTGGTTTTTTATATCAGAATTTTGCGATTCTTCAGTTTACTTTTTGTTATAATAGCTACAACTTTCACAAGGAGGGATGGGTTCATATGAATTTACAGCAGTGTCGTTATGTTGATATGGTGGCTCGTATGGGGTCTTTTAGTCAGGCGGCTAAGGAATTGTTTATGACACAGCCCAATTTATCCAGTTCCATTAAGGATTTGGAAAATGAATTGGGGGTTCAGCTTTTTGTGCGTTCCAATGTCGGCACGCGCCCGACCGAAGATGGCTATGATTTTTTAAAATACGCCAAGCGGATTCTTGGTGAGGTGGATTTATTAGAGCAACGTTATCAGGAAGATTTCAAAAAGAGTTTTACAGTCGCATCGCACCACTATGATTTTTTGTCCATTCCCATGGCAACCGTAGCGCAGCAATTTAACGAGGAATATCAGAAATTTCAAACCATTGAAACCACAACCAAGGAGATTTTGGATAGTGTGGCGACTTTTGAGGCAGATTTGGGCATTATTTACCTTGATGACGACAACAAGCATATTTTAGAAACGTCCTTAGAGCATCATGATCTGACGTTTACGTCTTTGGGGGATTTTCCCACGCGTATTTTTTTGCGAAGGCAACACCCTTTGGCAACGAAAAAAGAGATTTCTGAGAGTGATTTGAAGGGCTACGACCAAATTCGTTTTCGTCAGGAAGAGTCTGGATTGCATTTTGATGAGGACGCTCTGAGCATTCATCGTAAACAGCGCGTACTTTATAGCAATGATAGAGGCACGGTCATGAATTTGCTTTGTGCCACGGATGCTTATGCTTCTGGTCTTGGCATCGTCAATAGTTTTGTGCGTGACCAGATTGTCTTGATTCCGCTGAAGGATAGCCCCAAACATACACTTGGCTACGTTACCCATAAACATAAAAAAATGTCTGACATTGGGGCGGCTTTTGTTGCTGAAGTGCGAAAAAGTTTAGATGCCTTTCCAAATGTCATCTAAGACTTCTCTTGAAAACACTTTCTCTTTTTGTGTTACAATAGAAAAAAGGAGGATGCATTATGGAATGGAAAACACTTAATAACGGCGTGAAAATCCCTGTTTTGGGGTTTGGCGTGTGGCAAATGTTTGACCAAGCTGACTGCCAACGTGCGGTGGAGGAGGCCTTTGACGTTGGCTACCGTCTGATTGATACCGCTGCTCTTTACCAAAACGAAGAGGCTGTGGGACGTGCGGTCAAGGCTTCAGGTCTAGCCCGCGAGGACGTTTTTCTAACCAGCAAGGTTTGGATTAATGACTTGGGTTATGAAGCAACCAAAAAAGCCTTTGAAAAAAGCCTTCAAAAGCTTAATACCGATTATTTGGACCTTTATCTCATTCACCAACCTTATGGCGATACACACGGGGCTTGGCGAGCAATGATTGACTTGTACCGTGAGGGACGCATTCGCGCTATTGGGGTGTCTAATTTTTCAACTGGTCGCTTGACAGATTTTGCGATAAATACTGATATCGTGCCAGCGCTTAATCAAATTGAGCTGCACCCTTACAAGCAACGCCCTCTCATGCAAGCGGCTAATGCCGAATTTGGAGTGGCAACTCAGGCATGGAGCCCTTTCAACCGCGGAGAGGACAATATCTTCAAGGATCCTGTTTTGAACAACATTGCTGAAAAGCACGACAAAACCGTGGCACAGGTCATTCTTCGTTGGCAAATTCAAAGTGATATTCTCACCATTCCAAAATCAGCACATATTGACCGTATGCGTGACAATATCGATGTTTTTGATTTCCAATTGACAGATGATGACCTCAAACGCATTCAAGCTCTCGACCGTTATCCAAACGACTATGGTCCAAACGAAAGCCCTGAGCAAGTCAAGCGCTTATCAACTTTCTTCCCATCTTAATCGTAAGAGCACTCAAAATCTTAGATTTGGGTGCTCTTTCTTATTTTCCAAAAACGGCTTGAGAGGTTACTCCACTCCTTCACTTTTGAATAATTCTTCGGTCAAATACAAGATAACCTGAACCAAGATGGAAAGAGCCACTGTGAGGAGAATGCCCCAAATCAAAGGCGGAAAACTCATGGTGCGCAAGCCATCAAACAAAATGCGACCTAATCCGCCAGCATTGATGGTGGCTGAACCTAAGGAAAGTCGCAGTTTCAGTCTGGATCCTTCTTTAGGTACTTTAGAAAATATTGTCGTAAAAAATGGCCAGCAAGTTAAAAGTGGTGATGTGGTTGCTACTTATCAAAATGCAACGATTGCTGATCAAGCCAATGAGCAAGCTCAATCTTTAAATAAATTAAATTTAGCCATTAGCAATGCTAAGACAAATTTAGATAGTGCCGTTCAAAAACGTAACCAACTAGCCAATCAATTAGCCCAAGCTAAAAAGAATGTGCAAAGTTTGCAAGCAGCCAATGATCCTAGTGCAATTGAAGCATCGGCACAATTAGATGCAGCCCAACAAGCCTATGATGCCCAAGTTGAAGTGGTCAATCAAGCGCAACAAGCACTAGATAATGCCAATTTAGATTTTTCTGATGCTAATGCCCAAGTCGAGCAAACACGTAAGAAAGTTACTACTTCAGTAACTGCGCCGTTTGATGGTACCGTTTACATTGATGAAGCAGGTAAATCTTCAGCCAATACGCCTTATGCAACCATTGTATCTCCGGGAACGATTGTCCAAGCAACCGTTACAGAGTATGACTACAATAAATTAAAACTAGGTCAAAAAGTTGAAATTTTACCTGTGAATGATTCAAGAAAAGTATTAGGTAGCATTACAAATATTTCGACTTTACCGCAAAGTGCTGCAGTAAGCAATCAAGCTAGTGCCGCTTTATCCGGCGGTGGCAGGTATCTCATTATTTATTGCCGGTGTAGGTGTAATGAATATGATGTATATTTCTGTCTCTGAACGGACAAAAGAAATCGGTATAAGAAAAGCCTTAGGAGCTACTCAGCGTTCGATTATGATCCAGTTTTTATTAGAAGGCGTCATGTTAATCTTTACTGGTGGAATTATCGGTTACCTTTTAGGAATAGTTGTGGCCTATTCGATAGGCGCTATTATGAAAATTGGTATTCAAATTGATTTTTTTACTATTAGTATAGCTGTAGGTGTCTCGACGTTAATTGGTTTAGTCTTTTCAGTAATGCCAGCTAGAGAGGCGGCTAAGAAAGACTTAATTGATATTTTACGTTAGTATGAAATAAAAAAGCTTTGCGATGTGTAGGTCGCAAAGCTTTTTTGGCTCTATAATTTCTGTAGTGGGTAAATCCACCATGGAAATTATGGAGCCTTTTTGAGTATATACAAAAAGTCCCATATGACCTATAATGAAAAGCGA
>SKEV01000616.1_pt1 | contig 14318 bp, 10 predicted proteins | sample 4819531 | NCBI WGS metagenome assembly SKEV01 (sample SAMN11008800, study PRJNA524170) | human gut metagenome | biome: Human fecal sample; material: Feces; isolation source: fecal sample from pouch patient p9, p28 | host: Homo sapiens | place: Israel: Tel-Aviv | collected 2016-08-01 | reverse complement strand
GCAGCGGGTTTAATGAACTGAAGTTTGACGATGCGACAGGGAAAGAACAGGTCTACATCCACGCGCAGAAGAACATGAACACCGAGGTGCTGAATAACCGCACCACTGATGTGATAAACAACCATGCCGAAAAAATAGGTAACAACCAGGCGATCACCGTTACCAATAACCAGATCCAGAACATTGGCCTTAATCAGATACAGACGGTTGGTGTCAACCAGGTGGAAACGGTGGGTAGTAACCAGATTATCAAAGTGGGATCAAACCAGGTTGAAAAGGTGGGGATCATTCGTGCGCTGACGGTGGGTGTGGCTTACCAGACGACGGTAGGCGGCATTATGAATACCTCGGTGGCGTTGTTGCAGTCCTCACAGGTAGGGCTGCATAAATCACTGATGGTGGGAATGGGCTACAGCGTCAATGTGGGGAATAACGTCACCTTCTCGGTGGGCAAGACGATGAAGGAAAACACCGGACAAACAGCAGTTTATTCTGCCGGTGAGCATCTTGAACTCTGCTGTGGTAAGGCAAGGCTGGTGCTGACGAAGGACGGAAGCATATTTCTCAACGGTACGCACATTCATCTGGAAGGGGAGTCGGATGTGAACGGTGATGCGCCAGTGATTAACTGGAACTGTGGTGCCACACAACCTGTACCGGATGCGCCTGTGCCGAAAGATTTACCCCCCGGAATGCCGGATATGCGGCAATTTTGAGTCAGGTGCAAAAAATTAAAACGGAACTGGTGCAGTGACCAGATAAACCATATTAAAAGCAGAAGGAATTGATTCATGGGCGGCGGAAAACCGGCGGCGCGGCAGGGTGACATGACCCGCAAGGGACTGGATATTGTGCAGGGTTCAGCAGGGGTGCTGATAGGTGCGCCAACCGGTGTGGCCTGCTCGGTGTGTCCCACAAAAAAGGACAGTCCGAACTATGGCAGCCCGGTGAACCCGCTACTCGGTGCGAAGGTTCTGCCTGTTGAAACCGACCTGGCACTGCCCGGCCCGCTGCCGTTTATTCTTTTCCGCGCCTACAGCAGCTACCGGACCAGGACGCCCGCGCCAGTGGGCGTGTTTGGTCCCGGCTGGAAAGCGCCCTTCGATATCCGCTTACAGGTTCATGAGCGGGAACTGATACTCAACGACAGCGGCGGCAGGAGCATTCACTTTGAGTCGCTGTTTCCCGGCGAGATAAGCTACAGCCGCAGCGAGTCGTTCTGGCTGGCAAGGGGCGGAGTGCTGAAACAACACAAAGGCCATCCGCTTGCGCGGCTCTGGCGGGCGTTGCCGGAAGCGGTCCGTCTGAGTCCACACACCTATATGATGGCTGTCAGCACAACCGGGCAGTGGCTGATACTCGGCTGGCCGGAGCGTGTGCCGGAGGCGGACGAGGTGCCGCCGCCGGAGCCGCCCGCATACCGGGTGCTGACGGGCGTGGTGGACGGCTTCGGGCGGACGCTGACTTTCCACCGGGCGGCGGAGGGGGACGTGGCGGGCGCGGTGACGGGGGTGACGGACGGCGCGGGCCGCCGTTTTCATCTGGCGCTGACCACACAGGCGCAGCGGGCGAAAGCCTTCCGTAAACAGCGCGAGTCTTCTTTATCTTCTCCGGCCAGTCCCCGTTCTGTTTCCTCTTCTCAGTTTTTCCCCGACACGCTGCCCACCGGTACAGAGTACGGTGCCGATAACGGTATCCGGCTGGAGGCGGTATGGCTGACACACGACCCGGCATACCCGGATGAACTGCCGACTGCGCCGCTGGCGCGCTACACGTACACGGCCAGCGGAGAACTGCGGGCGGTGTATGACCGCAGCGGGACGCAGGTGCGCGGGTTTACTTATGATGCGGAGCACGCCGGGCGGATGGTGGCGCACCATTATGCGGGGAGGCCGGAGAGCCGCTACCGGTATGATGATACCGGTCGGGTGACGGAGCAGGTCAACCCGGAGGGGCTGGACTACCGCTTTGAGTACGGGCAGGACCGCGTGACCATCACGGACAGCCTGAACCGGCGGGAGGTGCTGTACACGGAGGGCGAGGGCGGCCTGAAGCGGGTGGTGAAGAAGGAGTATGGGGACGGGAGCATCACCCGCAGCGAGTATGATGAGGCGGGGAGGCTGAAGGCGCAGACGGATGCGGCGGGACGGCGGACGGAGTACCGGCTGCATATGGCGTCGGGAAAGCTGACTTCAGTGATACTGCCGGACGGCAGGACGGTACGGTATGGTTACAACAACCAGTTGCAACTGACGTCAGTGACGTACCCGGACGGGCTGCGCCGCAGCCGGAAATATGACCGTCAGGGCAGGCTGGCGGAAGAGGTCTCGCGCAACGGTAACATTACGCGCTGGTTTTATGATTCTTCCCGCAGTGGCCTGCCCTGTGCGGTGGAAGACGGAACCGGGGTGAGGCGGAGAATAACGCGAAACCGGTACGGTCAGCTTCAGGCATTTACGGACTGTTCAGGGTACACGACGCGGTATGAATACGACCGGTACGGTCAGAGGACGGCGGTTCACCGGGAGGAAGGCATCAGCACTTACAGCAGTTATAACCCGCGTGGTCAACTGGTCAGTCAGAAGGATGCGCAGGGACGTGAAACCCGTTATGAGTACAGCGCCGCAGGCGACCTCACCGCTATCATTGCCCCGAACGGCAGCCGGAGTGAGACACAGTATGATGCGTGGGGAAAGGCCGTCAGCACCACGCAGGGCGGACTGACGCGCAGCATGGAGTATGACGCCGCCGGGCGCATCACCGTGCTGACCAACGAGAACGGCAGCCAGTCCACGTTCCGGTATGACCCGGTGGACAGGCTGACGGAGCAGCGCGGCTTTGACGGCAGGACACAGCGTTACCGGTACAGCGCCACAGGGCAGCTCATCCGCAGCGAGGATGAGGGGCAGGTCACGCAGTGGTACTACGATGACGCCGGGCGCATCACGCACCGGACGGTGAACGGCGACCCGGCGGAGCAGTGGCAGTATGACGACCACGGCTGGCTGACAGAAATCAGCCACCTGAGCGAAGGCCACCGTGTGGCGGTCCACTACGGCTATGACGATAAAGGCCGCCTGACGGGCGAACGGCAGACGGTGGAGAACCAGGAGACGGGGGAGATGCTGTGGGAGCATGAGACGAGGCACGTCTACAGCGAACAGGGGCTGGCGACCCGTCAGGAGCCGGACGGTCTGCCGCCGGTGGAGTGGCTGACGTATGGCAGCGGTTATCTTGCGGGGATGAAGCTGGGCGGAACGCCGCTGGTCGAGTACACGCGGGACCGGCTGCACCGTGAGACGGCCCGCAGCTTCGGCGGGGCGGGCAGTACAGCGGGGTACGAACAGGCCACGGCGTACACCCTCACAGGGCAGCTCCGGAGCAGGCACCTGAACCTTCCGCAGCTTGACCGTGAGTATACGTGGAACGATAACGGGCAACTGGTGCGCATCAGCGGCCCGCAGGAGAGCCGGAAGTACCGTTACAGCGACACGGGAAGACTGACGGGCGTTCACACCACGGCGGCGAACCTGGATATCGATATCCCGTATGCGACGGACCCGGCAGGAAACCGGCTGCCGGACCCGGAACTGCACCCGGACAGCACCTTCACGGCGTGGCCGGATAACCGCATCACGGAAGATGCGCACTATGTCTACCGCTACGATGAATACGGCAGGCTGGCGGAGAAGACGGACCGTATCCCGGAAGGGGTGATACGGATGCACGACGAGCGGACGCACCACTACCATTACGACAGCCAGCACCGCCTGGTGTTCTACACGCGGATACAGCACGGCGAGCCACAGGTGGAGAGCCGCTACCTCTATGACCCGCTGGGCCGCCGGACGGGGAAACGGGTGTGGCGGCGGGAGCGTGACCTGACGGGGTGGATGTCGCTGTCGCGTAAACCGGAGGAGACCTGGTACGGGTGGGACGGTGACAGGCTGACGACGGTACAGACCGGCACCACGCGTATCCAGACGGTATACCAGCCGGGGAGCTTCACGCCGCTCATCAGAATCGAAACAGAGAATGGTGAACAGGCGAAGGCGCGGCACCGGAGTCTGGCGGAGGTGTTGCAGGAGGACACGGGGGTGACGCTACCGGCGGAGCTGTCGGTGATGCTGGGGAGGCTGGAGCGGGAACTGCGCGCGGGTGCGGTGAGTGCGGAGAGTGAGGCATGGCTTCAGCAGTGCGGGCTGACGGCGGAACAGATGAAAAACCAGATGGAGGCGGAATACATCCCGGAGAGGACACTTCATCTTTACCACTGCGACCACCGGGGGCTGCCGCAGGCGCTCATCAGCCCGGAAGGGGAAACGGCGTGGCAGGGGGAGTATGACGAGTGGGGAAACCTGCTGGGCGAAACCAGCGCGCAGCAACTGCAACAGCCGTACCGTCTGCCGGGGCAGCAGTATGATGAGGAGTCGGGGCTGTACTATAACCGCAACCGGTACTATGACCCGTTGCAGGGGCGGTATATCACCCAGGATCCCATTGGGCTAAGAGGTGCATGGAACCTGTATCAGTATCCATTGAATCCAACTACTAAGATAGATCCGTTGGGTCTCTCCGGAGAAGATTCCATAGAGCAGTCAGGTCCATCTTGGTTGATTGCTGACCCCATGGATAAATACAGACAACAGGCAGTGATGGGTTTAACAAAATTGTGGGATGATACCTTTAGTCAAGAGAAGACTAAATGTTTACCTACGACACCTGAAAACATCAGGATGGTTGTGGCCAACAGTCCCTTGTTGACAGTACAACAAAAAGTCTCAGTACCCGTAGTAGCTCACTACGTACAAATGCTGGAAGATGGTAGTGGAGCACCACCGGTTGATATGGATGGGAATGTGATTGTTAATGGTAATCACAGGATGGTTGCGGGTCTGTTATGTGATAAACTTCCTCCTGAGCGGCCAGGTACGCGTCCATTATCGGCACCACTATATCCGTTTAGCCAAATTTTTCCGGAGTTAGATGATTGGGGGAATAGATGATAAGAATCGCGTTTTTAATAACCAATAAATTTCTTGATATAGATAGTACCACTCTTGCTGGATATGATTTTAGCGGGATGGATCTACATCGTGCCATCCTCAATGGTTATTGTCTTGATGGGGCGAAATTTGAAAATTCCCATTTAAGAAATGTAATGATTCAACATACATCAACTAGAAATGCTGTCTTTCGCAATGCGGCTCTGATGAACGCTATTCTTAATAACTCAGATTTCACTGGAAGTGACTTTAGTAATTCAAGGTCAATAGGTGCAAACTTTGAGGGTGCTATATTAACTAATTCAACCTTTTGCAATGCAGACGTTAAAGATTCAAATTTTTCTGGTGCTGACTTATGTGGCGCTAATTTATTATGTGATAGATATGGCGATATAAATATAACAGGTGCATTATTCGATAAAAACACCTCATGGTTAGAAGGTTTTGATCCTATAGCTCATGGGGCTATATTAAAAATATGACAAGGATCATAACTCATTATTTTCTGTGTCAGTAACACTGATGTGGAAAGTAGACTTACTTGCAATAGCCACCGGGATCTGCTGTTGAAAGCCGATCCCAAACAACCCCGGTTGCTGTGGTAAAGAGTCATAGTAGCGAGCGCAGGGGGAGTGCTCAGATTATATGAGATACAGTGAAATGAATAAACCCGAACCTGTGTTGACGTGTCGTTAGTCCTAAGCGGCATCAGAACCGGAGGTTTCGTGATACCGCCGTGATAAATTTACGGGTGAATTCCGAATGCTACGTAAAGGGTGTCCGGCGTATAGCAGACATCAGGGTAAAAGTATGAAAGCCCACGCCCCACAAGGCTTTACCGGATGATGAGTTTTTAAACTACGACATTACTTTTACAGTAAAATCCATCATGTTGGTATTTTCTCTCGAACAATTTGACGATCCACGGAAAGATCACGTAACGCTGCTTTTTTGTACTAGACAATTCGCATTTTATGTTTAACAATTGAGATATTCCTCATTACCTGAAGCTGTTTTTTATTGCGTATACATGATCAAATACTCCTTACATAATTAAGGAGAACAAAATGGAACTTAAAAAATTGATGGGACATATTTCTATTATCCCCGATTACAGACAAGCCTGGAAAGTGGAACATAAATTATCGGATATTCTACTGTTGACTATTTGTGCCGTTATTTCGGGTGCAGAAGGCTGGGAAGATATAGAGGATTTTGGGGAAACACATCTCGATTTTTTGAAGCAATATGGTGATTTTGATAATGGTATTCCTGTTCACGATACCATTGCCAGAGTTGTATCCTGTATCAGTCCTGAAAAATTTCATGAGTGCTTTATTAACTGGATGCTTGACTGCCATTCTTCAGATGATAAAGACGTCATTGCAATTGATGGAAAAACGCTCCGGTACTCTTATGACAAGAGTCGTCGCAAGGGAGCGATTCACGTTATTAGTGTGTTCTCAATAATGCACAGTCAGATTCCTTGGAAGATCAAGACGAATGAAAAAAACAATGAGATTACAGCTGTTTCTGAATTTCTTAACATAATGGGTATTAAAGGAAAAATAATTGCACCGATCCAATGTGATACCAGAAAGACATCGCTAAGAAGATAGCTATAGACAATTATTACCCTCCGTCAGCCCTTGTTAAGCGAGGAGAGACGTAATCTGTCCAGTCCCCTAATGCTTATAAAGCCCATCGATTTCGCCCACTTTCTTTCGCCCGGTATAACGCAGCGTCGGCATCTGAAATAATTTGTTCAGCCGTTTTTGCGGGAGCAGAACAGGTAATCCCCTGACTAACCGTAACAAATGCATTAACAGCAGATGCCTGATGTGGGATAGCTGCCAGTTTAAGTTCTTGCTTCACTCTGGCTGCTACCGTCTCTGCTTCCGGCAATGTTGCATTAAAAAGTATGATGGCAAACTCTTCGCCACCATAACGGACAACAACATCCTCCGACTGGCGAGTTGAACGCTGTAGAGCGTCGGCAACTTGTATTAGACAACGATCCCCAGCAGGATGCCCGTAAGTGTCGTTGTAACGTTTAAAAAAATCGACATCCAGCATAATAAGAGCAAATGACCCGCCGTTATCCATCGCGTCGTGTAAGATACTGTTCATTGCACGTCGGTTTGCTATCCCAGTTAAAGGATCACGATGTGCTAATGCATCAAGGCGATTAATTAACTGGTTGTTATAACTGTTTTGTACCCATGCTTCTTCAAACCAACGTAACAAAATGAGTCGCCCACCATATAGCGCCAGTGAAAAAATACACCATACAACAGCAAAATGAATATTGATCTGTTGATTAAGCATAAGACTCGCTATTGGAGTGGTGAACCATAAGGGAATGACAAATGCGAGCAATGATGGGGTATGGAAATAAAGTGCGACAACGCCACTAAGCATTAATAATACACATAGTGGATAAGCAAACTGCAGCGTCCAGTACGCAATAAAGTGATAACTACACCATGACCATAGCAGGCTCAGGGCAACTAATAGCACCTGGATAGGTAATGTTTTTTGCCGAGGGATGAGTAGTAAACCACTGCAAATCAGCAGAATACCCGTTGCAGATATATCAATAGAATGTATAAGGCTTTTTTCATTTAACCAGGGTGGAGTAAGGTCATTAAACAGAACACGGCGCAGCAAAATTATCAATGCAAAACTGACATTGATAAAAGCAAACCATGGCAAACTAATCGTCATGCCGCGAATAACCATATCGCGGCGGGTTTTCCATGAGTGATGAGTTTTTCTTCGTTCAGCCATTTTTTAACCAAAAAAGGGCAGGATACCTGCCCGGTATGCAGTAAATTTATGGTGTCACTATATTGAACCAAAATTCAAAATTATCCATATAACCTAACAGCTCGTTGAGTTTTTCCTCATTGCCAGTAATTTTGACATCTCCTTTGGCCGTGGCTTCTTTCAGCGTCTCTTCTTTCAGTACAATTTTGTTCAATACATCACGAGACAGAGTGATAGTGGCATCAGCATCCGAAGCCTCTACACCAGCGGTATGATTGAGAACACCATTTTCAAGCTCCACTTTATAGGTGCCGCCATCTTCACCAAAATCGAAATTCAACACGGTTTTGGCATCTGCCGCTTTCTCACCATTAATATGGACGGCAAGATAATCAAAGAACATCTCCGGCGTCATCGCACGCACGGTGTCTGGGCTGGCAGTATTTGGTGTTGGTAATTTTTGTACGCCATTACGCAATTCCTGTGCACCAGTGAGATAGAAATTACGCCACGGCCCAGATTCAGCCTGATAGCCTAACTGCTCAAGCGCATCAGCTTCCAGATCTCTCGCTGCCTGGTTGTTTGGATCGGCAAACACCACCTTACTAACAACTTGGGCAACCCAGCGGAAATTACCCTGGTCATAATCCTGTGTGGCTTTCTGTAAAATGGCATCAGCACCGCCCATATACTCGACGAATTTTTTTGCGCCTTCTTCTGGCGGCAGTTCATCAAGCGTCGCGGGGTTACCATCAAACCAGCCGAGATAAAGCACGTAAGTTGCTTTCACGTCATGACTTACCGAACCGTAATAGCCGCGATTCGCCCAGGTGTTAGCCAGTGAAGAGGGCAGTTTAAAGTTTGCGGCAATTTCATCACGGGTCATCCCTTGATTAGCCATGCGCAGAGTTTGATCATTGATGTAACGATACAAATCACGCTGGCTTTTAAGCAGTTTGACCACGTTATCGTTGCCCCAGGTTGGCCAGTGATGTTGAGCGAGAATAATCTCGGCTTTATCACCCCACAAATTGAGAGCTTCATTAATATATTTTGACCACGGCAGCGGTTGGCGAATTTTAGCCCCACGCAGCGAATAGGTGTTATGAAGGGTGTGCGTGACATCTTCAGCGGTTTCGATCAGTTTCTTTTCTTCAATAAACCACAGCATTTCAGAAGGCGCTTCAGAACCTGGCGCCATCAGGAAATCATAAGTCAACCCGTCAATAGTTTCTATTTGTCCGGTTTTGGTGATGTAGTTAGTAGGAGCAATCAACGTGACTGTTCCTGCTGAAGTAGTCGTTCCCAGTCCAGCCCCCACCTGGCCTTTAACATCAGGTTTCAATAAGTTGCCATACATATAACTGGCTCGTCGGCTCATAACATTGCCAGCCATGATGTTTTCGGAAACGGCTTCCTCCAAAAATCCGGCTGGCGCATAGATTTTAACTTTGCCTGATTTAACGTCAGCTTCATCAATTACGCCACGAACACCACCGTAGTGATCGACATGACTGTGTGTATAGATAACCGCCACTACCGGTTTTTTGCCGCGATTTTTGTAATAGAGATCCATACCCACTTTGGCTGTTTCTGCTGAAACAAGGGGATCAACGACGGTAATACCCTCTTTGCCTTCAATGATGGTCATATTTGATAGATCGAGATTGCGAATCTGATAGACACCTTCAGTTACTTCGAATAACCCGCTGATATTTATCAGTTGCGCCTGACGCCATAAACTCGGATTCACCGTATCAGGGGCTTTATCGCCTTCTTTGATAAAAGCGTAATGTTGTGGATCCCAGATAACATTCCCTTGTTCGCCCTTAATCACGTCTTGAGGGATAGGGGCAATAAAACCTTTATGGGCATCAGTAAAGTCAGTGTTATCGGCAAACGGCAACTGGTTGTAGAGTAAATTGTTTGCTTGTTGCGTGGCTGCGGTGGCGTCTTTAGGAGCTTCCGCCGCGAGGAGAGGTAAAGAACTGGTGGTGAATAATCCCGTTATTAGCAGACTTTTAACGATATGATTAAGCTGCATCTTAAGCGTCTCCAGAATGGATTTTTATTGGGGGTAATTACGGATGAAAATTTTTAGTGAGGGCAAGAATAACTATAATGGGCGTTAACAAATTGGCAAGCCGGGAAATTGATGTTTTCTTAATGGCATGTTGGCGAAGAATATATTCTGCAAGTTAACGTTTTCATTGGCGCTTTATTTAAAAGTGTGTAGTACAAATATGTACAATTTCAAGTAGGCATTATTGCCGTAAAAACGCATTACCGGACACACGACATTCACAACGTGTGTTAATTTTACTGACATCTTTCAAAAGGAGCACAATCATGCCGCACATAGACATTAAATGTTTTCCGCGTGAACTGGACGAACAACAAAAAGCAGCACTTGCTGCAGATATTACCGACGTTATTATTCGCCATCTGAACAGTAAAGATAGCTCGATAAGCATTTCTCTACAGCAGATTCAACCAGAATCTTGGCAAGCTATCTGGGATGCCGAAATCGCGCCCCAAATGGAGGCTTTGATAAAGAAACCCGGTTACAGCATGTAATGCTTAACCTGCCGTAACACGCTTGCCGCTGGTAACAAACGTGCCAGCACCTAAATGATGCAACGTATTGAGTTTGTCATCATCAAACTGCCAGCGGCCTTCGACAAATACTCGTGCGTCTGCCGCTGCAGATACCACTTCGCCAAATAGCGTATCGTATTTTTCTTGCGCGGAAGTTGCAGGTAGCAGGCGACACTCCATCCACGCCAGACATTTTTCCTCGACCAGCGGCAAACCAAGCACCGGACCTTTCACAACCGGAATACCATAGCAATTAAACTTATCTTCATCACGCCCCGACACACTTCCCACCGCCCACGTCCAGTTAGTTGCTGCAACACCCGGGATAACGATGCCAAACTTACCATTACGTTCAATCAACTCCCTGGTCCATGTCGATTTATCTACCACAATCGCCACGCGTGGCGGTTCAAACTCCACCGGCATTGACCAGGCGGCTGCCATAATGTTACGCCGCTGGGATTGCTCATCGAAACTGGTGATCAAGACAGTTGGGCCATGATTTAACAGACGGCTGGCATGGTGTAATTCGACAGGGATGAATCGGCTCACGGTATCGCCTCGCTATGAAGGGTGTTTTAAAAGCGTAGCTCGTAACGCAATAAGTAACGAAATTAACGGGATTGGCGATTTGCGAACGTGATGCATGTCCGCGATCGCACAAAATAGCCGGTGCAGCGTCTATTCCAGGTTATAAGTTGAGAAAACCACTAAGGGAAACGCCTGATGACGCCCATTCTGAATCACTATTTTGCCCGTATTAACTGGTTGGGAGCTGCTGCGGTCAATATAGATACGCTGCGTGCATTGCACCTGAAACACAATTGCACCATTCCGTTTGAAAACCTCGACGTTTTGCTGCCGAGGGAAATACAGCTTGATGATCAATCGCTGGAAGAGAAACTGGTGACAGCCCGTCGTGGTGGTTACTGTTTTGAGCAGAATGGCGTGTTTGAGCGGGTGTTACGCGAGCTGGGGTTTAACGTTCGCAGCTTGTTAGGGCGCGTAGTGTTATCAAATCCGCCAGCATTACCGCCGCGCACCCATCGTTTGTTGTTGGTGGAAGTGGAAGGGGAAAAATGGATTGCTGATGTCGGTTTCGGTGGACAGACGCTAACCGCGCCGATTCGATTAGTTCCCGAGCTCGTGCAGACCACGCCACACGGAGAGTATCGGTTGTTGCAGGAGGGTGATGATTGGGTGTTGCAATTTAATCATCATCAGCACTGGCAGTCGATGTACCGTTTTGATCTCTGCGAGCAGCAACAAAGCGATTATGTAATGGGCAATTTCTGGTCTGCGCACTGGCCGCAGTCGCATTTTCGCCATCATTTGCTGATGTGCCGCCATTTGCCGGACGGCGGCAAGCTGACACTGACCAATTTTCATTTTACCCATTATGAAAATGGGCACACGGTGGAGCAGCGAAATCTACCAGATGTGGCGTCGTTATATGCCGTGATGCAGGAACAGTTTGGTCTGGGCGTGGATGATGTGAAACATGGCTTTACTGTGGATGAGTTAGCGCTGGTGATGGCTGCGTTTGATACGCACCCGGAGGCGGGAAAATAATTTATGTCAGGTTGCCGGATGCGGCGTAAACGCCTTATCCGGCATACATAGACCTGATAAGCGAAGCGCATCAGGCAACGGTTTCAGAATTCAATTGCCCATTCGGCATGAAACAAAATCACCGCTGTGCCAGAAATGGTGACTTTCTCCGGTTGGTTATCGCGAATTGTCACCGTCACTTCAATCACGCCGTCACGCCCTAATGCGCGCCCCTGATGGCCTTTAACATGCAACACGTTGCCATCGTGGGGCAATACGTTGTGATGTACCAACCATGCACCCATCGGGCCATTGGCATTGCCGGTCACCGGATCTTCCACAATACCAATGGCAGGCGAGAACATACGACCGTCGGTTTCGTTTTTGCCTGGGCGGATCTGGAACGGGAAGAAACCATTGCAGCCAATCTGTTTGCTGATAGCGGTCAGCGCATTAAGGTCAGGCGAAAGGGCGTCGATATCCACTTCCGGTTTCAGTGGAATCATCACTTTTGAGTGTCCTGTGGTTGCCACCTGAATTGGCAAGCCTGGCAGAATATCGTCTTCAGTGAGATGAAGCGCGTTGATAATCGCCGCACGTGTTTCACCTTCCAGCGGCGGTTCAAAGCCCGGCGGACCTTGTTCCAGCGAAATACGATAATCATCGTTGTGCTTTTCGATAGTCACGCGATGTTTTCCTGCCAGTGACGTTTGCCAGATCGTGCAATTTCCTAAACCTAACACCTTCGCACGTACATAGTGCGCAGCTACTGTCGCGTGACCGCAAATCGGCACTTCAACCGTTGGCGTAAAGTAGCGGATGCGTACATCGCTGTCGTCGCTGTGCAGCAGAAAAGCAGTTTCCGAATGACCTAATTCGCGGGCGATAAGCTGCATTTGCGCTTCACTGAGATTATCGGCGGGGAAAACAACACCGGCAGAATTGCCGCGAAACGGTTGTGAGGTAAAAGCATCGACGTGGTACACCTGCGGTTTCATTAACGTTCTCCTGTGGCTGGAGAACTATCATAGCCTGCAAGTGGCCGGAGAGCGAAGGGCTATCCGGCCAGGGTGAAATTATCGCCGCGAGCGCACAATCTGATACCGACGAGTAAAGTACTCAAACGGCGCGCTCCACACATGCACCAGTCGGGTGAACGGGAAGAGCAGGAAGATGGTCATTCCCAACACCAGATGCAGGCGGAAAACGAACGCTACGCCGTTAAGCATTTCTGACGATCCACCACGGAAAGTGACAATGCTTTGCGCCCAACCCACCAGCTTCATCATTTCGCTACCATCAGGATACTGTGCTGAAAACGGTATGGTACTTAGCCCCAGCAGACACTGAATCAGCAAAATGATCATGATGATAATATCCGGCGTAGTGGAAGTGGCACGCACGCGCTGATTTGTCAGCCTGCGCCACAGCAGTCCTGCGCCGCCAATCAGCGTCAATACACCGCAAATACCACCGAGCACCATCGCCATCTGCTGTTTTACCGCCACCGGCAGAAACCACGCGTACATCCAGTGCGGCGTTAACATGCCGAACAGGTGCCCGAAGAAAATCCCCAAAATGCCGATATGGAACAGATTCGACCATATCACCATCCCGCGTTTATCGAGCATCTGACTCGAGGAGGCGCGCCAGGTATACTGCCCGTAGTCGTAGCGCAGCCAGCTGCCGAGGAAAAACACCGTCGCACAAATGTACGGGTAGATATCGTAAAAAAAGACGTTCAGATACTGAATCATTTCCCACCTCCCGCACTGATGTCGACATACTGCGGCGCGACATCCTGGCTAAAGCGTCGCTGATATTGATTAAGCGGCGAGCTGTCACACGCCGTGGCGTTATCTTCAATAAACTTCACCTGTTCCTCTTCCCACACCGCATCCAGTGCCTGGCGGGTGTCATCGCGCTCCTCACTGTTCACCTGTTTTGTGACACTGTCACTTGAAAGTGTACTTCCTGCCAGTTGCAACAGGGTGTCAAATAACGCGTACCACGATGCCTCGCGTTGTTTTAAGCGTCCGCCAAGCAGGGCGAGGATCGGCGCAACGTTGAGCAAGCCTTCTTTCGCCTGATCGTCCGGCAGTACGCTTAAGTACTCCAGATACAGCGGTAGATAATCGGGCAGTTCTCGACAATCCAACTGCAGGCCGACCTTTTCATACTCCGCCAGCAGGTCCACCATTGCCTGGCCGCGATCGCGGGACTCGGCATGAACATGTTCGAACAGCAGCAGCGATGTGGTACGTCCACGGTCAAACACTTCGCACCATTCGGCCTGTTTATCCAGCAGCGGCGCGTTAAGCAGGTTGCGGGTAAAATCCGTAAGCATCGGTGCGTCGCGGCGGATCAACGCCAGCGCGTCCTCCTTACATTCCC
>SKEV01000614.1_pt1 | contig 14355 bp, 10 predicted proteins | sample 4819531 | NCBI WGS metagenome assembly SKEV01 (sample SAMN11008800, study PRJNA524170) | human gut metagenome | biome: Human fecal sample; material: Feces; isolation source: fecal sample from pouch patient p9, p28 | host: Homo sapiens | place: Israel: Tel-Aviv | collected 2016-08-01 | reverse complement strand
GTTTATCACAGCGCAGTATTCTTGTAAACTCTTTTAAAAAGAAATGCCAACGTTGAGGCGTTTTTTGCCTATAGCGCCTATATAAAGTCGAATACTGCCTGCTCATAATCCATGCGCGTATATTCAAGTTCCTCATTTTTTGTACGACTGTAGTAATCGACAACAACCGTCTGCTGCCGGTTATGTACAAGCTTCTGTCCTAAAATGTAATTGACATCAAATCTTCCCGTAATCGCCGGGGTTGCACCTCGTGCCGGAACAATGAGCTGCACGTGGTTAGTCTTTAACAGCTTAAAAATCGGCTCCCAGATATAAATATCCTTTGCCGCACCGAACGGATTATCAATAAAAATGGTCTTGCCCAGTACACCCGCACTGTCTGCCGGCGCATTGATACTTGAAATATAATGAATTACCGCAATTAAAAACTGAATATAAATACCCTGTGACTGTCCGGTTGAACCCACTGCTTCTTCATACCGCAGATACCGGCTCTGGTCTTTCATGCGCTCTCTTTTATAAAGACTTACGCGGATGGCGTTCATATCGGTTACAATCACGGCAAAAAGGCGTTTCCAGCTTAACCGGTTGCGGATATATTTTAACCGCTCCTGTGTATTGTCAAAGCTTTCCGCCATCAGGACCGTTTCGTCAATGTATGCCGCCATTCTTTCCTTATAATCGGATTCCTTGGCATACGGTACGGACAGCCCGATAATAGAAATAACCTCATTATCCATCGTAATGCTTGAAAGCTTTGGCAGGCGGTCAAGTTCCGTCTTGATATTACAGCAAATCTGGACACACCGGTTCTCAAAGTTATCCTTGATACGCTCCATATCGGAAATCCCTTTGGATACGCGCTCTTTTTCCAGTGCAATCAGCGTATTGGTTTCGGAAAGTCTGGACTTTAACTGCTTCACGGCTTCAATGTCCTTTGGCACATGAACCGACATTTTAATCTCCAATGCCAGTTCTTTTGCATCACATGCCGTCAGTTCTTCCGTCAGCTTATCCTTTTTCTTTAAAAATTCTTCCAGCTTGCGCACCTCAAGCGCACACAGCTTTTCAAATTCTTTCTGTACCGTTTCATAGCCCGAAAAATCTGCTACATTTATGTCTGTATCCTCCGGCTGTCCTGCCATGGTATCTGCATTTTCCGTTTCTGACGCTTCCGGCACTTCAATGCCCGCTTTGGCAACAATTCTTAACAAATCCTTTTCCATTACGAGGAAATCCTGCATCTTTTCTGTCTGGCGTTTCTGCTCTTTTTCCAGTTCTTTGATCTGTCCTGCAATGCTGTCCTTATAATTTTTATGCTGTACAATGAACTGCTCCGGGTTATCACAGTCAAACGCTTCAAAAGCACCGTACTTTTCTTCAATCTGGCTCTTTCCGTGTGCAATACTTCCCTGCAGACGGTTCATTAATGCATTCTGCGCTTCCAGTTCTTCTGCTGCCGCTTTTTCCTGCTGTACCGCCTGCTCACGTTCCTGCTCAAGCGCACGGAGCGCATCATCCGGATTTGGGACAGCTTCTCCCTGTGCCTCTTTTGCCGCAAGTTCTTCCATTGTAAAATGGCGGCGTGCAATTGCCGTACTGCATTTTCCCATTGCCGCACGGTAATGTCTTAATAATTCTTCTTTATCATGCACATCGGCATTTTTTTCATCCAATGCCTTTTTCACTCCCGCAAAGCGGTTCTCCAGCTGTTCTAATGACAGCGCATGTCCGTCAGCATCCGCTAACCCTGCTACCGCACTGCCATCCGCCGCTGACTGCAGCACATGAATTCCTGCGGACTGTCCGCCGTCGGCTTCCACGCTTATATATGCCTGATAACGCTTGTCAAGACGGCTTTGCAGACGGTCATATTCTTCTGCCAGTGCATTTTTGCGCTGTAAGGCGGTCTGTTCTGCCTTTTCCTGCGCCTGCATTTCCTGCTCTTTTAAGAGCTGTTCCTGCTTTGCATCTGCCGCCCTCTGCGTGTATTCCTGCTTTTCACGGTACTGTACAAGAAGACTCTCTGCCAGTTTTGCGCACTTTTGCACGTATGGATACCGCTCCCGGTTTTGTGCCAGCTTTTCCTGCACCTGTGCTTTCCGCTCCCGGCCTTTTTTACGCAGGGCTTCCTCCTGTTCCATTTCTTCCTGTAAACGCTGTGCTTCCTTTTGCAGTTCCTCTAAACGCACAGACAGCCCTTCAAACTCTTTCTTTGCCGGTTCTTCTTCCAGCTTTGAAAGTTCCTGTATGCGCACATAGTCATTCCAGACAATTTCTTTTCTGTCGGTCAGTCTGACCAGTTTTTCCTGTGCCGCCGCCAGTTCTTCCTGCGCCAGCTTTTCTTCCCGCCCGCGCAGCTTTTCATCCTTTAAAAATGCCATATCCTTTCTGGCATATACAACATACTGTTCATTTTCTGCCGTAAGCTGTGCTTTTGCCGCCTGTGCAGACAATACCGGAATCACATAGGCGCTTCTGCCAAAGTCCGCAAGCACCGGGTCTTCTTTGATTCTTGAAAAATCATTTTCAACAATAAATGCATACTCGGCATATGGGAATGCGGCAAGCACCTGTTTTCTTTCATCTTCCGAAAGCCCCGAAAGCCACTCTCTGCCTTCTTTTACATCTTCTCCATACCGTCCTGAAAGATAGCTTTTTACCTTCTCCCGGTGTCTTCCGCCCGCACTGAATATTCCGTGCTTCATATTTTCAAGGAACTGCGTAAGCTGCGTACAGTCAGCGGTAAGCTGCTCACATTCCGCTTCCAGTCTGCGGTGGTTATCCAATACAACGCGGCATGCCCGGCGGGTATCCTGTTCCCCATAGACGGCCTTTAACTGCAAAAGCTGCTGCTTTTCTTTCTGTTCCTGTTCTTTTTTGGTTTCCGCCTGTCCTAACTGTTCTGTCAGCAGTTCAATCCGCGCACGGCAGGATGCCTGCTGCTGTCTGCCCTTTGAAAGCAGTGCTTCCACCTGTGAAAGCTGTCCCTCGGTCTGTAAAAGCTGTTCTTCCTGTTCTTTAATTTTCTGTGTGCAGGCACTGTATTCTTCGCCTGCCTTTTCCATCACAAGGATTCCTGCCTTTTCCATACAGGCACCCAGTTCTTTTTCTGCCTGTTCAATCTCTTTGGCAGTATGCACTGCAATCTGTTCTGCCGCCGCAGCCCCGCCCAGTAATTCCTGATAATCTGCCTTTGCCTGTGCCGCTTCTTTCTGACACGCCCGGTACTGTGTTTCTGCATTCTGCAATTCTTCACCGGCAGCATTCTTTTTCTGTACAAGCTGTGGCACAATCACCGCTGCCAGTGCATAGAGCTGTTTTGTCAGTTCTTCATCCGTTTGTCCGTTTGCCGCAATGGCTGCCAAAAGTTCATCATAGAGCTTCTGATACTGTAAATATTCGCGGTATTCTACCAGACTTTCCGTTTCTTCCATCTGCCTTTTTAAGTGTTCTTCCTGTTCCTTAAAATATGCCCGCTTCTTCTCATTTGCAGCAATCAGTTCTTCCATTCCCGCAAGGGAAGCCTGTTCTGTAAGCACCTCTGCAGTCTGGATCATGCGCTGCTGTTTTAATAATTCTTCCTGTAAATGAAGCAGTTCGTCCTTCTGCTTTTCTTCCTGCGCGCGGTATCCCGACAGATTTTGTCTGCACTGCATAAGCAGCTTTAACAGCTGTCCCCGCAGATTTCCCTTTTCTTCATATAAAGAGCGGTATCCCAGAATATACTCTGAAAAAGCATCGAGCAGCTCCATCTGTTTATCATAATTGGTAATCTGTGCATTTTTCTTTGACAGTCTGGCAAGCGTATCCTTAATATCAAGCAGTGTCTGTGCCATCTGACCTTCGTCATTGCCCACTGCCAGCTTATTGTGGAAAGATTTCTGAATAATTTCTTCTATTAATAAATCCTCTACAACTTTACGGCTTGTCTTATAATTGGTTTCAAAATATGTTCTTACATGTCCTTCGGTCTTATTGATGCCGCGGATAATTTCCCATTCGCTCTCATACAGCCCATACTTGCTGATAAAACTCTGATATTCGCCCTTTCGGTCAAATATTTTTACCGAAACGTGGAAATCATTATGTTCAAGCTCCCGCAGATACTGCTTTAAACCATTATAAGTAATGCGCTCCCCGTTTTTTGTCAGCGGCAGATTTTTAATATCGTTTTCACCAAACTCCCGGTAAAAAATACAGTAGTTAAAATATTCCACGCTGGCATTGTCACGTCCCGCCGGTGCTTCTTCTGCCGCAGAAAAACGCCCGGATATGCCGTCCGCTTCCGTGCCGTCTGCTTCCGTATCCTTTGCCTTTCTTGCGCAGAATCCCGTTGTCATATATTTATAGCCGTCGTTGTTAGCGGTATCTAACTTCCATTCAATCAATGAGTGGATCACTGTATTGCCGCCGCCCGGACGGAACAGCTTTTCAACCGGCTGTTTTTCATCAAGCGTACAGTTCGGAATCACATTTTGAAGCAACAGCAGCATTAAAAGACTCTTTCCGCCGCCGTTTGCAAGGTCATAAATCGTGTTACGGCAGTGAAAACGCATCATAAAGTCATCGTAATACTGCGTACCGAAATTGTATTTTACATTGTTTACACGGATTCTGTTAATCTGCGGCATGTTCGTCCCTCTCCTCTCCTGACTGGTCTAACAATTCCATGATTCTTCCTCTGGATTCGTCAAAATAATTTTCAACAACTGCGCGGAAACGGTCTGTCGGATAATACCGCTCCTGATTGTCACTTAATAACTGCTGGCTGACTAAAAAGTTGCAGACCAGCTTTACAAAACCCGACTTGGAATTCTTCGCCGCCCTTAATTCCGACAATTCCACGGTTGCCGCCGGCAGGCTGTCCCAGCTTAACGCAAGGCTGCGGAAGCTGTTTTCCTCAATTTCACTTAAAACAAAGCCGTTTTTCTTATCCACAATGCCTGCCGTTGTATCGTCCACCTTGCGGACAATGTCTTCCACGCGGACAAATTCGGCATACGTTGCACTGATGGTATCCGTATAAAACTCCATAATAATATTATAGATGATAAAATACGCCAGATAGAGTTCGCCGTTGGTACGCAGTCCCAGCTCCCGGCGCAGCGCTTCATTGCTGTAGCCAAACAGGCTGCCGTGCGCTTTTGGCGCGGCAAACAGCGAATTATTATATTCATAAACCGAAAGTTCCATTTTCTTTAACGACAACAATACCATATCATACACTTCCGGGTTGGTACTGTATTCCTGATACAGGGCAGCATTTGTCCCCTGCTCGCTTACCGTTTCCCCCGCCGCCAGTTTTGCGGATATTTCCAGTGCCTTTTCTATATTTCTGCTTTCCATTACTTTGTTCCCTTCCGTTCAAACACCAGTTCAGACTGTTCCATTGGCTGTTCGTCCTGCGCTCCTGCGGATTTTGGCGTAATCGTAAAATGTACCGGTTCACGGTCTGCAAATGCGCCGCTTAAAATGTCATCGAGAAAACTCTCGTTTTCCGTCTGACCGCCGATGACATACTCCTGTTTCTGACACAGGTTGACAAAAAAAGAATAGTAATCCGCATTTTTTAAAATATCCGGCGAATACATTCTGCTCATTGCCGCGCCAAATTCCGAAAGCGTAAACGCCTCTCTCTTTTCAAATGCCGCCAGCAGATTATTCATTAAAAATGTATAGTTTTTACGAATACGCTGATCTTCCATTTCATCTGCAAACTGAATTTCCTGCGGCGGTTCTTCTTCTACTTTCTCCGCCGCTTCTGCCTGCTTTGGCTTCACGGTCAGTGCCTCGTCAAGTGAATCCAGCGTAAACCGCTTCTTTATATGCGGCAGTAATACCGGTGACAAAAGCTGTTCTAACAATCCCGCATTGTCGCTGCGGATTAAATCTGTCAGAAGCGCCCCAAAATGGATATGGCTTCTTAACCGTCCGAGTTTTGCCCGCTTCACGGCTTCTTCTGTCATCTGCTGCATCTGTGTACATGCCGATAAAAGCTGTCCGTGCCTTGTCATGGCTATCTGTAACTGGCTGTCCAGCTCGTAAATCTCCTTTAAAGTACGGTAATAGCTCTCCGACTGTACCGGTTCGGCTTCCATCTTTGCAAGCGCACCCTCGATAAAATCTTTATTTTTCTTAAACAGCTTTTCTTCTTCATCAAACCAGCGCATACCCGTATGGACAAAATCTTCATACGCTTCAATCCCCGCAAAGACATCTTTGCCGAGCAATTCCATAATCTCATTTTTTCTGCGCTGTAGGCGTGCCACTTCTTCATTAATCCGCACAATCACATCTTTGCCGCCCTGAAAATTCTGTGCCTGTATCATTTTTTCTAAGAGCAGCTGCTGCACACTGATTCTGCTTTCTTCTTTAATTTCTTTCGTATCCAGATAGAATTCAATTGCATCGGAACTGATGGAATACCATACCGTATGATCACGGATGGCACTTTCCAATACCTTGATACGTGAAATACATTTTTTCTTTTCAATAGGATCATAATATGGAAATGTAAACGGTCTGCCTTCATTTTTAATTTTATCGAAAATGTAATCGGCAAGTTCTTTGTATTCCTGTGCTGAAAGATTCAGCCCAAAGTCCCGTTTGAGCAATGATGTAATAAAGTCCAGATATTCCGGGTAAGTGACGTCCTTTTCTTTAAAGTTATTCTCCTCAATAAAAAAGCGCAGAATCCCCATGACAATATATCCCATGTCCAGCATTTCATATCTGCCTTCCTGAAACTGGGCAAAGGATACATCCATCAGCTTAAAAAAAGGATAATATTTTTTGAGATTGAGCATACGCTCTTTGTGTTCTGTAATAATATCGTTTAACATAGTATCCTACAATTCCGTTCTGCCGTCCAATGCACGCAGCAGTGTCACTTCGTCGATATATTCCAAATCGCCGCCAACCGGCACACCGCTTGCAATGCGGGTTACTTTAATGCCTGTCGGCTTAATCAGGCGGCTGATATACATCGCTGTCGTTTCACCTTCAAGACTTGAATTGGTTGCAATGATGACTTCCTGCACATCGCCTTCGAGCCGTTTCATCAGTTCCTTTAACTTAATGTCGGACGGACCGATGCCAAGCATCGGGCTGATTGCACCGTGCAGTACATGATAGACACCCTCATACTTTCCGGTCTTTTCATATGCCGCCATATCGCGTGTCTGTTCCACCACCATAATCGTACTGTGGTCGCGCTTTTCATTGGCACAGATCGGGCAGATTTCATCATCTGTCAGCGTAAAACATTCTTTACAGTATTTAATATGCGCTTTGGCATCCGTCATGGCAGATGCCAGTCCCTCAACTTCTTCTTTTGGCATATTTATAATGTGAAATGCCAGGCGCTGGGCGCTTTTTGCCCCAACCCCTGGTAATCTCGACAGCTGTTCTATTAACTTGTTCATATGACCGCTGTAAATGTCCATTAGAACAGGCCTCCTGTCAGTCCTGAAAGTCCTCCGGTAATCTTAGACATCTGCGCCTGTGATTCTTCTTCACACTTGCGGAGTGCTTCGTTGGTTGCTGCCATAATTAAATCTTCTAACATTTCTACATCATCCGGATCTACGGCTTCCGGGTCAATCTTGACCTTTGTAACCTCTCTTTTACCGGTAACGGTTACTTCTACAACACCGCCGCCTGCTGCCGCACTGAATTCCTTTGCTTCCAGCTCTGCCTGCTGTGTTTCCATCTGCTTCTGCATTTTCTGTGCCTGCTTCATCAGATTGTTCATGTTGCCCGGCATACCTCCCGGAAATCCACCTCTTTTTGCCATTAGATATATTCCTCCTTATCATCTACTTCTATTTCCATATTAACGGATTCTCTGATATCTGTAAATCGATTTTGAAAATCTTCTCCATCCTGTAGCTTTGTAACAATCAGATTCACATGGATTCCTGTCCGCTCCTCAATGAGCGCAACCAGTTCTGCCTTGTCATCTTCCCTTGAAAACAGCTCATAGGCTGTCGGGGAAGACGTCATCAGTTCCAGACTCTGCCCATCCTCTGCAAGCGTTACATGTGAATTTAATAAATGGGTGCGCTTTAGCGGTTCTTCAATCGAATGGACAATGGAGTCCCACTGCTTTGCCAGCTGCTTAATATCCTCCGGCATTGCCTCTATTACGCGCTTTTGTACCGGCTGGGGCACTGCCATGCCTGCTGCATAGCTGCTGGCATTGCCTGCCGCACCCGCTATATCTGCCATACCGCTTATGCCCTGTGTACCTGCCGCAAACGGAGTACCTGCCGCCACGCCGTTTTTTAACGCTTCCATGGCTTCCTGCATTTCCTGCTCAAGCAGGGTGATGCGGCTTATCACATCGCCCATATCCTGCCGCTGTTCCATCGCCGGACGCGTCAGCTTAATGAGTGTCACTTCGACTTTAATACGCTTCTGTGTTGAGAATTTCAGCTCATTTGCCAGCTCCGACAGCACGCGGATATAGCGCATCAGTGTATCGACATCGACCTGTTTACTGTCTTTTTTTAACTGCTCTAAATTATCTGCCGAAACATCGATAATGTCTTCCGCCTTCGCTTCATCATCCGTTGTCTTTACAAGCAGCAGATTTCTTAAATACCATACAAAGTCACTGACAAACTGTCCTAAATCCCTGCCCTGCATAATAATCTGCTCTAAAAGCTGCATGCACGCATACGTATCCGCCTTTAAAATGTACGACAGCATTTCGGCAAATACCGCCGTGTCCACCGCACCAAGTACCTCTAACACATTTTCATACTTTAAATCCTGTCCGAGGTAAAAGGCAATGCACTGGTCTAACAGACTTAACGCATCTCGCATGGAACCGTCCGCCGCCTTGGCAACATACCGGATTGCCTTTTCTTCGACATTGATATGTTCCGCTTCCATCAGCTGCGATAACCGACCTGCAATCGTTTCAATAGAAATGCGGTGGAAGTCATAGCGCTGGCAGCGCGACAGAATCGTAACCGGTATCTTATGTGCCTCCGTTGTCGCCAGAATAAAAATAACGTATGCAGGCGGTTCTTCCAGTGTTTTTAACAGTGCATTAAATGCCCCTATGGAAAGCATATGCACTTCATCGATGATATAAACCTTATACCTGCCCTCCGTCGGTGAATACTGGACTTCGTCACGGATTTCACGAATATTGTCAACACCGTTATTCGATGCGGCATCGATTTCAATGACATTCATGGAACGCCCTTCGGCAATCGCCTTACAGGTCGGACATTCCCCGCACGGACTGCCGTCCACCGGATGCTCGCAGTTGACCGCCTTTGCAAAAATCTTTGCCACGGTTGTCTTACCGGTTCCGCGCGTTCCGCAGAAAAGGTACGCATGCCCGATTCTGTCTGCCCGTATCTGATTTTTTAATGTTGTAACAATATGTTCCTGTCCTTTGACATCTTCAAATTCCAAAGGACGCCATTTTCTGTATAATGCCTGATATGCCATATTTTCTCTCATTCTGCCGCCACGGACGGCGCTTTTCTAAAAATACCGCTGCGAACTGCTTTTACTTTATAAATGTAAAAAAAGCCACCACATACTATGTGTTACACGTAATATGTGTTACATATAATATGTGCTGACGAAAACAATTCTCATCATAAAACCGCGCACCGGACGTCGTACAGCTGTCCACAGACGTTACCGGTACAGTTAGCTCGGCCCAGGCACCCTTCCGGCACACAGGAGGTTTCACTTAATGCTGCTTCATTCCTGACCTGACATGGTTCATGAATTCCTGTTGCGAAAGACCCAGACGTCAACACCACTTATACCGGGCAGCTCTACAGAAAACTGCCCTCGGCCCGATATCACCCCTGCTATAGCGGATTGCAGGTACAAGGCGCCGCTAATGCCCCAGCTGCGCGGTTCTTTGATTATACCTTTTATGGCCCGGATTGTCAAGATTGTCAACCCTTTAACTCTTTTAAATACGCCATGAAATTTTCTTTATTTTCAAGCGCTGTTGTCGTCGGACGTCCAAGGTCCTCTCTTGCACCGATAGAACATTTCACTTCAATCAGGCTTAATTCGCTGCGGTTTTTCGCTGCCTTTAAAGCCTCATCAAGTGCTTCAAACGTATCTACGGATACTGCATTCGGATAGCCGCATGATTTTGCCACACCAATCCAGTCAATATTACCGCCGACAGTCGGCATGCCGCCAACCGTTTCGTGTGCGCCGTTATTAATCAGAACGTGCACCATATTTTTTGGCGCATTCGCTCCGAGCAGTGCCATAGCTCCCATGTGCATCAGCACGGCACCATCACCGTCGATACACCAGATTTTTGTATCCGGCATACTTTCTGCAACACCGAGTGCAATTGATGAGCTGTGTCCCATGGAACCGACTGTCAGGAAATCATATTTATGGCTCATCTTCTTTGCTTCACGGATTTCAAATAACTCACGGCTTGCCTTTCCTGTTGTGGAAATCACCGGGTCTTCTCCGGAAACGTCTGTAATATGGCGGATAATATCTTCACGCATCATCGTATTGTCATTTTTATAAACAACCTTTTCATCATAAGAGAGCGCACCCTTGCGAATTACAAAGGCAGCATCTTTTCCCTGTGCAAGCACAGTTTTAAAGTCATCCATGGCAGCTTTTAATTCTTCTTCTGTAGTTTCTTTTCCTACGATAAATGGCTTGATATCCATATCTTCAAGCAGTTTTATCGTTACTTCACCCTGATAAATGTGCTGCGGCTCGTCATGAACCCCCGGTTCTCCTCTCCAGCCCACAACAAAAATCATCGGAATTGCATACACTTTGTCGTTTAAAAGTGATGCCACCGGATTGATAATATTTCCTTCGCCGGAATTCTGCATATAGACAACCGGCACCTTTCCTGTTGCCAGATGGTATCCTGCCGCCAGCGCCGCCGCATTTCCTTCATTTGCGGCAATCACATGATGTCGGGAATCTATCCCATATGTATTTATTAAATAGTTGCACAGTGCTTTTAACTGTGAATCCGGTACACCTGCATAAAACTCTGCACCGATAATTTCAACAAACTTCTGAACCTGCATTTTTTATCTCCATTCTGATACAGACCTATTCTGCCTGCATTTTTTCCAATACCTCACGGTAGCTTTCATCAATCACTGCCAGCTCTGCCACAGAGTCAATTTCAACAATCTGCTCTTTTTCAACCGGATGAATGTCAAGGTTTAACTTATCTAACTGCCGGTCTACAATTTCATCCCAGTATAAGCCCTCATAACCCGGCTTTTCATATGCTGCATCAATGGCATCGCGGATAACTGCCGCATCTGCTTTCTTAAAATAGGAAACGCCGACCATGTTATAACGGTCTGTCCCTTCTTTTCCGACACGTGTAATACGTTCTCCATCCCAGTCAAACACCCAGTCATCGGAAAAACCCGGAACCATTTTGCCATAATAGCAGGAACGTGAAAGTTCTGCATCAAAAATAGATAAATCCGAAATATACAAATCCGCTTCACAGATAAAGCAGTCTGCCGTTCCCATAACTTTTCTTGCCGCATGAATAGACGAAATATTGTTAATCGTTTCAAATTCCGTATTTTCAATCAGTTCCACGTTGTCATATTTTTCTGCCAGATATGCAAACTGCTCTTTTTTGTATCCAACAACAACGTAAATCTTTGATACGTTTCTGCGTTCCAGCCCCTTCATAATCGTTTCAATCATTGATGTGCCGTGTACCTTTACAAGCGGCTTCGGCGTAACATCGGTCAGCGGGCGCATGCGTGTACCCATGCCCGCCGCCATTAAAATTGCGATTTCCATTTCCCTTATCCTTTCAAAAAAGCTTACAGTTCATCAATTAATGTCAGAATCTGCTTAATCGGCATTAAACGGCTGTCCACTTCTTTTGCACGATGATACTTTAAAATATCCTTGGCAGTCTGTTCCATCGCCGGGAATGCACTTCTTGTCAGCTGGTTTGCGTAAATAACGATATTAACACCGTGTTCTGCCAGTTCTGCTTCCGTAATTGTATTAAATGAAGACGGAACAACCACAATTGGTGTTTCCTTATCCTCTGCACGGAATTTATCGCAGAATTCCAGAATTTCTGCCGGATCCTTCTTACGGCTGTGAATCATAATGCCATCAGCGCCTGCATCACGGAACGCTCTGGCTCTGTTTAACGCATCCTCCATACCCTGCTCTAAAATCAGACTCTCAATACGCGCAATAATCATAAAGTCATCTGTCAGCTGTACCTTCTTGCCTGCGGCAATCTTGGCGCTGAAATTCTCAATTGTATCCTGTGTCTGTGCTACTTCCGTACCAAACAGGGAGTTTTTCTTTAAACCGGTCTTATCTTCGATAATAATGGCTGAAACACCCATACGTTCGAGTGTGCGCACAAGATATACAAAATGCTCTGTCAGTCCGCCTGTATCTCCGTCAAAAATAATCGGCTTTGTTGTAACTTCCATGACATCATCGATTGTTCTGCATCTTGAAGTCATGTCTACCAGTTCAATATCCGGCTTTCCTTTCGCAGTTGAATCGCAGAGGGAACTAATCCACATTGCATCAAACTGGTCAAATTCACCATCATTTTCCACAACTGTCTTTTCCGCAATCAGACCGGTTAAACCGCTGTGTACTTCAATCGTCTTTACAATCGGACGCATTTTAATGAGCTGTCTTAAACGTTTTCTTCTGAATTCCGGCATCGCCAGTTTTTCTTTTAAGCGGTCATCAACACGCTTTACATTTTCATTATAAGTATACGGCACTTCGATTAATTCGCCGCCGTTCTTTTCTAATACTTCAATGACATTGGCACGGATTGCCGCTTCCGGACCTTCTTTCCAGTTGTCACCGTGAATGACATAATCCGGCTTTACTTCTTCAATAATCTTATCATACATAATATCATGCTGGATTACGACTTCACTGACACCTTCCAGATTCTTAAACAATGCCACTCTTTCTTCAAAACCGATCGTCGGAAAACGGTTGTAGCGGATCATTGCCTCATCACTTAAAATACCGACAACCAGTTCGCCATATTCTTTTGCTTTGTTGATAATGTTTAAATGTCCCTCATGAATCACATCGGTACAAAAACATGCGTATACTTTTTTCATCTGTTTCTCTCTTTCTTTCTATTAATCATTATATACAACCGGAATCGCAATATTGTAATGTTCCAGTGCCTCACGGAATACCTTGAAAAATGCCGTGATGTCGTCCTCGTCAATCGCACCTAAAGCGCACAGACGGAAGGTGTTCGTTGTAGAAATCTTACCCGGATAAATCGTATATCCACGCTCATAACAGTAATCATGAACCTTCTCAAAATCCCAGTTCGGGTCGTCCGGATAAATCGGCGATACTACAAGACCTGCCTGCCATTCTCTCTTAACGGCATCTTTAAATCCCAGCTCGTCCAGTCCTTTGTGGATTGCATTAAAGACGCGGGTATGTCTTGCCCACTTGGCTTCTTCGCCTTCCGCAAAATACTCTTTTAATGCCTGTATTGTTGCATAAATTGTCTGTACCGGCGGTGTAAAATGCATTTCTCCTGTTTTTTCAAAGAAATGGTACTGTAAATACAGATTACAGTAATACGAACGCTTCGGATAGTCTTTTGAAGCTTCGATAATGTCTTTTCTTCCTATTATAAAGGAAAGACCTGTCATCGCCATCAATCCCTTTTGTGCCGATGCCATACAGAAATCGATATTGTCTTTCTGCACATCAATCGGGCGCATTGCCAGTGTGGAGGTCGTATCAACGATAAATACCGCACCGAATTCGTGTGCCAATGCACCGATTTCACGGATTGGATTTAAAATACCGGTTCCTGTTTCATTGTGTGTGGTGTATACCAGCGCAATGTCCGGATTTTCTTCCAGTGTCTTTCGTACCACATCCAAATCAGGACGTTCCAGTACCGGGAACTGCAGATTGATATGCGGCAGTCCGTAATATTCACAAATTTCCACGGCACGGGTGCTATATGCGCCGTTGTTGACTACCAGCACCTTTTTATCTGCCGGAAGCAGTGAATTCAAACACACATCAATGTTTAATGTACCTGAACCACAGAATAAAACTGATGTATACTGCTGTGGGTCTGCATGTACCGTCTTTAATAAATCTGCGCGTAAATCCTTCATCATAGAAGCAAATTCTTTTTCACGCGGACAGATATCCGGTACAACCTGTGCCATTTTTACCGTATCGGTCGTTGTAGACGGTCCGGCATTCAGCAAAATATTTCTTTTAATATTCATTGTCTTACTCCTTTTGTAAAAGCATTTTTACATAAGTAATATATAGGTGATTTTTGAATCGTACATTTTATTATAC
>SKEV01000603.1_pt1 | contig 14561 bp, 7 predicted proteins | sample 4819531 | NCBI WGS metagenome assembly SKEV01 (sample SAMN11008800, study PRJNA524170) | human gut metagenome | biome: Human fecal sample; material: Feces; isolation source: fecal sample from pouch patient p9, p28 | host: Homo sapiens | place: Israel: Tel-Aviv | collected 2016-08-01 | reverse complement strand
GCACGTCGAACTGGTTCTTGGCGATGTGGTACACGTCGTCGGCAGGGCTCAGCACTTCGGATTCATCGATGTAATCGATCTCGATGGCCTGCAGAATGCGAGCTTCGGCAACATGACCGATACGAACCTTTGCCATGACCGGAATAGACACGGCTTCCTGAATGCCCTTGATCATGGCCGGATCACTCATGCGGGAAACGCCGCCAGCAGCACGAATATCGGCCGGAATGCGTTCGAGCGCCATCACCGCGCATGCGCCCGCGTCCTGTGCGATCTTCGCCTGCTCCGGGGTGGTGACGTCCATGATTACGCCACCCTTGAGCATCTGTGCCAGATTCTTGTTCAGTTCGTTCCTGTTGTTGGCCATCGCCAGCCTTTCGTCGAATCGTATTCCACTCTTCTACAGAGCGGATATCTCTTGACACAGATACTAACGATTTTCCGTTACAAAATCATGTGAAATGAATATTTGCACGTCTCAAAAAGTTGCTTTTCTTAAATTTTGACAATCATTTTCATGATTGTTTCATTTTCTTACGATTTCGATTCCGTCGACGATTCCACGATTTCGCCCGCTTTTCTTACCTGTCATGCGTTGTTTGCTTTCGATTCGCGCGCACAGCGCCTTTCGGCAGCGCTTTCAACGCACGTTATAAGAAATACGAATGACGCACGATTTTCATACGACCACATTGCGGACAGGGGTGCGATGCGCACGTACTTGCATAACACTGCATGCCACTGCATGCGCCGCATAATGCTGCAAGGAGCTCTACATACGCAATATGCGATCGGCGACGCGCATGGTGGAATCGCGGTGCGACACCAGCACGACGGCACTCCCCTGCTCAGCTAGATTGTTGACCGATCCAAGAATCACCGACTCGTTATAGGCGTCGAGACGGCTCGTCGGCTCGTCGAAGAGCACCAAATCGGCGTCACGCAGGAACATGCGGGCCAATCCGATGCGCTGCTTTTCACCCTCCGAAAGGCGGCCGCCCAGCTCGCCGACCTGCGTATCCAAGCCGTTCGGCAGCGCATCGACCAACTCGAGCGCGGATGCCTTGGCGCGCGCCTCGCGCAATACGGAATCGGGGATGGCGGATTCTGCGGAATCGGCAGAATTGCAGGCAATGGTGAGGTTCTCTCGAATCGTACCGTCAAAAAGGTAAGTTTCCTGCCCCATCATCGTCTGCACACGGCGACGCCAGCCAGCGTCAACCTGAGGCAATGGAATATTCGATAGCGAAATCGTGCCGGAATCCGGATCCCAATAGCGCATGAGCAGCTTCAGCATCGTTGATTTTCCACGGCCGGACGGGCCTTGAATGCCAAGAATGCCATGCTGTGGAACATCGAGTGAAACATGGTCGAGCACAGGTTGCGAGGCACCGCCGGAAGTGTGGGCACTGGAACCGTAGCCGAATGTGACGTCGCTCATTGTCATACCTTGATATTCCGGGCGTTCGGCACCCTGCTCAACCACAGCGGGAGTCTCATCCATCAACGCAAACAGGCGACGCGCCGAAGCGAACGTTTGCGTCAAATTCGCCGGCAGCGCGCTCAATGCAAGCGTCGGACCAAACGAGCTGGTAAGCAATACGAAAGCCGCAACCAACGCAGGAGCGTTCGAATCCACGGATCCCATCCAAATCAGGCCTTCCGACATATCGACGGCAGTGGAAACCGCAGTGCACAACGTCATCACAAGGAAAGCAGTAATCGCGGTAAACAGCATCACCAATACCGCACCCAATCCTGCAAAATCACCATTCTTCGCACTCAATCGCAAACGTTTGCCCCACAACGAAAGGGTGCGTCGAGCGATGGAATCGAGCCGGGCACTACCTTGACCGAAGCGGATGATTTCGCCGATACCACGCATATCGTCAAGCATTTCGTCGTCGAGGGCGGCGGATTCCTTGCGAAGTTCCGAACCGATGCCTCGCACCGCCGACGCGAACAACTTTGGTAGTACGACGCCGACTGTGAGGTGCGCGATGACCAGCGTCGCCGCGAGGGGTGCACTCAGGGTGAGCAATGCGAGTGTGTAGATGACGGTGGTCACAACAGCGATGACGATCGGGCTGATGGTGTGCGCGAAGAAAATTTCCAACAGCTCCACGTCGGTGGTGACCAGCGCAATCAGGTCGCCCTTGCCTTTGCCCGCAAGTTTGGCCGGGGCGAGACGCCGCAGGGCCGCGAAGGCTTTCGTACGGAACAATGCGAGCAGCCGGAACGCCACATTGTGGTTCATGAACTGTTCGGCATAGCGCATGCCGCCGCGGATCAGCGCGCAGACGGCCATGGCGGTGAGCGCTGCGGGAACGCTGAGATTCCAGATGGGCGAGCCGACGGCCGCGAAAGCCGCCGCAATGCCGAATACCGGCAGGAAAGTGGCGGCGAGGTGGCCGAGCGTGCCGCAAACGCATGCGACGATCATGTACTTACGCAGCGGCCCGACTTCCTTCAGCAGCCGCGCGATAAGGCGCGACGTAGGCATACCCTGTATGTCCGATTCACCAGAATCGGACATACAAGGCACGGTTTCGGTACGCTGGCTGTCCGATTCGGGAGAATCGGACATGTTGGGTGCACAAGCTGAAGTTACGTCGGTTGCGGATGTGAGCTGTTGGGTTTGCGTCCGCATTCCTACGTTTTCCACGGTTTGCTGGGCTTGGAACAGTTTGGCGTATGTTCCATTGGCACGTATGAGTTCAGCGTGCGCGCCTTGTTCCGTCACGCGCCCGCGTTCGAACACCACCACATGATCAGCGTCGGCCGCATTCGCCATGCGATGTGTCACCATGATCACGGTTTTGCCGCGATCGGCAAGCGCACGAATGGTTTGCAGAATCAGGGTTTCGCTTTCCACATCAACGCTGCTGGTGGCTTCGTCGAAAATGTAGACGGCAGACTCCCGCAGCAATGCGCGAGCGATGGCGATACGCTGTTTTTGGCCTCCAGACAGGTTGCTCGCGCCCTGTTCGATGGCCAGATCAAGTTCTTGCGATTGCGCACGCACGAATTCGTCGATATGCGCCGCTTCCAGCGCTTGCCACAGTTCGCTTTCGGTGGCATTCGGCTTGGCCATCAGCAGATTGTCACGCAACGTTCCTGCAAAAAGGTGGCTTTGCGCCGCCACGATGGCGATTTCCCTCGTAAGGGATTCGATGGAAAGATCGTTGATTTGGTACCGTTGCGTCGAGTTGTTTCCTGCATTTCCGGACAGCAGCCACATACATCCTTCATATCCGGAAAGATTTCCGGAGAGCAGTTCGACGGCGGTAGATTTGCCGGATCCGGACGGACCGACGATGGCGGTCACCTGCCCGCGCCGCGCAGTGAAAGAGACGCCATGCAATGCGACGACCGAACCATTGCCATCTTTCGGCATGCCTGTTTTTCCGGCACCAATCGCATCCGACGCAGCGTCCGCGCCCACGTCCGCATATCGGAACGACACGTCATCAAAGCACACGTCCACACCGTTATCGGAAGCACCGAATTCCGTCATTTCCTGCATCCCATGCGCAGGAATCGGCGTATCAAGCAATGCGAAAATACGCTTGGTTGAAGTCATGCCGTTCATCGCAACATGGAAGAACGAACCCAATTGGCGCAGCGGAATGAAGAAATCCGCGGAAAGAAGCACTATCAGCAGCACGCCGGCAAGCGGCAATGCGGCACCGCTCGCATACTGCCAGATCGCCACGCCCACACCGGCAGCAGCACCCCCGTATGCAACGATGTCCATGGCGGTGAGCGAGCGCAGCTGAATTTGCAGAACATTCATGGTCATTACGCGGAATTGTTCCGCCTGCTCGTTCATTTTCTTGGCGGCATGAGCATCCGCGTCAAAAGTTTTCAGCGTTTCAAGACCTTGTACATTGTCAAGAAACACAGATCCCATGTCGGTGTATTTTCCCCAATATTTTTTGAATACTCGAGCTGCGCGCATTGCGACCATGCCAACAATCAATACAATCAATGGCGCGCATACAAGCAATGTAACAGCCGTCGGCATATTAATCGGCGCAACTATAAAAAATAACGTTACCGGCGCGAGAATCGCATAAAACAGTTGCGGTAGAAATAATTCGAAAAAGCTTTGGATTTGTTCGATGCCTTCACCGGCAGATTGCACCACGTCGGCAGTACTGATATGTTGCGAATATGATGGTCCGATCGCAAGCATTTTATTGAATAATTGTTCACGTAACGCGAGTTTGACACGCTCGGCCGCTTCCGCGCCGAAATAGGCCGCGGCGCGCATCATCAGAAAACGCAGCACCACGCAGACCACGATCGCCAGTACGCATCCGGCGTACGTTTCCGCGCTGAATCCGCCGTAGCCAAAGCCGACGAACAGGCGGGGAATCAGGCCACTATCACCCATGGAGAACATGGGGTCGAACGCCGATTCCACCACGGCAAGCGCCGGTGAAAGCATGACCACTACCGTCACCACGAACACGACGTTGGCCAGTAACCCGATCCATTGGCAGAGCACTTTCGCCGCAACCAACCGCCCCACGCCGGGAGTGAGGGAAAACAGCCGTTTGTCAAACATCGAAATCCTTTCCGTCACATTCACGCGGTTCAATTTGCGCGCCCGCATCACCATGTCTCTCGATTCAGCCTATCCGCTCGGAAACAGAAACGTCAAGAGCTCATCGCACATAGCAATCGCAAACGCATCTCCAGCAAAAACACACGAACCAAGCACACGTGCGGCCCATGCCACACGACCAGCGAAACGGCGAAAGAATAAAAAGGCTGGATGTTCGCCGTTGAGCAGGCAGCCCTCTGACGCAAGGGGTAAATTGCGTCACTCGTGAGTGTACTCGATAAAAAACGCTCGCACCACCATTTCTTCGTATTTCGCTGGTTTTACGGTCATTTCGAGAATATATGGGAAGCATGGCAGCTCCCCCGCAACCGTTACGTCAAGCCTTTTTTCGAACGGATATAGCGCGACATCAAACACTTGATTTTTGACGGAATATCACCATTTGTCAGTTCATACAAAGTTGATGAAATATTTCTTGTCGCTTCTCACAATGCAGACTTACGGCCCCGTAACTTAGAATGTGCGAGGTGCGCAAGGGGTAGGAAACGCGGACACACGGTTTGTATCGCTCCCGCACGCATCACAAGCAGAAATATGCGGAAATAACGCGAAAACCGCGAGAAAGAGAACGCTTCATGCTCACCGAGTACACCGCACCGGGCGAATCCGTCGAGGTCGGCGACGACGAATCCATCTATTCCCTGCTTACCGGACGCATCGCGCGCACTGGCGAGGATACCGTGATCGCGGAACGCAAAACCGCCCCCGGACAATGGATGAAGGTCACTACCGGCGAATTTCACAAGGATGTGATCGCCGCCGCCAAAGGTCTTATCGCGTTCGGCATCGCCAAAGGCGACGCCGTCACCATCTTCTCCGCCACCCGCTACGAGTGGGGTGTGCTCGACCTCGCACTGGCCGCAATCGGCGCGGTCAATGTGCCGATCTACGACACTGATTCCGCAGCGCAAGCCGAGCGCATCCTCAACGATTCGGATGTGAAACTGGCCATCGCCGACAATCGCGAGCGCTTCGACCGTCTCGACTCCGTAATCGACCGCTGCCCGTCTCTCAAGCACATTCTGATGCTCGATTCCAACGCCATGGGCGCGTTGGAAGGCTTGGGCGTCACCGTGTCCGACGAGGAGCTGGAAGCGCGCATCGATTCGGTGCATGCAGACGATCTGGCTACCATCGTGTACACGTCCGGTTCGACGGGAGCCCCAAAGGGTGCCGAGCTATCGCACCGCAATTTCATATCGATCACGCGCGCGGGCAGTCTGGCGTTGCATGAGATCATTCTCGAAGATCATCCGCGACTGCTCCTCTTCCTGCCGCTCGCCCACTGTTTCGCACGGTTCATCCAGTACGCGTCGATTGCTTCCGACGACGGTGTGGTCGGCTATCTGCCGGATACAAAGACGCTGCTGCCCGATTTGCGTTCCTTCGAACCGACATATCTGCTGGGCGTGCCACGAGTGTTTGAGAAGGTGTATAACGCGGCCTCCCGCAAGGCCGGCATGGGTTGGAAGGGACGCCTGTTCCTCAAGGCTGCCGAGGCCGCACGCGATTGGTCGCGCATGCAGCAGGCTGGTGAGAAGCCGACCATGAAGCAGACCGCCGAGCATCTCTCGTATGAGGCTTCCGTATACCGTACCGTGCGTGGCGCCCTCGGCCCGCGCATCCGCTACGTGGCATGCGGTGGCGCTCCTCTGGACGTGTCTCTGGCGCATTTCTTCAACGGTATCGGCCTGCCGATGATTCAGGGTTACGGTATGACGGAAACCGCTGCGCCGTTCGCAGCCAACCGCGTCACCGACAATGTGATCGGCACTGTCGGTCAACCGGCTCCGGGATCGTCTGTGCGCATTTCCGATGATGGCGAACTTCAGGTGAAGGGCCCGAACGTGTTCAGGGGCTACCACAATCTGCCTGAGAAGACGGCGGAAGCGTTCACCGAGGATGGATGGCTGAAAACAGGCGATTTGGCGTCGATTGACGACGAGGGACGCATTACGATCACCGGCCGTAAGAAGGACATCATCATCACTGCCGGCGGTAAGAACGTCTCCCCGATTCCGATGGAACAGGAGATCGTGAAATGTCCGATTGTGGAACATGCGGTGGTTGTCGGCGACAATCGCCCGTTCATCGGTGCGCTGATCACGCTGGATTCGGAAGGATTGGAAGCGTGGCTGCCGTCCGTGGGACTTTCTGCGGATACGCCGCTGGATCGTGTGGCTGCGGCCGCCGCCGTTCATGACGAGATTCAGAAGTATGTGGACAAGGCGAACGCGACGGTTTCGCGCGCCGAATCCGTACGAAAGTTCGTAGTGCTGGATACCCAGTTCACGCAGGAAAACAAGTGCCTGACCCCGTCGCTGAAAGTGGTGCGTCCGGCAGTGAACCGCGTGTTCGCGCAGGTGATCGATCAGCAGCTGTACTCCGGCAAGCGCTGAATGGGGCGATCGTAGAGAAAAATACGGGCTGTCGTTGGGATTTCCCAGCGGCGGCCCGTATTTTTTATTGCATCTTCGATGACGCTGCGAGCGTCATCGAAGATAACGTGCGCAACGCTCCGTTATTTCAGTGACGGTTGTTGAGACGGTGATACATTTCGCTCAGCTGCAGTTCCTTCTCGAACTGGCGGGCGGTGGTGTTCTCGTCGATGACGGCGAGCTCGACACCGGCGATACGGGCGAAGTCCTCCCAAGCCTCACGACCGACGGAGGTGGTCATGCAGGTGTGGTGGGAGCCGCCGGCCGCGATCCAGCACTGCACGGCGGTCTTGAGGTCCGGCTTCGGCTTCCAGACAGCACGTGCGCACGGCAGGTTCTTGAGGGAACCCTGCGGCTCGACGATGGAGACCTCGTCCATGAGCAGACGGAAACGTTCACGCTCGTCAGCCATGGAAACCACGACGGCGTCGCCAGGCTTGCCGGAGAACACCAGACGCACCGGATCGGACTTGCCGCCGATGCCCAGCGGGTAGATGGCCAGCTTGGGCTTGGCGATGGTACCGATGGACGGGGAGACTTCCAGCATGTGGGAACCCATGTCGAGCTCGTTGCCGACGGTGAAGTTGTAGGAGTAGTCCTCCATCAGGGATGCGCCACCTTCAAGGCCGTAGCCCATCACGGCGCCGATGCGCACCAGCACGGCGGTCTTCCAGTCGCCTTCGGCGGAGAAGCCCCAGCCGTACTCGGACGGGAATCGCTGCGGGCCGACACCCGGCAGCTGCGGCAGGGCACCAAGGTCTTCGAAGTTGTCAACGCCGGCGGTGCAGCCGTTTTCGCGCATCATGTTGACCATGGCGCACTCTTCCTTGGCAGCGATGAAGAGCTCGTCGTAGCGGGAGTCGAGCAGCTCGGGAGCCACGTCGTACTTGGCCTTGTAGTCCTCGATGAGGGCCTTGACCTGATCGTCCTTGACCTTGTCGTAGGCAGCGACAAGGTCGTTGACGGCCCAGGTGTTGATGGAAGCGCCGAACACGCGTTCGGCCTCGGTCTTGTCGCCCTCGGTGACGGCGACGTTGCGCATGTTGTCGCCCCAACGCATGACCTTCATGTTCTGGGATGCGTTCCAGCCGGCGCAGGCGCGTGCCCAGGTGCCGACCTTTTCGGCGACTTCCGGATCGGTGTAGTGTCCGACGACGATCTTGCGCGGAATGCCGAGGCGGGACACCATGTAGCCGAACTCACGGTCGCCGTGGGCGGCCTGGTTGAGGTTCATGAAGTCCATGTCGATGGTCTCCCACGGAATCTCCTTGTGGTGCTGGGTGGCCAGCTGCAGCAGCGGCTTGGTAAGCACTTCGAGGCCACGGATCCACATCTTGGCCGGGGAGAAGGTGTGGCACCAAGTGATCACACCGATGACGTTCGGGTTGGCGGAGGCTTCGGTCATGAAGGCCTTGACGCCGTCGGAGGACTTCAGGGTGGGCTTAAGCACGATCTTGGCCGGAATCTTGCCGGTGTTGTTCAGGAAGTCGACCATTTCGCCGGTCTGCTGAGCCACCTGGCGCAACGCTTCCTCGCCGTACAGGTCCTGCGAACCGACGCCGAACCAGATTTCCTTACCTTCGAACGGGTTTTCCATTGCCATCGTTGTTTCCTTACTTCATTGTGTTGGATAGGGGTATGTGTCATGTGGCAGAGCGGAACCATGCAGGATCCGCTCCGTCACGTCAATGCTGTCCGTAGACGTTGGTGTAACGGTCGTTAAGCTTGTCGATGTCTTCCTGGGCAATCGGGATGATGTCGCCGATCTGCTTGGCGGCCCACATGGCGCGGGCGACCTCTTCGGTCATAGCGGCCGCCTTGACGGCGCCTTCAGCATCCTTGCCGATGGTGAACGGGCCATGGTTCTGCATGAGCACGGCCGGGGACTTCGGATATTTCTTCAGGGTTTCCACCACGCCTTCGCCGATGGCTTCGGAGCCGATGAGACGGAAGGGACCTACCGGCACCGGACCGCCGAATTCGTCACCCATCATGGTTAGACCGCAAGGAATGTTCTGACCGGTGGCCGCCCATGCGGTGGCGTAGGTGGAATGGGTGTGCACTACACCGTAGACGTCGGGCATGTGGCGGTAGATGTAGGCGTGGGAGGCGGTGTCGGAGCTCGGGGCTTCGGAACCGTCCACCACGTTGCCGTCGAGGTCGCAAACGACCATCGAGCTCGGGGTGAGGTACTCGTAACGCAGGCCGGAGGGCTTGATGACCATCAGGTCGGCGGTGTGCAGACGCTGGGAGACGTTGCCGGCGGTCCACACCACGAGGTTCCACTTGATGAGCTGCTCGTGCAGGGTGGCCACGACTTCGCGCACCTGCTTGACTTCGGCGCGTACTTCCGGGCCGTAATCAGCCAAAGTTGCCATGATATGTTTCCTTTCTACAAAACTTACTTGGTTTCCAAGGGAATATTTGCGATTGCCGTGTGTTCAATCGCCAGCCCCTTGCGGAAGCGATCGAAGAATTCCTCGAATCCTGCAACATCGCTTTCATCCGGTTTTTCCGTAGTGGACGCGGCATCGGCGAACACGCGAGCGTCAAGGAATTCATCGATCGGCTGATCGGCGTGCCACAGATAATCGGCGAGCACGGCCATGCCCCATGCGCCGCCTTCGGCAGCCGTAGACATGACCTTGATCGGCGTATCGAACGCGGCCGCAAGAATCTTCTGGGCAACCTTCGGTGTGGTGAAGATGCCGCCATGTCCGACGAGGGAGTCGACCGCGACGCCTTCGTCCTTGGTCATCACGTCCATGCCGATCTTCACCGGAGAGAACGCGCTGAACAGCTGAGCGCGCATGAAGTTGCCTAGACTCATACGGGCTTCAGGGCCACGCACGAACAACGGACGGCCTTCCGGCAAACCTGCAAGGAATTCACCGGAGCGGAACGGATAGTTGATGAGCCCGCCGCAGTTGGCATCGACATCGTCCGCGATCGCGGCACGGAACAGCGTGCCGTACAAGTTGCCCGTATCGACGGGCGTTCCCAAGGCGGCCGCGAACTGGCCGAACAGACCAACCCACGCGTTGAGGTCGGAAGTGAAATTATTGGCGTGGCTCATGCCAGCAAGGTCGCCGGCCGGAGTGGTGACGAGGTCGACTTCCGGATGCAGAGCCTTGAGCTTGTGCTCAAGAACAACCATCGCGAAGATGGAGGTGCCTGCAGAGACATTGCCGGTACGTACGCGCACGGAGTTGGTGGCGACCATGCCAGTGCCCGCGTCACCTTCCGGTGGTGCGAGGACAATGCCCGGCTGCAGGGTTCCGGTCGGGTCGAGCAGCTTGGCGCCTTCGGCGGTCAGCGTGCCGGCCGGGGTGCCTGCGACCAGCGGTTCCGGCAGCAGGTCAGAGAGGTTCCACGGCTGTTCGGCGACTTCCGGCAACGCGCTGAACTTCTCGATGAATTCGGTTTCGTAGGTGTGCGTGATCGGGTCGATCGGGAACACGCCGGAGGCATCGCCGACGCCGAGCACCTTCTTGCCGGTGAGCTTCCAGTGCACGTAGCCTGCGAGGGTGGTGACGTAGTCCACCTTGCCGATGTGCTCTTCCTTGTTGAGCACCGCCTGGTACAGGTGGGCGATGGACCAGCGTTCCGGAATATTGTACTGGAACAGTTCGGAAAGCTTCTCGTGCGCTTCGGAGGTGTTGGTGTTCTGCCAGGTGCGGAACGGCACGAGCAGCTCGCCGTTCTTGTCAAAGGCAAGATAGCCGTGCATCATGGCGGAGAAGCCGATATGTCCGACTCGCGCGAGCTTCTCACCGTATGCGGCTTCCACATTCTGAGCCATCGCCGCGTATGCGGTCTGCAGACCCTTCCAAATCTCTTCCTGGGTGTAGCTCCACAGGCCATCCTCAAGATGGCTGGCCCAGCCATAATCGCCGGCGGCGATCGTGTGATAGGTGTCGTCGATGAGTACGGCCTTGATTCGGGTGGAGCCGAATTCGATGCCCAGACTCGTTTTGCCGGCCCGAATCTTTTCGGCAGTCAACGCAACCTGATCGTCAAGTTCTTGCTCTTGCGCCATAGTGTCAAACTCCTTGTGTCCAAGCGCCTACACAACCACTCTGTCAACCGAATGTTAGCGCTCACTGTTAACGCTCACTATTCTAAACGCAAATTACGAACCGCACAAACTCGCGTGTCAAAGAAACAATCCGTCAGCGCAATCGTCCGAAACAGCGAACCGGTGCCGAGTCCGCACTCAGCACCGGTTCACGAAATCACAGGAGGAGAACAGCCGACCATCAACGTCGCTGCACGGGACCGATTGAACTGCGCTTAATCAGTTCCGCCGATACCAAACCAACGCCATGCCGGGACGCGGCGAACGAATTCTCGTCGCCCTCCCCCAACAGATACAACGCCTCACGCATCGCAGCCACACCCAACTGCTCGAAACCAGGACGAACCGTGGTCAGCGGAGGGAACATGTTGTCCATCGCAGGCATGTCGTCGAATCCGACCAAGCTCACATCCTGCGGAATCCGCACGCCATGCTCATGCAATGCGCGTGCCACCCCAACAGCCTGACCATCGTTCGCGCACACCATGCAAGTTGGCAAACCGCCGCCGGCGCGGCCGACGTTGTCGAGGATATGATTCATCTTGCCGTACGCCTCGGAGGGTTCCCAGGTCTCGCACTGCACCGTCACGGAATTGACCGAATTGGCCGCGCACAGCTTGTTCCACGCCACCAATCTCGTAGCCGCATCACGCCAATCCTTCGGACCGGCGAAATACAGTACGGAACGATGCCCGTATTCCACGACGAGACGCATCACGTCGGCCATCGCGGACCATTGGTCCACGCCGACGACGGATACGCGACGGCGATCGGCGGAAGACATCAATCGCAAACCATCCTGCACGCCGATACTGCCATGCGTGGAAGTGACGATCACACGCGGCTGCATGACCTGCGTACGGCAAGCCGCCGAAAACATGACGTCAGTCGGCGTGAGGAAGATATACGCATCAACGTTCATCTCATCGAACGTACGGCATAGGTCGTCGAACTCAGCCTGCGTACACAAAGCCTCGTGCACCATGCTCACCGTCATGAACAGACCATGTTGCCGAGCCATCGATTCTATCGACGAAATCGCGGAAATCGGTCCGTAAAACCGTTGACCGCCGGCAATGAGCCCGATGGTGCGGGAACGGCGCGAGGCAAGCGCACGGGCAGAGTTGCTAGGGCGATAGCCAAGTTCGTTGATAGCCTTCTGCACCTTCTCACGCGTCACATCGGAAACGTCCGGCGAATGGTTGATGACCCGGGATACGGTCTGATGGCTCACTCCCGCATATTTTGCCACTTCGAACATCGAAGGACGTTTTTTGCCTGCATTGCGCCTGCCTGCCATGCCCCGTCGCCTCCCGCACACTACCGTTGTTACTTTCGACTATTCTACACGCAACCTCGGTTAGCGCTAACAGACGCTATTCTTCAGCTATTTGAGCGAGTCGTGCTGCGAAGTTGGGCCAGTCGGTACGCATGGCGGTCAACAGTTTACGATTGGGGACTTCCTCAATCGGCACCCATTCGATTTCCATGCTTTCGTCGTCGTTGGCCTTCGGCTCCACGCGGTGTCCCGGCTTTTCGAAAGCGAACACGGTGGTGTAGGCCCACGGTCCGTGGTCCTCGCAATACGAGCCGACCACGTCGATATCTTCCGGCGTGATGTTGGCTTCCTCGTACGATTCGCGCAGCGCGCCCTCGATCGGGCTTTCACCGTCGGCGGTGGCACCTCCTGGAATGCCCCATGTGCCACCTTCCGCGCTCCACACCGCGCGATGTTGCATGACAACATGCGTCACTTCGCCGGTCTGTTCGCTTCGGCGGGCCAGCAGCACGCCGGACGCTCCGTTCGTGCCCCAATGCTTGCGGCCGCAATCGCAATCAATCCAACCATCACCCGGCTGATGCACGTTTTCCTTGGGAGGAAGCGGTTTTGCGGCACCGGTTCGCGAATCGTGTTCAACGTTCGGTTCTTGATCGGCTCGCGTCACGTTCCACAAATCAGTCCATTCCACGCCAAGCTCGGCGGCCAAACGGCGCGCCAGCGGAAGACTCAGTCCGATAATGCCGTGCGGATCGCCTTCGATGGAGTCGATGAACGCTCCGCCGAAGCCCTCAAGCGTGAAAGAACCAGCCACTTCCAACGGCTCTCCGGTAGCGATGTACCGTTCGATATCGGTGTCGGAATATTCACTGAAGTGCAGCGTGGCCCTGCTTGCGCCTCGCGCGATACGCCCGGTGGCGAAGTCAATCAGGCAATGACCCGTCCACAGTTCGCCGGTGGCACCACGCATAGCACGCAAGCGTTCCCGAGCCACCTCAACGCTATGCGGCTTGCCGTAGCATTCGCCGTCAAGCAGAAACATGGAATCGCAGCCAAGAATCAGCGGACCGACTTTCGCACGGGTCAGGCTCGGCTTGCCATCAACGAAATCAGCAATCGATTCAGTGATCGTAGGAATGGTGATTCCCGAAAAATCGCGGGTATTTACATTGCGTGCGGACTGCACTTCGTCCGCACGCAATGTAATACGAGGATGTTCTAAAGATGCAGAATCTCCAGTATTTTCAGCATTATCTGAATGTTCGGAAGATTCGGCAACGGCTTTCAGCGGATATCCGATCACGCGATCGCCGTGCGCCGCCGCAGCGGTGGCAGCAACGTTACGATACGCCTGATGCACGGCTTCAGCTTTGGCCGTAGCGAGAATCATCACCCGCTGCTCCACGCTCAGATCGCTTACGGCAACGCCCATGGCGGCTGCCTCACGTTCAAGCGCTGCCGGCTCGTCTACGTTCGATACACGAATCGTGGGGCAAATACCAGCCGAGAAAAGCACGTCACGGCGAGGCTTGGATTTGGAGGCGAGAATCAGCGGAACGGAGTTGTTCATACGCGTTCCACCTGCACGCCCTTGGTGTCGACGCCCAAATGCAGCACACGCCAATGGCCGGAAGCGAGCTCTTCGGAAGCGAGCTGTTCCAGCTGTTCGCGGGCGTCGCCATGATGCAACACGAGCACGCATGGGCCGGCACCGGAAACCATGGATGCGAAACCATGGGAACGCAGTTTTTCGATCAGTGCCCATGACGGTTCCATCAAAGGGGTGCGATACGGCTGATGCAAACGATCCTGCGTGGCTGCGAACAGCAACGCATTGGCATTCTGACGCTGGCCAGTCGTCAGCATCGCAGGATTCATGGCGGCCGGCAGCAGGCTCACACGAGACACATTGTGCACGGCATCCTTGAACGCCAGCTGATCCGGCAGCGCTTGACGCGCCTTTTCGGTGGACAGCTCATAATCCGGCACGAACACGGCTGCGGTCAGATCGTCGGCAACACGATAGTTGATGGTGTGGAAGCCCTTGTTCAGCGGCTCGCCGCCTGGAATCGGCACGGAACCGACACCTTCGGGGGTTTCCATGTCCCAAGACATGGTGAGGCCGCCATACAC
>SKEV01000599.1_pt1 | contig 14661 bp, 23 predicted proteins | sample 4819531 | NCBI WGS metagenome assembly SKEV01 (sample SAMN11008800, study PRJNA524170) | human gut metagenome | biome: Human fecal sample; material: Feces; isolation source: fecal sample from pouch patient p9, p28 | host: Homo sapiens | place: Israel: Tel-Aviv | collected 2016-08-01 | reverse complement strand
CGGATTTTTAATGAACAATTCAATACGTTCTTTGGTAATAGTGGTCATGTGTTACTCCTTAACCCGCAGTGCTTTCAACTGATGAGGGGAACAAAATCTTTTCATCAAACCCTGCATTCATATCATGGACAGCAACACACCAATCCATCGACGAACGATTATCAAGAGCCTCCATGATTTCATCCATGCGGCGCAGGTCATACAGGTAAATGCTTTTATCGCCAATGGTGTAAAAACCAATTTTTTTCGGTGATGGACAGCGATCAAGAACGTCCTGTAATTCGCTCAACCATGCTTGTTCTTTTTTTGTCAAAGTTGCCATATCACTCTCCTTTGATGCGAATGCCAGTGGTACTCATTCTCCTGATTTCCCAGAGCACACGAGGAACACCACCGTTTCCGACCGGATCGCGTTTACTCCGCAGGGCGACGCTTGATTCCGCCCAGCTTTTTCTTGGAGGAAGCTCTTTCACACGAACAAAACCAGCTGCGCGGAGAGATGCTCCTGATTCATCTGCCTGGGTGTACGTAATACAACGTTGATAACCCATAGCCTTTGCTGCCCGCCAGACAGCACCATAAAGCGCGCTGTTAGCGTTGCGTTCTCCTGTGGTACATGTGCGATTTACTTCAAGCGTTAATCCATCGTCCAAATGTCGTGCAACAGGTCTACCGGCTGTCGCCACACCTATCAATTCTCCGGCATCATTTCTCAGACCAATGCTGAATTTATGCCCCACCGGGGGTTTATTGTGTCGGTGATGTCTGGATATAAACGCCTTCGCAACACGAAGAGTAACCGGTGAAATTTGCATTCTCACTCTCCTTTGATGCCAATGTCAGCGACGCGTAATGCGTGTTCTAGGTCAATCAGGTAAAGCCAACTGCCATTTTCTTTAGGTATCATGACTTGTCGCTCATCTGCATTTATCGGGTGTCCATATCGAAGGTCGTAGCGAGTCGGTAATTGAACTTCCCGCGCTTCCAGTTCAGCAATACGCTTGCACCCATCAGAGATAACTCCCTCGTAATACTCGCGCTGCTCGTTGAGTTTTGATTTTGCTGCTTCAAGCTCAACGCGCAGCTTCCCAACCGTAAGCGCAATATCCTCGTTCTCCTGGTCGCGGCGTTTGATGTATTGCTGGTTTCTTTCCCGTTCATCCAGTAGTGCCAGCACGGTTTCTGGTCCGGTCAGAAATTTGAAGGCATTGAGCGCATCAATATCCACACCGTAATCTTTAAGTTCCTGTTCACTTAACAAATCATCATCAGCTGGCAACATTAACAGGCGTTCCATTGCTGGAATTGCACGTTCCGCCACCTCACGCAGTGACTGGTAATTAATTTCGCTCACTGGTTGCCTCCTTTGCGAAGCTGGGCAGCAAAGTCAACTAACCACTCAGTCATTTCAACCTTCCCTACCAGGTCTGAACCAGGGTACATACAGCAATCACTCTGCGCCGCTTTGAAATCCTTATACTCATATTCTTGGGCCACCAGATTTTTTGCAGCTTCTATAGCAGCATCCACCCCCTGCGCCCGGACTTCAGCCAGGAAAGCATCAGTGGTTGGCGTTTCAGGTATCTGTCTCCTCATCCGTTCTATTGCATGATTGAACCCGAAGTCTTCCGCGAGAGATACGTCATCCATATTGTCATTGTCATCTTCAATATCCCGTGATTCTGGAATTGCAGACTTTATTCCCGCATTCTCCGCTGCCAGCGCCGTGAAATTACCCTCCAGCTCTGCAATGCGCTGTTTTGCGGCATCAAGTTCAATCGATAATTTTTCCAACTGCTCTTTATGCTTCTTGTATTCCTGATATGCGTGCCAGGACTGACCTTTGCGCACACTATCAGTAATATCAGTAATCTGTTCTGGTGTTAGAGTGGTCAGTGGCTGTGCTGGGAAAATCAGCACTTTCCCGGAATCCCAATCAAAACCAGCGTGAATTGACTGAACTTCAACTGAGGGTGTTGAACCAATGCTGCCAGGCGAATGAACAACGATCGTTACATCCATATCGCGACGATGGCTGTGGTTGTTGGACAAAATACGATTCACCAACTCAGAAAATTTGGAAAATTTCATGCTGATTCCCCTTTCTCTGCTCTCTCCTGTCGGAACATCACTATCATCAGGTCGCCTTTTGTCGCTATCCTGGCTGTTGTACCTGGTTCAATGCGGCTAAGCTCAAATGCGTCATAGAACGCTTCTAATGCCTTCTGGCGTTCATCCTGCTTACGGCGTTTATTCCATTTTTTCAGGAACAACAGCGACAGCCACCGTCCGCTGCAGAACACGATGTAAAAATAACCAAGGAGCGCCAGGCCGACATTCAGGGCCGTTTCTATGGTTAGTTGTGAGTCAGTTGCCATTTCTTACCTGTTTAAGTAACTGGTTGAACATAACACTTAGGGGATTGCTGTATCCAAACGGCAGATTGTTTACGCAGTACAGAATCATTTTGTTTTTTTCTCCAGTTCGTACTATTAACCCATTCCACAATAACCGTGATAATTCATTACTGATAGAAGTTGCGCTTCTTCCAAGTGCGAGGGATATATCTTCTCTACTGCAATCTGGATTTTCCTGGATATACTCGATAACGGTCATGTGGTCCCTTTTACTTAATATCTGTTTCGGATTGCATGCCATGAGTATTCATTTCGTTAATAATTTCATCCAGAAGGATTTCAAGCCCTTCTCGACCCATATCTGAAAGAATGAAACCTTTATCAGGGGAAGTAGTGAGCATTTTCTGATAAAGAAACAGCGCTCTTCCCATTCCTTCAGCTTCGCCGTATTTTTGAATTAAATTCCATTCAATATACTGTTGTAAGGCAAATCGAATGGGGCCGGGATATATCGTCATAAACCCATACATCCCGTTATATACCACGGCGTGTTCAGTTGTTCCGTGTTCATTCAGGATATCAATTGTGCCGTTCTTGTCTTCTTCTTCGTTGATGAATGTCGTCACATACAACCATCGCCACTGAGCAACCTTCATCTCAACCGGAAGTTTACCCAGTAATCCTGCTTCGTCGGCTTGCGCCAGACACTGAAGGATACGTAAACCTCGCACATTAGGAGTATCGAATTCTCCGGCATCCAGACGACGTATGGCGTCGTGATAATCAATCGTCATACTGCCAGTTCGTATACCATTGGCTGTTGCTTCAGCCTGGAATTCATCGTATTGCATGATATTTATTCCTCATCTTCATCTTCATCTTCATCTTCATCTTCATCTGCTGGTGCAATAACGTCATATCCTGCCCTTTCTGCAATAAACAGGAATGTTGAAAGAGTTCCTACAAGTTCATCGTCATGAACATGGCGAATGAATATTACTTTCCCGTTTTTGATGGTCAGCAATACTCTGGTTTGTTCGTGTTCTGCTGTTTTCTGATGCATTATTATCTCCCGTATGCTTTACGCAGAAATAAGCAGGCAATATGCATGTAATTTTCACCGTATTGTGCAATAAGGCAGGCGGTCTTGTGTGATGCCATATTCTTTATAAAAGTCACAATAAAGCCTCCTGTGGATTAAGGTTGTAACAATCCCCGGCGATAAAACCGCAATAAACGTTCAGGGCATATTTGTTGTTATTGCGCTAATTCTTTTTCGGCAGCAGCTTTTGTATACTCACATGCAAAATTCAGAATTTCGCTGCCGAGTGTTTTCGTTTCGTGATTACTGGACATATGTAATACCTGTGTTGCATGCAATAAATGATAAACATTTATTGCAAATGAATCAGGCTCCAGGCAAATGCCTTCGTAATTATCTTGCTGTGAGGTTGTTTCTGTCATTGCTCCTGAAGTGCATGCGAGCCTGTTTTTGACAATTCTCTTTTCTCTAATCACTATATCGGCAACATCTATTGCCTTTACAACCTCCGGGAGAAGTTCCGGGTTTGTATAATCAAAGTCATCAACATGGAGAACAGTTATGTTTTCGAACTTTTTCATGGCTTCCTCAGCTGACTTATATGTTCTGCTATATAGCGAGTCTCAGAAGTGTTTTCATATTGAGACTGTTTCCGCAATGATTGATAAAAATGTTCGCATGTACCTTGAAGGGCGAAGCGGCGATTATGTCACCATTGGTATTGGTTCTTCCGCAGAAGAGCTTCGCGAGATAAGGGGCAAACTTGTTGAGATGCGTCATGGTGTTGCTGCTCCTCACTTTTTGGTTGCTCCGGAGGAGTAACCTCGCCAGTTAACAGCCACATCGGATCGCAGCCAAGAATATTTGCCAGTGGGATAAGCATACTGATGGTTGGTTCATACTCTCCGCTCTCCCACTGAATGATGATTTCTTCATCGAGATCGAGCAGCCTGGCGAGTTCGGCGGTTGTTAAGCCGCAGGCTTCGCGTTGGGTGCGAAGGTTAACCAGCCAGCTTTTAGGGAAGGATTGTTTTTGTTGTGCAGGAGAAGCCGCAGATAGGGCATATTCATGGATAAATTCCATTACCTCAATGCCCAGTTCCTTTGAGCGAGCACAATCCAGAAGATGGAATGTGCGTACAGCACTTAGCAAATTTGCAATATTTAATGCAAAGGAATCAAGTTCTAAGCCTTCAAGCGTAACACAGCCGCAGTTGATAAAATTAGTTGTTTCTGGAGTTGCTTTTAGTGTCTTCATATACCCACCAACAATTTTAAATTGAATTTAATCAAGTTATAATTGATGGCGCGATATTATGCTTTGAGAAATAGGCTGTCAAGAAAAAATTGATATCGTGTGTTTTAGGCAGAAAAAAACGGGCAAAGCCCGTTAAAATCAAAGACTAACCAAATCTGTTTATATTGAATGGTACTGATGAGATCACTTTAGACTGGATATAAAGCAGAGCTAACCCCTCTTTTTCGATGCTCCATGGTTGATAATTGGGGTTATCAGATAACACCATGATTTTGCTTCCAATTTTTTGAAGTCTTTTCACGTAGCATTCTCCATCAAAACAAAATGCATAAATGCCATCGCCATCAAAATAAGTTACTGTCTTATCAAGAAAAAGAAGGTCGCCAGGTGAGATTGTGGGAGCCATACTGTCTCCTCTGGCGTTACCTATTTCTATATTTTTGAATGCCCGATTTCCAACAAGGCGTCGGGCATATTCAGGATCAAGTTCTATTGAGCGCACTACATCTATCAAGTCACCACGGACATGAGTTCCATCACCGCAACTAAACTCAACATCAAGGACATTAAACACGACGCTATCTGTTCTTGTCTGGTGTTTCTCTTGCGAGGAAAAGGTTGGTGAGGAGTCTTCACCTAAGAACCAGGATTGTGGATAACCGCTAATCTCGGATAAATGCGCGAGCTTATCACTCCGTGGAAATGTTTTTCCTGTTGTCCAGTACTGCACTGATTGCGCACTCACACCTAACTTGCGGGCCAGTTGAGCCTGAGTCCATCCTTTTGCTTTCAGCATCGCGGCTATTCGATTTTCCGTGTTTTTGACGTTCTTCATGACCAAATCCTGTGGGTTTCTTTACAAGGATAAATCTTTACTTGATTTTAGTGTATTCGATCCTTTTGCAACTTGCATGTTAATTTAAACTTGATGTATTCTTGATTTATAAAGTTAATGTTGGTGCTTTGTTATGAAAGGAAATGATTACGACAAACTTCGTGCATTAATTGCGCAAAATGCCATAGCGCGAAATCTTGGTGTGACGCCGCAAGCGGTGAATCAGTGGTTTTCAAAAAACACAATTCCTGCTCGTTTCGTTTTACGCGTATGTGAAGTAGTTGCATGGAAGGTCACGCCACATGGCTTAAGGCCAGATCTTTATCCTCACCCTGAAGATGGAATTCCTGATTCGTTACGCAAAATTTCAAATCCAAGCTTAGCGCACACAGAGGACGAGAAGTGATGGTGGTGATATGAGCGAAAAAATAACTATTAAATACGATGGGGCAACCATTTCGATTGCCCCAATCACATTAGCGTTCGCTGAGAAGTTGTTGGTAAGCCTTAAAGGATGCGAACTGCATTCTACCTTCGGCATTGATTCCAATGCCTTCGCTTGTACACCAGGTGATGAACTCGGCTGTATCCGCTTCAACTTTAATAACTCGTTGCCCGCTTCTTTCGACACGCTTAATCAATTTTTCAGCGTCGTGTTTCCACTCGGTGTAACTGTCGGAGAGCACATCAGCATCAGTAAAAATATTTTTGAGCTCATGATACTGAATCGCATCGCGAAACCAGAATAAACCAACGGCCTGAACTTTCATGTCGAACCTCCTTTGGTTCTTTTGTTTATAGGGATCAAAAGGATAACTGAAGGAAGGTTCGGCACCAATAAATACGAATGTGCGGAATCTTAAAAGAATTTATCCGTAAGGAGATGGCAGTGAACACCGCAATTTTTAACGACAAAGCATCCATGACCAGCGTTGAGATCGCAGAGCTGGTGGGTAAACGTCATGACAATGTGAAACGCACTATTGAAACATTAGCCAAAGGTGGCGTTGTCCGGTCTCCTCAAATTGAGGTTTCCGAAAGAATCAATAACTTAGGTTTTAAAGTTCAATATGAGCATTACCTGTTTGAAGGAGAACAAGGTAAGCGCGACAGCATCATTGTCGTCGCACAGCTCTGTCCTGAATTCACTGCTCGCCTGGTAGATCGCTGGCGCGAACTGGAAGAACAGATCCGTAAGCCAATGAGCGAAATCGAAATGGTTGCCGCGATGGCTCTTGAAGCAGTTCGTCAGCAGAAACGGATCACTCAGGTGGAAGAAAAAGTCAGCCACGTTGCTGAAACAGTCGAGCAAATTAAAAAGGGCACTATTCGTGAGGGCTATGCCGGATATCGCCAACTGAAAGCAAAAACCGGTTTGTCAGATGATAAATGCCGCAATCTGGTGAACGCCTATCAGATTCCTACAGACACCCATGAGTTCATGACGCCGGACGGATTGTTGTCACGTCGCGCAATTGTTGCTGTGGAACCGTTTATGGCTGCTTTTTATCGGGTTATGGAGGAAGCAGAACCGCGAGGGACTCGCTGGTATCACCCGAAAATGGGGTTATTTCAGGTTATTGGTTGGCAGCGGTGAAAAAAAGCCGGGAGTAACCCGGCTCACTCAACATCAATAACGGGGAGCTGTTTCGCATAAAACGGCTCCGAAACATCCAAGAACAGTTCTAAAGATATCAGCAGCTATATGATCATTTCAAGACCAAATATTGATTCTGCAATTTCGGGACGTTACACTGTCTCTGCACCTTATAAAGCGGGTGCCGGGGGTCGCAGCCCGGAATTGTCAACGGCGATATATGACGCGCCAGCGTCTTTTTTATCGTCCGCGCTCACGCACGCCAGAATTATGGTGGGCTGGGCAGGGGAGCCGAAAGGCTCGCCGGTCTCCGTTGACGCCGGTACTGCGAACCCTGTTCAGTCTGCCACCAGTGAGTTTCGCAGCTCCGGTGGTGGAAGTTTTCCACAGTCAACGGAGGCTGCCATCATGGCTACGATCCCAACCCTCACTCAACCTGAAATTGCCATCGTTGATGGTCAGGCTGTTACTTCATCCCTGGCTGTTGCCAACTTCTTCTCCAAGCGTCATGACGATGTACTGAAAAAGATCCGCACGCTTGAATGCTCCGCATCATTCACTGCCCGCAATTTTTCGGTGAGTGATTACACCGATTGCACAGGCCGCAAACTACCTTGCTATCAAATCACCCGTGATGGCTTCGCGTTCCTTGCTATGGGCTTCACTGGTAAACGTGCTGCCCAGTTCAAAGAGGCATACATCAACGCCTTTAACCTGATGGAGAAGAGTTTATCAGGTGCCGATGCGTCTGATATGTCAGCTGTCGCACGAAACGCCAGAGGCGTATACCTGCATTTGCGTGAAATCCATCAAATCTGGACAAGCCAGCTTTATCCAATGCTTAAGGCCGTTGAATCTCCGCTGGCTAGCAAACTGTACGACCGTGTTGGTGATGCTGTTTTTGGCGCTGCACTTGTTGATTCCAGGCTGAATGGTTCTGACAAGGAGGTTCGCCCATGATTAGTTACGAAATCATCATCTCCACTACGGAATACAGAAACGATGTATCAGTTCGCACGGATGTATCTGTCTGGCACCGTTGCTATAAATCCAGAAAAACAGCGGAACTGAAAGCGGCAGAGATGTGTGAAACCATCTCAATGAAAGGTAGCCCGGTTAAATACGTAACTACGGCGGAGGTGCGTCCATGATCCGCCACATCGTTAATTCCCTGTATCACCGATACAACCGTTGCCCCCGTGTGGGGCAGTGGTTCGCCACCAGCAACGGTCACGTTCTGCGGGTTTGCCTGGTCAACGCTGAAAGCCAGAAAGTCGTGTGCGAACTACAGGGGCGTAGCTACACCATCAGTTACCCTCTGGCGGTATTTCTGTCTGGAAAAATGTTTAAGCGTCTGGGAGGTGTGGCGTGAACTGTTTTCAGTTTGTGTGCGGATGTGCTTTCGATAACCCGATTCAGCGCCTGATTATGTTGCGTGTTTTGATGTCGGGTTCTTCAGACGGTGAAGGCGAGAGAGTTATTGATCATCAGGTGCTTGCTGATTTCTGCTGTTGTTCTAAGCAAGCGATATTCAGGGAAACCCTGGCACTGGAAAGAGCTGGTTATCTTCATATCCGAAAAATTGCAACGCTTACTATTGATGCAAAAGCCAGACTACAACCTGCGCGTGGCTACACAATTCTCATGCCGCGGAAGGAGGTTGTATGAGCCGTTACGCCACCACACCGGAAGTTATGGCTATTGGTCAAATTAATATTTCCGGCAATGTTACACCTGCGAACTGGTGGAAATATATTCGACTACCCAGTGGGCGTCCGGATGCGACGGCTATCGCTCTGCTTTCAGAGATCGTTTACTGGTACCGCCCGACAGAGGTCAGGGATGAGCACACCGGAGCGTTGCTGGGATATCGCAAGCGTTTTCAGGGCGACAAACTGCAAAGAAGCTACCAGGCGTTTGCTGAGCAGTTTGGTTTCGGGAAAAGGGAAACCGCAGATGCGCTGAAGCGTCTGCGCGATGCAGGGTTTATTACTCTGGATTTACGCACGGTGGAAATGCTCGATGGGGTGAAATGCAGCAATATTTTGTTTGTCGGGATCAACCCACAGGCAATTGCGGCCATCACCACACCTTCTTCTGTTTCGCCAGAAAGTAACAGCAATAATGCAATCAGCGATACAGCTATTACGTTAAAACGGAACACCCCCCGACGTCATAACGGAACAGGGGATACGCCGAATGTTGATACAAATACAGAGATTACTACAGAGATTACAACGGAGACTAAAAACACTATTGATGCATCCGCTGACGCGTCTGCGCCAGCGCGTTCTGCCCGACAGGAATATTCACCGGAATTTGAACAGGCCTGGCAGGAATATCCCAAACGTGCTGGTGGCAATTCCAAGTCAGCAGCCTTCAAAGCCTGGAAAGCCCGTATCAGGGAGGGAATAAAACCGGAGACCATGCTTGATGGCGTGAAGCGGTATGCCGCCTGGGTACGTGCTACAGGAAATACCGGCACACAGTTCGTGAAGCAGGCTGCGACGTTCTTTGGACCCGATCGTCACTTCGAAGATTACTGGCAACAGCCAGCCGCTCACGGAGGTGGGCGACAGCGACAGGTCGATGTCCTGGCTGGCCTGGGAGCCATGTCTGACAAATTCGGTAAATCCAGTAACAAATTGACATTCTGAGGTGACAGCGATGATGACGATTGACCAACGTGAGAAACAAACAAGACTACAGGCGCGAATGGATGAGTTACGGGCAGAAATGGATGAGTTACGGGCAGAGATTGCATTTGCTCAGAAGGGCGAAAAGCCATGGCCTTATCGTTCCTGCCTGATGCGTGAAGGTCGCGGATATTGCGAAAAACACGGTAAATATCGTACGCATATACTGGTGTGGATCGATCGTAATGGCGAGGACAGAGAAAAAATTTCATGCTGCCCTGACTGCTTGATCGCTGAGGCCAGTGATTTGACCATGGAACTGTCGTCCCTCAAGGCGGAAGAACTGACTGATAACGCCGGAATTGCTCTGCGTTTTCGGGACTGCGAGTTTGATAATTATCTGGAGGTTAATCCTGACGCAGCCAGAAATCTTGCGGCCTGTCGCCGCTATGCGGAGAACTGGCCAGATATGCTGGAGAACGGTACCAGTCTTGTTATGACCGGCAGTTGCGGTACCGGGAAAAATCATCTGGCGGTATCAATGGCAAAACACATCATCCGTAACTATCTGGCCAGTGTGGAGATCACCGACGTGATGCGCCTTACCCGGGCTGTGAAAAACTGCTGGCGGAATGACAGTGAAAAAACAGCGGATGACGTCATTGAGCATTATGCGTCACTGGATTTGCTGATTGTCGACGAAGTCGGCGTTCAGTTTGGCAGTGCGGCTGAAATGGCCATTTTGCAGGAAATTATCAATGCCCGGTATGAGGGTATTTTGCCAACTATCCTGATCAGCAACCTTTCACCGGAAGAATTGTGGGCGTTCATCAGTCCCCGGATTGCCGACAGGATCACCGATGGCGGGCGCAACTGGTTGTCGTTTAACTGGCCCAGCTACCGTTCTCGTATCGGAGGTGTTGCCGCATGACCAGCCAGAACACCCCGGCATGGCGTAACGATGACCTGGAAGGCGCTGTCATCGGTGCGTTTTTTCTGCGTGGGGCCGATCCGGAAGTGATGGATATTCTGGCCACACTTCCGGCGGATGTATTTTTTGTGCGTCAGTACCGGGATATTTACGCGGGGATTTGCAGACAGGCTCGCATATCCGGCGTCATTGACCCCGTACTGCTGTGCAATGAGATGCCGGAACTTGCCCCGGTGATTACCGACACCGGACGCAAAACCTGGGTGAAGTCTTCACTGGAGCACTATGTCGCAGCGTTGCGGCGCAATGCCGCACTGCGCGATGCAGAAAAAACACTGACTGAAGCATTACAGAATTTACGTGATGCGTATACCTGTGAAGCAGCCGAGGATGCCCTGAAGGATGCGCAGAACATGATGGCCTCACTGTCGACCGGAAAGGGCGTCATTCAGCCGGTTCACATTGATGATGTCCTTCCGGAAGTGGTCGACCGTGTTGAATGCCGCAATCAGGGACTGGAGAAATCCAGGGCGCTGATGACCGGTATTGATGAACTGGACGCAAAAACGGGCGGTATGGAGCCCGGAGACCTGGTATTCATTGCCGCCCGTCCTTCGATGGGGAAAACCGAACTTGCGCTGGACATCATCGACAAGGTGACTGAGCAGGGGCATGGCGTGCTTCTGTTCACCATGGAGATGGCGAACATCCAGATTGGTGAACGTATGGTGTCTGCTGCCGGTGGAATGCCGGTATCCCGTCTTAAGTCTGTTGCCCGTTTTGAAGATGAAGACTGGGCGCGTTTCTCGCAGGGCGTGGGACGAATGACGGGGCGTAATATCTGGATGGTGGACCAGGCAAACCTGACCATTGATGAGATATGTGCAACCACGAAGCACCACCGGATGAAACACCCGGAAACGGCGCTGGTGGTGGTCGATTACCTCGGCCTGATTAAAACCCGCAGCACGGGGCGTCACGACCTTGCGGTGGGGGAAATCTCAAAGGGACTTAAAAGCCTGGCAAAATCCGGCGGTTTTCCGCTGATTGCTCTGAGCCAGCTCTCCCGCGGCGTGGAATCCAGACCCAATAAACGCCCAATGAACTCGGACCTGAAAAACTCCGGGGAAATCGAGGCGGATGCCGACATCATTCTGATGCTTTACAGGGATGAGGTATACAACCCGGAAACTCAGGCCAGAGGCATAGCAGAAATCAACATCACGAAACAGCGTAATGGCACGCTCGGGACCATTTACCGGCGTTTTCATAACGGACATTTTCTGCCTGTGGACCAGGAGAGTGCCCGGGTTCTTTCCACACCCATGACGCCGGGCAATCCGCGCAGATACAGCAATAACCGCATGTCGGGCAGTAAAACGGAGCGTTTATTTTGAACAACAGAACAATCACTGTTTCACCGGAACAACTTCGTCGGCAGGCGCAGGAGATGCTTCGTTGTGCTGAACAGATGGAAAAAACGAGCGTGAAAAAAGATACGCTCCGCAAGCAGCTTACTCCGGCGCTTCGTGATCTGCTGCAGGCAAAACACCGCACACAAAAGGCGGTGGATGAGCTGGTGGATTGCGTGGCGGAACTGGAAGGACAGGTAAGCCAGTTTGAAATACTGGTGAAGGAGTTTACTGCGTGATGACTGAGTTTTTTTCTCTGTATGCATTCAATATCGTTTGCTGAGGTGACCGTGAGAGCACTGCTGACCCCTGAAATTGCCCCGCGTATGGGGATTGTATTGTTCAGGCCCGGTTCAGAGCTGATGCCCCTGTTTATGCAGGGGCGTGTCCTGCTGGAGCCTGAGCCGGAACGTTATTCATCTTTCGCCAGCGGTGCCGTTCCGGCAGCATCACAACCGCTGGCGGATGATCCTGCCGTTCGGGCCGTGTTCCGCAATGAGGCAGTTATTCGTTGTACTGGTGGGGTGGAATGTCTTGAAAGCTGGTTACTTCGTGAAAAGGGCTGTCAGTGGCCTCATTCCGGATGGCACAGCGAGAACATAACCACAATGCGGCACGCGCCGGGTGCAATCCGTCTGTGCTGGCACTGTGACAATCTTCTCCGTGACCAGTTCACGGAACGGCTGGAAGCAATGGCAACGGATAACTGTGCCCGCTGGGTGTTATCTGTTGTGCGCCGTGATCTTGGTTTTGATGACAGTCACGTTGTGACAATGCCGGAACTGTGCTGGTGGCTGATTCGTAATGACCTGGCGGATGCCTTACCGGAAAGTGCAGCCCGTAAGGCACTGAGATTACCGAAGCCTGTTGTGCCGTCTGTCACCCGGGAAAGTGACCTTGTGCCTTCGGTTACTGCCACCAGCATCATCCAGGATAAGGCGAAAAAGGTGCTGGCGCTGAAAGTGGATCCGGAGTCGCCGGAGTCTTTTATGTTACGCCCAAAACGTCGTCGCTGGGTTAATGAAAAGTACACGCGCTGGGTTAAGACGCAGCCGTGTGCATGTTGTGGTAAGCCAGCCGACGATCCTCATCACCTGATTGGTCATGGTCAGGGTGGAATGGGTACAAAAGCGCATGACCTTTTTGTGTTGCCTTTGTGCAGAAAACACCATGACGAACTGCATGCGGATACCGTGGCATTTGAAGAGAAGTATGGTTCCCAACTGGAGCTGATATTTCGTTTTATCGATCGCGCGCTGGCGATAGGTGTGCTGTCCTGATTTTGTGGAGAAAGTTGATGCGTGATATTCAGATGGTTCTCGAACGCTGGGGAGCATGGGCGGCAAATAATCATGAGAATGTTAGTTGGTCGCCAATTGCTGCGGGGTTTAAAGGCCTCATCCCCTCAAAAGTAAAATTTCGACCGCAATGTTGCGATGATGATGGTCTTATCATTAGTTCAGTTATGGCAGTTCTCAAGAAAAAGGAACCATATCAATACCAATTACTGGAAATGTATTATGTATATGGGATCACATTACGAGCGTTAGGGGCGAAAATGGGGATATCGCTTAATCAAGTTGTTATTAGATTGCAGAAAGCTGAAGGGTTTGTTGAAGGGTGTCTGGCAATGCTCGAGGTATCTTTAGAAATGGATTGCTATATGAATCACGAAAATGATTCAAGATAAATGAACAGTTACTAGTTATATTTTACAGTAATCTCCTGATGATACACGTTCAGCAGGAGGTTATTTATGAATCAAAATGTAAGACACATATTGCTGGATGCAATTGAAAATAAGAAATCTTTAACGGTAATTTACTTAGGAGGTAGTCAGCCAGGAACATTGAGAGATATATCTCCGATAAGCATATCAGAAGATAAACTTAGGGCAAGATGCCATAGTACTGATGCTGTAAAGTTTTTTAATATTGGGAAAATACAACTACCTAGTGACTCGTCCATGATAACTGTGCCATATGGAAGCTTAGAGCTTAAAGTTTATGAGACGATGCAGAGTGTGTATGAGGACTTTCATAGCCTGTATCCGGAAGGTCGATGGGGAGTTGAATTTAATGATCATGAATTTGCTCTATTTGATTTTTTCAAAAATGGAAAAAGAAAAAAAACAGCATTTATGGCAATTCAGTTTATGGAAAGACATGAGGATGAAACAAGAACGGAGATAACAATTGATGTCAGTCTATCAGGTGTTGTGATTTCGGAGGGAGCCAGAACACCTAAAAGACGTCCGTGGGTTGTGACTGGTCCCGGGCGTGGAGAGCTAAGAACTTATTCAACGTTAGACAAAGCTGCTACAGAGTTTTTTAAGCGACTTTCATTGATGGTATCTATGGCGATTGAAACATAAGGGATATAAAGATACCGAGGAAATGATTTGTGTTATAACAAAAACCATCTTAATCTGTTAAGATTGGTCACTCCGTCATACAGCTTAAACCTGCCGCCTGGCGGGTTTTTTATGACTGAAATCGCGTCAGTACAGTAAACGCGCTGGTGGCGGTGAATACCTGTCTTTCAGCTTGCTGGCTTTTTCGACAAGAGTTATTGGTGTGTCACGTTAACCGGA
>SKEV01000592.1_pt1 | contig 14745 bp, 17 predicted proteins | sample 4819531 | NCBI WGS metagenome assembly SKEV01 (sample SAMN11008800, study PRJNA524170) | human gut metagenome | biome: Human fecal sample; material: Feces; isolation source: fecal sample from pouch patient p9, p28 | host: Homo sapiens | place: Israel: Tel-Aviv | collected 2016-08-01 | reverse complement strand
ACCATGAATATTAATTGAGTTCGCCCGTATCTTGATTTCCTGAAATAACAGTTTTTTAATATTATCTTTTTCCCAAACCGCAGAAAAAACATTGTCATTATACCTAACGATAAATTTAAAAAAACGGTTAATGACAGTTTGCGGGTTACCACTAAGGTCTTTTATAAGTAATGAATTCCGGTTAATAGAAAAATCCTGCCATTCAAGACCTTTAGCTAAATTTGGAATAAACGTGTTACTTCTATCGTGATTTAAGGTGGATAACTCATTAATTAGCCCATTTACATTACTTTGCCTACTAAGAAAAGCGCGAAGCATGGATAGTTCATCCTTTAGATTACTAGCATTGTATTGAAAATTACAAAGTACAGTGGGAGGAACACCTAATTCATATACAGGACTAAAGTAGTACAAATTATCAATATCCTCTTTATCTAATTGTTCCATTGTCTTTAAGGCCCAATCTACAACTAACCCATGATGCCTAGGATTCATCAAGACATGAAGACTTCTAAGAAGTTCATTCAGTGGTGAATAAACAAACTGAAATCTTTGAGTTAGTGTCTCGTCTGTTACAGTAGAGTATTTACTAAAGTTTATCCTAATAGTCATTTTGTCCTCTTTGATTCGATATTTCTTGAATCGATTGATTGTTAATTAGATTCATATTAGCATAATCTAACAAGGAGGATTAATAGAATGATTCACGACAAAAAGCGCTTAAAATACACAGCAATCCCAAACGAAGAGATGTATTGGGAAAGGGTAAATCGTAGTTTGGGTTGGCTCGGTGACACCAAACAGGAACAACATAATAAACAAGAAAAAGTGAAAAATGTTGTAATTGGAATAGCAGGCACTGGTGGAATAGGAGGACAACTTGCACAACGGTTAGTTCGAATAGGTGTTCGAAATCTAAAATTGGCAGACCCAGATACATTTGATATTTCAAATATGAATAGGCAAATGGGTGCTGATCTGCAACATATTGGAAAAATAAGGCAGAAGTTGTTGCAGAAATGACTTACAGCTTGAATCATGATGTAAATATAGCAGTTTACCCTGAAGGTATTACTAAGGAAACAGCCGAAGATTTTGTTCAAGATTGTGATTATGTTTTAGATCAAATGGAATTTTATGAAATTGCAAATCGATATGCTCTACACCGTGCATTTAGAAAGTTATCAAAAGCAAAGTTAAAATTAAAAGATGGTAGACTTTCATTCTTTCTGGAGAATACGCTATGAATATAAGAACTAAAGATAATTTAATCGTTATAGTTGCTGGCATAGGAATGTTGTTATCAACATTAGATACAGGGATTATCAATGTTGCATTACCATTCTTTAAATCTCACTTTGAAACTACAGCAAACATTGCTGCTATCGCAGTTACGGGTTATACTATTAGCCTCGCTGTTTTTATTCTTCCTTTTGGACTACTTAGTGATAAATTTGGTAAACTATCGTTCTCGTATATTGGACTGATAATTTTTGGGCTTAGCTCATTACTTTGCGGACTTTCAGCTAATATTCAAATGCTAATTATGTTTCGAATTTTCCAGGGTATTGGTGCAGCTGCATTACAAGCAACATCAGCCTCTTTAATTACTACCTTAGTTTCAGCTGAAAAATCCAGTTCTGCTATCGGAGTTTTAGGAATTATGATTGGTGTCGGTCCTGTACTTGGTCCTTCATTAGGTGGATTGCTACTATCATTAAATAGTTGGAGAGGAATATTCTGGTTAAATATTCCGTTTGTCCTTCTGGGACTCATTTGTAATCACAAATTAATTACAAATATCTCTGAGAATAAATACGCTAAACACATTGATTACCCTGGAAGCCTTACTAATGGACTATTTGTGATACTGCTTATTAGTGGATTGTCATTATTAAGCTCACATAGTGTTACTGGAATAGCATTAATAATTGCTAGTTTAATAGCTGCAATTATTTTGTTTAAAGTAGAAAGAAATAAAGAAACTCCTGTTGTCAATGTAATAAATCTTATTCAGAATAAATCGCTACTGGTATATCTATATGAAACGATTGCCTTTGGCTTTGCTTCAGCCATAATCTTTCTTATGCCGCCTTATTTGTTTGAAACTGTCTTTAAATTAAATTCAGGATTGACGGGTATACTGGTACTAGGTGCACCTATAGGTCTAGTTTTATTTTCTAGAATATCTAGTGCACATAATAATGGTTTGAAAGATAATTCCTTTTCTAAAGTCGGACTATCTATTATTCTTTGTTCATTACTACTCTTGAGTCTATATCAAACATCTTTACCATATATTTTAGTTACAATTTGTTTGTTTATTTATGGTGTGGGTGGTGGCTATTTCCAACCGGCGAACATATCTGTAATTATGAAGTCTACTGATATTACTTCACAGGGTAGTATTGGGTCACTCCAACGAATGGTTCAAAATGTTGCTATTGCTATGGGTACAGCAACAGGTTCAGTATTTTTAAACATGTGGTCTCATGAACTAGTAACAGCTATTAAACTTGGTTGGATTACTGCAGGATGCTTAATTATAATTGCAATAGCTCTAGATTTTGCCCTAAATAAAAATAGTTTCAAATAACTCTAAGACTAACAAAAACACCTGTCACACGCGACAGGCACTGATTTGTTTTGCTGAAATGCTAATGTACTTAATCAGTTTTTTTAGTTGCTTCTTAGAAAGTAGCAACAAATGGGGCATCTGAAAAGATGCCCTTTTTATGTTCAAATTCTGATTGATCAAAATTACTATTAGGAGGAATTAAATGAAACGCTGCTTTCCGAAAAACGATGATGCTCCACTCCTTACGAAGTATCATGACCACGAATGGGGGAAGCTGAACCTCAACGAGCATTACTTATATGAGATGATGGTTCTAGAATCCTTTCAATCGGGACTTAGTTGGCAATTAGTCTTGGATAAGCGAGAAAATTTTCGACAAGCCTTTGCAGGCTTTAATGTGGAGCGGGTTGCAAAATTTACCAGTAATCAACGTAAGCAATTACTGGAAAACCGAGGAATCATTCGTAATCAGCGAAAAATTGATGCCGCCATTAATAATGCCCGTGTAATGACTAAAATGCACCGTGAAGGGCACCAATTGTGTACAGTACTAACAACCTTAATTCCACAGCCAATCATTAACCACCCTCAACAGTTTACTGACATACCAACCCAAAATAGACTATCTCGAAACCTAGCAAAAGAGTTTAAAGAAATAGGTCTTCAATTTATGGGGCCAGTAACAACCTACTCCTTTCTTGAAGCGGTAGGCCTAATTAACGATCATATCGAAGACTGTCCTTTTAAGTACACTACTACGTAATCTGCAAAAATTGCACTCTATCCTTTACTAATAGGACTCTCTTTTAAACTTAGGGGCCATATATGATTAAATACCCATTGAAAATAAACAAAAAACGTCTGCCGCACGCGACAGACGCTGGTTTATTCTACTGAAATGCTAAAGCATGTACTTTAACAGCTCAATCATGAACTTAATCAGTTTTTTCAGTTGCTTCTTACTGAAAAAAGGCAACAATACAAAGATGAAGATACAATGAGTCACTGGGAAGAACCTCCTTCCCACACACAAATTGAATGCTTGATGGGGGCATTCTGGTGTGCTTTCCTATTGTATCATAGAAAGTTTTCAGCTATAATATTGTTACAAAGATGAAGATGCTGGTGTGTAAATTGGATCAGCTGATTACTTATCCGAGCCGGCGGGGCATCTGAAAAGATGCTCTTTTTTTGTACCTAAATTTTCTTTTATTGGGTCCATTTGTAATAATGGAACCTTAAGAATGCCGAAAAATACCCCTTACTTTAGCCAAGTAGCTAAGTAGGGGCTATTTTTTAGTACTTTAAACTTACAGGGCTCACTTCGACAAAGGTAATTTTTAATTTGGCTTATCTTATAAAGAGGTTCTTTGTGAGGTTTAGTTATTATTTAGCTCCTTTCTGATATATCAAAAGTGAATATTAATCTTGCAGTTGGCTGAATAATCATAATACTAAAAAATAAGTCTTTAAACGTTGAAAGGTTTTAATAGTTTCCTGATATATTTCGTTTTCTTGATCCCTGTCAATTTATCTAGGCCCCATGGCGGCTAAGATAATGATAAAGGAAACGAAGGAGAAAGAACAATGGGCAAGCTACGGGGGTTCTTCAGTAAGAACCAAAAAATTAACGTACTGGTGATGACAATCTTGATCGTTGTTGCCGAACTGAGTCGCTTTGCAAAATTGGAAACGGTCTACCCGTTGTTAATGATTATTGTCACGATTTTAGGGGGGATTCCGATTATCCTGCGGGCCTTCAGCGCCCTGCGGTACCGGGTGATCTCAATTGAACTCCTGGTCGCCGTTGCCATCATCGGGGCCGCCATCATTGGTGAGTACACTGAAGGGGCGATCGTGGTCTGGCTCTTCAACCTCGGGGACGTTTTGGAGGCCTTGACCCTCCGCAAGACACGGGCCGCTGTCAAGTCCTTAACTGAAATGGCCCCGCAAACTGCTGAGGTAATTGATTCGGTTGACGACGCGACCGGTGAGGTAACCGACATTGATCTGGTTGACGAAGGAGACCTGGTCCTGGTCAAGGCCGGTGACCGGATCCCGGTTGACGGTCAGGTTAAGCGGGGAACCGGGCTGGTAAACGAGGCCAGCTTAACCGGGGAGTCGCGGTCGGTTGAAAAGAACCTCGATGAAACCGTCAGCGCCGGAACAATCCTGGAGGACGGGACCCTGGTGGTTGAAGCCAGCCGGGTCGGGGAAGACACCACCTTTGGGAAGATTATTGAACTGGTTGAACAGGCTCAAGACAGCAAGTCCAAGGCCCAGCGGGTGATCGATAAGTTTGCGAAGTACTACACCCCACTGGTGATGGTGATGGCCCTGGTGTTTGGCCTGCTGACCAAGGACGACGAGTTGGCGATCACGGTTCTGGTTCTCGGTTGCCCGGGGGCCTTGGTGATCGGGGTGCCGGTTTCAACCGTGGCCGGAATAGGTCGGGCGGCGAAGTTAGGGGTACTAACTAAGGGGAGTGCGAGCCTTAGCGCCCTCAAGAAGGTTGACACCCTGGTCTTTGATAAGACGGGGACGGTCACTAAGGGCCAGCCGGAAGTGGTTGACCAGTGGTGGGCACCGGAAGCGGGCGATCAAGATCGTCAGTTACTGGTTAGTGTTGAAACGGCCTCCAACCACCCCCTGGCTAAGGCGGTCATTGATAAGTTAGCTCAAGAACCGCTCCCGGTTGACGATAACGAAACGATTGCCGGTCAGGGAATGGTTGCCCAAGTGGCTGGCCACCAAGTCGCCGTGGGGAACGCCAAGTTGTTAACGAACCACCAGATTGACTTGGTGGCGGTGGCCCAAACGGCACCGGCTTGGCAGGCGAAGGGGCGCTCCCTGGTTTACGTTGCCATTGATGGCCAATTACGGGGCTTGCTGGGGATCAGTGACCCGCTCAAGGATAACGCCAAGGAAACCTTTGCCCGCCTGCGGGAACTTGGGTACACTAATCTAATCATGCTGAGTGGTGATAACCAGGCGACGGCCGACCAGATCGGTCAAGAGGTTGGAATGAGCAAAGTGATTGGTGATTTAATGCCGGCGGACAAGGTGGCTAAGATTAAGAAACTCCAAGCCGCGGGGCACAAGGTTGCCTTCCTTGGTGACGGGGTGAACGACAGCCCGGCCCTGGCAACCGCAGAAGTTGGGATTGCAATGGGGAACGGGACGGATGTGGCTCTCGACGTGTCAGACGTGGTCCTGCTCCACTCCGACCTTGGTCGTCTGCCACTGGCCTTGATGATCGCCAAGAAGACGGTTGTCAATATGAACCAAAACATCGCTATTGCGGTCTTAACCGTGGCCCTCTTATTCCTAGGCCTGATGGTGGACTCGATTCACATGGCCTCCGGAATGCTGGTTCACGAGTTGAGTATCTTGATTGTTATCTTAAACGGAATGCGGCTCCTAAAAGTTCGCTAGACTTGACGATGATCAATTATTTTGGAAAATAGTACACTATACTAAAAGAAAAACAAAGGAGGGACCGAAAATGGAGAAGGTTGTAATGGAATTAGGTGGGATGACCTGCCCGTCCTGCATGGATAAGATTAAGACGGCGGTTGAGCATCAAGCCGGGGTCAGCGATGTGAAGGTCCTCTTTAACGCTGGTAAGCTCAAGGCAAAGGTCGACACCAATCAATCAAGTGCTGATGACGTTAAGAAAGTTGTTGAAGATTTGGGTTACCAAGTCAACGGCGTAAAGGAAAAGGAGATTGCCTAATGACAAAGGAAGAATTATACCAAGCTGAATTAAAGCAAGCCGACCAAGATCACCACACCCCAACGGCAGGGGCGATGACTGGCCATATTCTTGCCAACCTATGGCTCTACCAGCAAAAGGTCAACCAGGCTCGCCTGTATGCTAAGGGTTGCGCCAGCCTCTTCATTAACCAAAAGGCGGCGGAATGGGTGGCAACCGAGCGCCAATACTTTGACCGGATCAACACCCTCCTGCTTAGCCTGGGGGAAGCCGTTCCAACCACAACCGCGCAGTTTGTAGAGTACGCAATGCTAAAGGAAGACGGGGCGGAAAAGTACGCGCCCGGCAAGGACCAACTCTTTGACCTAATTAAGGACTTTGACACCCAGCTACTCTTCTTCCAAAAGGCAATCGCCCTTGGTAAGCAAGAAGGAAAGATGAAGCTGGTTCACACGATTGTTGACCTGGATGACTGGATGCGGGCCGAGATCTTAGCCGGGCAAAATTTCCTGGGAAATGATCTGATGGAGGGTCGCTACCAAGAAGAGGACGACGAAGATGATGATTAGTGGCACCCACCTTTGTGTCCGGTTAGTCCCCCTCTTTAACCAGCTTCCCCTGGCTAACCAGCGCCAGATTGAATCCCTGTTGGTCCACCATCATTACCAGCGGGGCGAGGTAATCCTGGCGCCCGGTGATGAGGGGCGGATGGTGATCGTTGAAGATGGCCAGGTCAAGCTCTACCAACTAAATGAAGAAGGGGAGGAGCAAGTCCTTGAGGTCATGCACACTGGGGACTACGTGGGTGAGCGCTGGCTGTACGGGGCTGAGAACGAAGCAACCTTTGCGGTGGTTCAAAAGCCTGCCGCTCTCTGCACGATCAGCTACGAGGATTTTACCAAACTACTGGCGGAGTACCCCGAGTTGGCCACCCGCCTCCTGCAACTAACGATGGACAAGGTGCAGGAGTTAACCACCCAAAACCAGTACCTAATGATGGAAGCGGTGGAAGAACGCCTGTGGGCATATTTGAACCGGCAGGCCACCCTGCGCGGTAGGTCCCGCTTCACCTTACCAATGAAGATGAAGGATCTGGCCACCTACTTGGGAACGACTCCGGAGACCCTGTCGCGGAAGTTTAAGAACCTGCAAGCGGCCGGTAAGATTGACCGGGACCGACGAGTGGTTTCAATCCTACAATAAAACCCGACCCCAGCCTTGTGATATGCTCCCCTTAGAGTGGACACAGAATTATACAAAATTCTGTATGTAACTCTAGGGGGATTTTTTATGTCCAACCGAACTAGTAACCATACCTTAAATCAACGACTGGCAGCGGTGAGGAAAGTCCTTGAGGGAGAGTCCTCGGTGAGTCATGGGGCCCGTGAATTGGGGGTTAGTAAATCAACTTTAACAAGCTGGATCATTAAGTACCAAAATAATGGGGTAGCTGGCTTAAAAGAGTCGCACACTTGGCGACACTATCCTGTCGACCTCAAACATACGGCGGTCCATGATTACCTTGACAATCACCTTTCACAGCTGGAGTGCTGTCGTAAGTATAATATTTCCAGTCGCGGTGTTCTCAGGCGCTGGGTTAACCAGTATACTAACGGTAAAACCTTGAAGAAGACAACTGGAGGTTCTACCAAGATGAAGGCACACCGGAAAACCACTTATGAACAGCGTCTAGAAATCGTTCACTTTACCCTAGCCAGTGATAAAGATTATCGAGCAGCGATGGCGAAATACGGCGTCTCTTACAGCCAGGTTTATAGCTGGGTACAGAAGTATGAGCGGGACGGTTACGAAGCCTTAGTTGATCATCGTGGTCATCGAATTCAAGACCGCACTGTAGCTAAACTAAGTAAAGAAGAACAACTCGAACGACAGCTCAAAAAGCTAGAAGCTCGCAACCAGGATCTGGCGGCGGAGAACTACTTCCTAAAAAAATTAAGTGCCCTGGAGAATGAATCCGAGCAATAAGACATCATCGCGATATCAGGCGATTCAAGCTACTCGTCATTTTCCAGGGCAATCAATCAAGCATCTTTGTATCCTCGCTCAGGTCTCACGAGTAGGTTATTATCGCTGGCTTTCTAAGCCGACGACGAAAGAAGGCCAGATCAGTGAGCAGCTCAAAGCGCTGCTCAAGCAGACTTACTGGGAAATGAAGGGTAAGTGGGGTTATCGCCGATTAACAATGCTTATTAATCGGCGTTACAACTGTCACTATAATCATAAGCGTATTCGGTGACTCCTCGTTGAAATGAATCTGCGAGCGGTAATTCGACGGCCTCGTCATAGCTGCACGATCGCTCGCGGACAAAACCATGAGCCTAATATTCTTAATCGGAATTTTACGGCTGATCACTTAAACGAAAAGTGGGTCACCAATGTAACGTATCTGATCTATGGCAATGGTCAGAAAGCCTATCTCAGTGCTATTAAGGATTTACATAACGGTGGGATCATTAGCTATGTCGTTAGCCAGCGCAATGACAATCCGCTGGTAATGAAAACCCTCAAGCAGGCGTTTTAAACGCTATCCAACCGCGACACCATTACTGCACAGTGATCGTGGCTTCCAATACACCTCTAAAGAGTTTGCCTGCTTGACCACTGAGCACGGTATTACCCGCAGTATGTCTCGGGTCGATAAGTGTATTGATAATGCCCCGATGGAAAGCTTCTGGAGTCACTACAAGGATGAAGCCTACTATGGTCAGTACTTTAAAACCTATCAGGACTTGACCTCTTCAGTTGATTGGTACATTCACTTCTATAATCACCAACGTTATCAAACAAAATTAAACAGCCTGACCCCGGTAGAATACCGGCATCAAGCTGCTTAAAGTTCATTGTATAATTGACTGTCTGCTTGACAGGGCGCAATCCACTAATCTAATTTTTATCCATTTTTTGCAGTCTTCTCATTTCATAGTTATATCCATTTATGAAATTTACGATTTCCTGCATCTTTCGAAAAAAAACAAAATTTAAAAATTCAAATAGTAATTTAGGATAGTGTTTGAACGCTTTTCCACTTTGATAATCAGTCTGAGCTTGAAACTTTCCTTTATCAAAGTCTGATAGGCTATTAGAATTATTAAACCTATAGCTGTAACCTTTGGAATACAAGCCATTTTCATAATTATACTTGATTAAATCATGTAGTTTTAATAAAAACATGAAGACCACCTCGACTTTTAATTTAAGTATATCATGAGAAATACTAAAAAAAGCAGCTTGCTCCCGGCTTTTTGGCTGTAAGGTTGTCTTTAATGTAAGAATCTTTGCTCGTTCTGTAAAGAGTTTAACCTAGTTAAATATGGTTGGATTTGTACGCCAAATAACGTACGATATTGCTGAGGTGATGAGAATGGCAAGAATTGAAGCTCGAATTGACGGAACTATTAAAAGTAAAGCCAAAGACGTATTAGCTAATCATGGTCTAACAATTTCTGATTTTATGCGCATGACATTAACAACAGTTGCTCATGATGGTTTGCCTAAATATTATTCAATCCCTAATCGGCAGTTAAAAAATTAGATTCAAGAAGTTATTGATGATCTATCTGGAAAAGAAAAACTACCCGAAGCCCGTAACCTTAAAGAATTAGATCAATTGTTTAGCTCCGATAACGCATTGGAGTCTTCAAAATAAATGGCGAGAGTAATTAAATATACCAAAGCTTTTAAAAAACAGTTCAAAAAGCGGCGCAAGACCCCAAGTGGCGTTCAATATTTAAAAGTTCACTACCTCAAGAGCTTGATGATCAAAAGCGGAGTCCTTGGAAATATATTATTCAGTGTTTAATTGAAGATAAAACCATTCCAGATTATTTTTATCCACATACTTTAGAAGGTGTTATAATGAAAAAGCAAGAAACGACAAGAAAGAAAAAGAGGTTTGATATGAAAAGGTCTTTCAGGCGGATTTCCGCTGTCATAGCAACGATGGCTTTCACGACAGGTCTGGCCGCCTGCGGTTCCTCCCAGTCGACTGCCCCATCGGCGAACAAAGCCACTTCCTCCGTCACTGCCCCCCAGGGCTGGAAGAAGTTCACGTCCAAGGATCTGGGCTATTCCGTCTATTTCCCGGGCGTTCCGGAGAAGGACACCTATAAGGATCCCACCGGCGCTTATGCCCGCTATTCGACGGTCAATGACAAGGATCACATCAACTACGCTGTGTCCGTCACCAAATTCACTCGGAAGCAAGTCGAGGACTCCAAGGGGTTCAATGACGCGCAGAAACGTAAGGTCTTGACCAATGTCGCTCGTCTTCTGCAGATTGACAAGTATTCCTTCACCACCGTGGACGGGCATATGGCCATTTCCTACACCGGTCACGATAGCGAGGACTCCTCGGTGATCATGCGTCGAGAGGTCGTTTACTCGTCCACTGGCCTCTATGGCCTCGAATCCTTTGGAACTTCCAGCTCGGAATACAAGCAGTTCGTCGATACCTTCCAGCTTTCCGAAGATACGCAAGAATGAAATTTTCGCCACTGGCTCTACCTACTCCCAGGGGACGCCCACCCCGGATTGGATGGCTCCCGTCATGGGGGTCGTGATCGGTCTGGCCATCATCATCGGGATCGTCGCCGCCATCTTCGGCATTAAGGCCCATATCCAGGGAAACGATGTGCGCAGAAGCCTGTACACCGATGAAGTCGTGGACTCCCACCAGATCATGATGATGAACGACTACATGCCCACGAAGGTCAACGACCTTTACAAGGCCTTGCTTTCCCTGGGATAGGCCCAATCCGGCCTTCCCCTTCCACCCGCCGTCTTCGTCGCGCCGGGTGGATTTTTGTTTTCATTTCTAATCTCTGCTAGAAGGAGACGTAGTAAAAAGCGAGAGCGTGTATCGAAATCCTTGGATTTCAATACACGCTTTCTTTAGATTTAGGGGCCAAGAAAGCTCGTTGCAGTAGACCAGACTTTATAATTGACGCATAGGTTATATTCGAGAGAAAGAAATTAACACCAAATGAAATAGTAGGATGTTGATTTATCGGCAGGTCCTTACTTCGGGAGGGGTAAAGGGTGAAGAATATAGTTTATGTGGAGAATGAATGTTTTGTTGGTGTCACTAAAGAAGGACTAAAATTTTCAAATATCAAGACAAAGGAAAAGAAATGTCTGACCTTTGATGATATTGGTACATTGGTGTTTGATAATAGAAAGTGTTATCTATCGGAGCGAGTGATTGAATATTGCATTCTCAATCACATTGGGATTTTATTCTGTGACCGAAGCCACTCTCCTTTAGAAATGATCGAGACCACCTACAATTAGGAACACCGCTATGAACGCTTGAAAAAGCAACTAACCTTAACATGATTTAAAGCAACTGGGCAATTAATAGTGGCCGAGAAATGCTAAAATAGAGTTGAGTTAACAATTATGAAGGGAGGAGCGTCAATTGGATAGTGAAATTATTGCCCGGCCATTGGTGACCATCACCAACGTCATTTGGAGTTTTAATACTGAATTACACCGACCACAATTACTATTGATTAAGCGGGCAGATGAACCTCTAAAGGGACATTGGGCCCTCCCCGAAACCCGCTTGCGGAGTAAAGAGAGTGCCGACGCGGCCTGCATTCGTCTAATTGACGATAAAATTGGCCTGCAAGTTCCGATGAATTCAACCGAACAACTGGCCACCTTTACAGATCCCAAGCGGATTACGGGAACTCGGGCACTGGCACTCGCCTATATGACCTATTTACCATCAACCCCAAAATTGCATCCAGGGTATGGGGCCACAGATGCCCAATGGTTCGTGCTTGATAAAGATCAGGGCAACTATGTGATCACCCATGACCAACAGGAGATTATCCTAAGTCCCGCCGGTCACCTGGCCTTCGATCATATTCAAATCATTACCACCGCCATTAATCGGATTAAAAACAAGCTGGACTATCAACCCCAAATTCTTCGGATCTTAGGTAATACCTTTACCCTGCGCCAAGCGCGCGAAGTCTTTGCGGCTTTCTTAGGTACGACAATTGGCAAGATTGATAATTCCAACTTTAAGAAAACTCACAACCACCTCTTCAAAGAAGTCGGGGCCGCCACTTTGAACCATTCTGGGCGGCCACCAAAGCTCTACCAACTTAACTAAAGGGCATCATTTGCATTTTGCTGCAAAGTATTTATACTAGACGTAAATAAAAGTTAACCATACTTTTATTTTTAGCCAAATTAAAGTAATTTTTACTTAAAAGGAAGCATTTAAGATGAATCTACAACTATTAACCGACTTATATGAATTTTCCATGGCCAATGGGTACTACGCTACCCTACCCCATGATCGACAAGCTCGCTTCGACGTCTTTTACCGCCGGGTTCCCGACAACGGTAGTTTTGTCATTGTCGCTGGTCTCCAGCAAGTGGTAGAACAAGTTCAAAATTGGCATTTCACTAAGGAGAATATTGAATACCTGACCTCCCTGAATGAATTTACTCCCGAGTTTTTGGATTACCTGAGCAAGATTAAAAATCACTGCTCGATTAAGGCTTTACCAGAAGGAACCCCTGTTTTCCCACGGGAACCAATTATTTCAATTAGTGGACCGTTGATTGAAGCCCAGCTGTTAGAAACCTTTATTCTAAACATCATTAACCATCAATCATTAATTGCGACGAAGTCTTGGCAAATCAACCATGCCGCTCAAGGCCGACCAATTATGGAATTTGGCGCGCGGCGGGCGCAAGGCCCTGATGCCGCCACGTATGGGGCGCGAGCCGCGGTGATCGGCGGTTGTACCAGCACGTCGAACTTACAAGCAGCCAGTCAATTTAATATTCCCGCGGCCGGCACAATGGCACATGCCTGGGTCGAAAGCTTCTCTGATGAATTAAGTGCCTTTCAAGCTTGGGCCAAGGTTTATCCTGACAAAGTTTCCTTGCTCGTTGATACTTATGATGTCTTGAAGTCAGGAGTGCCGAACGCGATTCGGGTCTTCAAGCAAGTTAGCGCTCAAGGGCACCAACCAGTCGGGATCAGGATCGATTCCGGTGACATTTCGCAATTAGCCATCAAAGCCCGGAAGATGCTCGATGATGCTGGCTTCCCCAAGGCAAAGATTACAGCTTCAAATGCCCTTGATGCGCATGTAGTTAAGTCGTTGTTGGATGAAGGAGCTCCAATTGATAACTTTGGGATTGGGGAACGTTTAATTACCAGTTCCTCCAGTCCGGTATTAAGTGGCGTTTATAAGCTCGCCGAAGAAAAGATTAATGATCAATGGATCCCAAAAATTAAGGTTAGTGATAGCAGAGAAAAGATCACCCTGCCTGGTAATAAGCAAGTTTACCGGATTTACCGGCAAGATAACCTTCATCAAGCGATCGCCGATGTGATTGCCCTGGCTGATGAGCACATCACGGCTCCATTGAAAGTGGTTAATGCTAATTCGGCAGCCACGCACGCCAGCCAAGTTCTGACTAACTTTAATGCTAAGCCATTGATGCAAGAATATCTGGGTTCCAATGCTTCCCCAATCGAAAATGATCTCTTTAAGATTCAGCAATTCTCGATGGATCAAGTAGCAGAATTACCAGAAGCCACAAAACGGTTAGTTAACCCCGATCGGTACCCAGTTTACTTAACAGCTACATTGGCTGAATTGCAAGAACAGTTAATTACTAAAGCTCAATTTACGGAGGAATATTAAGATGGCTAAAGCGCTCTTAATTATTGACTATACAAACGACTTTGTGGCTGATAAGGGATCACTAACGGTTGGCAAGCCAGCGCAGACGTTGGCCCCAGAAATTATGCGGTTAGCCGATCAATTCTTAAGCCAGCATGATTATGTGATCTTTCCCACTGATGGTCACCGGCTTAATGACCCATTCAATCCAGAAACCAAACTATATCCGGCCCATAATATTATTGGGACGACCGGTCAGAAACTATACGGCCAAGTCGGCAGCTGGTTTGATCAACATCATGACGATTCCCATGTCTACAAATTCAATAAGAACCGTTACTCCTCCTTCCAAAACACCAATTTGGATAACTACCTGCGGGAACGGCGGATTGATGAAGTCTGGATTGCTGGTGTTTGCACTGATATTTGTGTCCTCCACACCGCAATCAGTGCCTACAACCTGGATTACCACATTGTGATTCCACAAGCAGCCGTGGCTACGTTTTCACCAGCTGGTGCTGAATGGGCGATGAATCATTTTAAAAACGTATTAGGGGCCACAATTCGATAATTCACTTTCAAATGATTATCAAAAAAACCACGAATTAATTACAAAAAATTCCCTTTGCTAAATGCATTGGGAATTTTTCCTTTGGCGTTACCTTTCTAGAGTAAAAGGTAACATTTTATTTTCAAATGGCAGATTGTAAAATTTAAGTTGAACATTTAAGTGGACAGAAAAACCCATCAATGTCTTTAATGGTGTTACCACACAA
>SKEV01000591.1_pt1 | contig 14752 bp, 8 predicted proteins | sample 4819531 | NCBI WGS metagenome assembly SKEV01 (sample SAMN11008800, study PRJNA524170) | human gut metagenome | biome: Human fecal sample; material: Feces; isolation source: fecal sample from pouch patient p9, p28 | host: Homo sapiens | place: Israel: Tel-Aviv | collected 2016-08-01 | reverse complement strand
TGCCCGGTGTAATCCTGTTCAGTATCGATCAGGCGTTCTGAAACCATCAGCGGGATATAATCGGAATAATTACTCAGACGGCTCACCGCCAGTTCCACCATGTAAAAACCTTCTCCAAATACTTCATGACTGAATTGAAACGCTGAAACAATCTCACCCATCATTGTCACCTGGTTGTTTTCAAACAATTTATCTGTCATAATTGTGCTCCCTTCTTCACATGTATCTTTCTACATGTACTTCCTTGTGTTTTTAATTTATTCTTTTTTTTCGCGTTTAGAACCTGAACTTCAGCAGAAACGCTCCCCTCTGTGGTCTGGGTTTTCTGCAGCAGCTTTTGTCTTCCGGCTCCCATAATGTATCATTCAGTGAATGAATATTATAGTTATTTTTGTCGATAACATTTTTTATTCTTCCTCTTGTCAAATTCTCATTTTGTGATAAAATAAATTGGTTGCACTGATATAAAGACTACATTTTCTATCATTTCGATAGACGAAACTATAAACAACTGATTTATTCAGAAGGAAGGATACATGTAATGAAAACAAAAAGAGAGGACATTCGTAATATTGCTATCATCGCTCACGTAGACCACGGCAAAACAACACTGGTAGACGAGTTGCTGAAACAATCCGGCGTCTTCCGTCAGAATCAGGAAGTGCAGGAACGTGTCATGGATTCCAATGACATCGAGCGTGAACGAGGAATCACGATTCTGTCTAAAAATACTGCAGTATTTTACAAAGATACAAAAATCAACATCATTGATACTCCGGGTCATGCTGATTTCGGAGGAGAGGTAGAGCGTGTCCTGAAAATGGTAAATGGCGTTATCCTTGTGGTTGACGCATTTGAGGGTGCTATGCCTCAGACAAAATTCGTTCTGATGAAAGCACTGGAACTGAATCTTCCAGTTATCGTCTGCATTAACAAAATCGATCGTCCTGAGGCAAGACCGGATGAAGTCATCGACGAAGTTCTGGAACTGTTCATGGATCTGGATGCTTCCGATGAGCAGCTTGACTGCCCATTCGTTTACGCATCTGCAAAGAACGGTTATGCAACCCTGAGTCTTGACGACGAGCCGAAAGATATGATGCCGCTGTTTGAGACAATCTTAAACTACATTCCGGCTCCGGAAGGTGATCCGGATGCAAACACACAGGTTCTGATCAGTACCATCGACTACAATGAGTACGTTGGACGTATCGGTGTCGGCAAAGTCGACAACGGCTGCCTGCGTGTGAACCAGGATGCCATCATGCTGAACGCACACGATCCGGAAAAACAGAAAAAAGTCCGCATCAGCAAACTGTATGAGTTTGACGGATTAAATAAAGTAGAAGTAAAAGAAGCAAAGATCGGATCCATCGTAGCGATCTCCGGTATTGCAGATATCCATATCGGTGATACGATCTGTGATCCGGAAAATCCGGTAGCGATCCCGTTCCAGAAGATTTCCGAGCCGACCATCTCCATGAATTTCATCGTAAATGACAGCCCGCTGGCAGGTCAGGAAGGAAAATACATTACTTCCCGTCATATCCGTGACCGTCTCTTCAAAGAGCTGAACACAGATGTTTCCCTCCGTGTAGAGGAAACTGACAGTGCCGACAGCTTCAAAGTGTCCGGTCGTGGCGAGCTGCATCTGTCTGTTCTGATCGAGAACATGCGTCGTGAAGGTTATGAATTTGCAGTAAGTAAAGCAGAAGTTCTGTACCATACAGATGAGAATGGCAAAAAAACAGAGCCAATGGAACAGGCTTACATCGATGTACCGGATGAGTTCACCGGTGTTGTTATCGAGAAACTGAGCCAGCGTAAAGGTGAGCTGCAGAATATGGGAAGCATCAGCGGCGGTTATACCCGTCTGGAATTCAAGATTCCGTCCCGTGGTCTCATCGGTTACCGTGGTGACTTTATGACAGACACAAAAGGTAACGGCATCATCAATACCATTTTCTGTGGCTATGAACCATACCGTGGAGATATCCAGTATCGTAAACTTGGTTCCCTGATTGCTTTCGAGTCCGGTGAGTCCGTAGCATACGGTCTGTTCTCCGCACAGGAGCGTGGTTCCCTGTTTATCGGACCTGGTGAAAAAGTATACTCCGGCATGGTCATCGGACAGTGTTCCCGTGGTGAGGATATTGAATTAAATGTCTGCAAAAAGAAACATCTGACCAATACACGTTCCTCTTCTGCTGACGAGGCACTGACATTGACACCGCCGAGAATTCTGAGTCTGGAGCAGGCACTTGACTTCATTGATACCGATGAGCTTCTGGAAGTAACTCCGGAAAGCCTGAGAATCCGTAAGAAGATCCTTGATCCGACTTTAAGAAAACGTGCATCTTTCAAGAAATAAATGCAAGAAAACACAAGAGACAGACTAAGACGTCTTTTCTCTTGTGTTTTCTTTTGCCACGCATTAAAATGCGCATGTTCAAACCACTATTTACAATGAAAGCAAATAGATTTTCTTAATTTTAAAAAACTGCCGCACCGAAATGCGACAGTTTTTATCTCAGTCGAGAAGACTCCCACTTCTGCAAGTGGTGAGTAATAACAAGTCTTTCTCAGTGGGAGTACAATCTCCGACTGAGATAAACGCTCCGCGAGGATGTGCAGTGATTCTGAGAAGAATATGTCAGCTTTCGCTGACCAGAATCACGCACCAAGTCTCACGTGCGTTCGACTTGAACTTAATTTCCTATAACGCTTTGATGCGCTCCAGAGCAGCAAGTGTATTCTCATACGTTCCAAATGCTGTCAGTCTGAAGTATCCCTCTCCACTCGGTCCGAATCCGGATCCCGGTGTACCTACAACGTTTGCCTTTTCAAGCAGGTAATCGAAAAACTCCCAGGATGTCATCTGATCCGGTGTCTTTAACCAGATATATGGTGCGTTCACACCGCCAAACACCTCGAAGCCTGCGTTCTGCAGTCCGCCTTTGATGGCTGCTGCATTTTTCATATAATATGCAACCTGTTCTTTTAACTGTGCTTTGCCTGCCTCGCTGTATACAGCCTCACCGGCACGCTGTACGATGTACGGAGCTCCGTTGAATTTGGTTCCGTGACGTCTTGCCCACATCTGATGCAAGGATACCTCGCCGCATTTCAAGTCTTTCGGAACAACGGCATATCCGAGACGGACACCTGTAAATCCGGCATTTTTTGAAAAACTCTTCAGCTCGATGGCACAGGTTCTTGCGCCTTCGCACTCATAGATCGTATGAGCTACATTATCCTCGGAAATGTATGCTTCGTATGCACCATCATAAATGATCACTGCACCGATCCGGTTTGCATAGTCAACCCACTCCTGCAGCTGGTCTTTTGTGATGGTAGTACCTGTCGGATTATTTGGCAGACACAGATAAATGATGTCCGGATCTTCCTTCGGGAACTCCGGAACGAAATTGTTCTCTTTTGTGCATGGCATGTAGATGACATTGCTCCACATCTCAGTTTTCGGATCGTAAGTACCGGTTCTGCCTGCCATAACATTGGAATCCACATAAACCGGGTAAACCGGATCACATACAGCGATGCGGTTATCTACGGAAAAAATCTCCTGGATATTTCCGGAATCACTCTTTGCTCCGTCGGATACAAAAATCTCATCTGCGCTGATGTCACATCCTCTTGCTTTATAGTCATTGTCCGCAATGGCAGTGCGCAGGAACTCATATCCGAGATCCGGTGCATAACCGTGGAAGGTCTCTGCATTTCCCATTTCTGTAACTGCACCATGCATTGCATCGATAATTGCAGGTGCCAGTGGCTGGGTAACATCACCGATTCCAAGACGAATCAATGTTTTCTCCGGATTTGCAGCCTGGTATGCACTTACTTTTTTTGCAATCGTGCTGAACAGATAGCTGCCCGGAAGTTTCTGATAGTTGTCATTCACTTTAAACATCTTCTCAACTCCTCACTAAACAATCTCTTTAAATTTTCTTCGGATTCTGTGTAATAACAAAAATCTAAGTCCGCTTACATATATGTACTGCGTTCATTTATGTAAGCGGACTTAGTATAACATAACTGATAGAAAAAAAGCAACCGGATTCCATCCAAAGACAGAATTCGGCTGCCAGATTGTTACAGTTCACATGCGCCATTCGCAAAACGCCCTCTGGGCTTCTCCGTAGCTACGCTCCTATTTTTGCTCATAAAAAGGCGCTCCCTCCATCACTATGTATCCAGGTAATTCCTCATGCAAGCATGATCATTACCTGAATACATGTGATGGGTGAACTGTGATTAAAAAATCCCATGCTTCGTCTGCACACGATTCAGCTTCTCACCCAACGGTTTTAATCCAATCATCAAAAAGACCACATTGGATGACATATAGGCAATAATATATGGTACAGCTGTGCTCAGTGCCATCAGATACCGTTTCCAGGACCACACACCTGTCAGATCCAGCACTGTCCAGATATCCATAATACCGGAATACAGCATTCCCATCAGCATGCCCCAGATTATCAGCGGTATGCGGTTGCGCAGCACTTTTCGCAGTCCCGGAAGTCCGGACAGAAATCCGATGATTCCCCATGTCAGCATCTGAAACGGAGTCCATGGCCCCTGTCCAAAGAAAATATTCGAAGTCAGTGCAGAGAGGGATCCTACCAGAAACCCACACTCCGGCCCCATAAAAATACCGGTCAGAATGATAATGGCTGACATCGGTTTGAAGCCGGGCACTACACCGAAGATCAGTCTGCTGATAACCGTGATGGTCGTCATAACTGCGATCATGACCATCCGGCGGATACTGCCTTCTTTCTTCTCATAAGTCAGATAGAAAAAGAAGCATGCCAGAAATGCGATCATCATGGACACCAGCGTATACCTCCGGTCAGAAAATAATCGCACGCCAAGAACGATCAACGCCACTATGCTGCCGATCATGATCACATCATTCCTGATTCGTCGTTTTTCACTGCTCATATGCTACCTCCGCTCCTGCATCTGTACAGAAGTATCCGTTTTTTTTCCGTTCTGCCTGCACAAAGCAATGACTTCCTCACAGGTAATGGTGTTATCAAAAGCCTTGCGGGAAATACGGTTGGCTGCCGTCGTATAATAGTTATTATTACAGAAAAATTCCTCCGGTACATCCAGAGATGTGATCTCATGATCAAAAAACAGTCCGCAGCGGTCAGAAACTTCTGCTGCAAACTCCACATCATGGGTTACCATGATAATAGTAATGCCCTGTTGTTTCAACTGTTTCAGAAGCATTCCAAGCTGCCGTTTGGACCAGGCATCAATGCCTTTCGTCGGCTCATCTAACAGAAGCAGTTTCGGCTGCAGCAGCAGAATTTTTCCAATGGCTGCTTTCTGCTGCTCGCCGCCGCTGAGATCGTACGGATGGCGGTCCAGCAGGTGTTCGATGTGCAGCGTCGCAGCAATCTCCTCTGTCTTTTGTGCCATCTGTTCTTTGCTGTATCCCATCGTTCTTCGCACTTCTGCATAATCTTCCCGCACAGTCATTTTTAAGAATACAGTCTGTGGGTTCTGTGGCAGAAATGCCAGTTTGTTCACATACAGCTCTTTTCCGGAATATTTCTGCAGACGCTTCCCAAATACTTCAATTTTGCCGCGGTACGGTTTGCAGGTTCCGGAGATGATTTTCAACAGTGTTGTCTTGCCTGCACCGTTTCCACCCAGAAGGCTGATAATCTCGCCCTGGCGTACGGACAGTGCTACCCCATCCAGCACATCCGGCAGATCCTTCGCATACCGGAAGCAGATATCCTTCATGCGCATGACAAACGGTGCATCCTCGGAAACAGTCTCATTCTTCCGTTCAAAATGGCGGATTTCATTGCGGTAATTCTTTTCCAGAAACATCCGCCCGTCACGGACAGTCAGCGGACACTCTTCCTCTTCCACATCCAGTCCATGATAAATCCGCAGGGCGCTTGGCATACCAACCAGCATCTTGTGATTTGAATTCAGTTTTTTCAGATCTTTACCGGCCTGCCGCGGCGGCTCCATCAACAAGACTCTGCCCTGGTCCATGATCAGCGCCTGATCTGCCACCGGGAAAACATCCTCCAGACGATGTTCTGTCATAATGATGGTCAGGCCAAGTTCCTTGTTGATTTTTCGCAGTGTATTGATAAAGTCAGAAGCTGCGATCGGATCCAACTGGCTTGTCGGTTCATCCAATATCAGCAGTTTTGGCTGCATGACCATGACAGCTGCAAGGTTCAGCAGCTGTTTCTGACCTCCGGAAAGTTCTGTGGTTTTTTTCCGGAACCAGTCATCAATTCCAAAAAAACATGCCATCTCTGCCACTCGACGACGAATGACCGGGGTCGGTACCCCCATATTTTCCAGCCCAAACGCAAGTTCATGCCAGACTTTATCTGTTACTGTCTGATTCTCCGGATTCTGTAAAACAAATCCAATCTCACAGGCAGCTTCCCGTTCCGTCAACGCTGCCTGTTCCACGCCGTGAAACCAGATGTTTCCGGAACGTTCTCCTGCCGGGGCAAGCTCCCGCTTCAGCAGTTTCAGCAACGTGGTCTTGCCACATCCGGATTCTCCGCAAACCACCACAAACGCTCCTTCCTGCACCTGAAAAGATACATTCTGAAGCGTCGGTTCTGGCTCAGCCGCATCCGGATTCTGCTTCGGATATGTAAAAGTCAGATTTTCGACTTTAAGTAACTCCATAACACTTTCTCCTTCAATTCCAAAATACCCGGAATACACATAAATATTAAAACACTTACATATCCGACAACAGCCAGATGGTCTGTTTTGATATCAGCTACATACGGATAATAATACATTTCAAAAGATCCTTTCAGGAAACAAAACAGTGTGATCACTGCCAGTACACCCATGATCCCCATTACAATGGCATCTCTGGTCTGAAACTTAAACAGTGTAAAACTGGTTCTTCCCGGCAGACCATATCCTCTTGCTTTCATTGAATCCGCCGTGTCAATGGAGTTTTCCATCGACCAGGCAAGCAGACTGTCAAAAACACGCATACCGCCGCCGATTTTGTCCGGAATACTGTCTGTGGCATAAAGTCCCATGGTCTTCTGAGCCTGATTGATCTTATGGATCTGCAGTTTAAACAGTGGAATAAACCGGAATACCATAGACAGGATCAGTCCCATCTTTGGAATGATTTTTCCAAACAGATACAGGAATTTGTCTGTAGTCAGAATTGTCGTATAACATTTACACCAGAGCAGCACGCCCACCAGCATACCGGCCGAAACTGTTCCATAGATCAGCGCTTCCAGCGTCACAGGATTATCATTCATAAAAAACAAAATGGTCTCACCGCTGTGAATAAATATCGGATTCATCACTGCCAGCATAAAAAACAGACAGAAGAAAAAAAACAATTCTTCTACAATTTTGCGAGGAGTATTTCGGATGCTGAACAACAGCATTCCGCCGATTATGGATGCCGCGATCACCACCGGATGCATGCTGACCATGGAAAATCCGACAGCCAGTGCATAGTACAGAAACTGTACGGCAGGATGATAACTTTCATACCCATTCATTTTGCATCCCCCTCTCCTGCTGATATCTTGTTCCGGACTGCTGATTCTTTCTCTGTGTCTTGTTTCTCAGAATCTGTTTTGTTTCCATTCTTTTTGTTTTTCTGATTTTTTATCTTTTCATAATAGTCGTCTCCGACATCTCTGCCAAGATCACAGGTATATACCCACTCGATCGTATCTTTGTCCTTCAGCTTATAAGCACTTGGTCCCTTCCCCGGGAAACTGCCGTTTACCTTATACATCCAGCCGGACAGTTCTCCACAGGAATAGTCCGTGACATGATTAATGCCGCGGATAAACACCGTGCTGTACTTGTTCGTGTCCGGACCGTTGTATTCCATGGAAATTTTGTTGTACTGGCAGGCGCGTTTCAAAATATCAAATGCCGTATCGCCTTTTCGCAGTACATAGGTCGTTTCCGGAAGAATGACACCATCGTTCGGAACATATTTTTCGTCCTTCAACTGTTTGTTTAGTTTTTCCCAGTTCTCAGGCTGACGCAGGGTATCACATTTGATACTGATCGTAACGGTCTCGGAATCTTCCTGAATATCCTCCATATGCGTCAGATAGTATTCTTCCACGGACTGAATTTTGGTTCCTCTTATCAGAACCAGTGCCAGTACCAGCATGATTCCGATCATTACAATATTTTTTTTCATGCCATCATCCTGTCCTTACCACTCGTCATCATCATCGTCGTCAAGCTGCGCATTCTGTGCCGACGCTTTTTTCTTTTTGCTCTCTTTTAATACCAGAACAAGGAAAATCACAACCACCACAACGATCACAACGGCAATACCAGCAGTCAGATATAAGGTTCTGTTGCTGACATCCGCCTCCACTTCCTCGCTGCTGCGTGTATCTGTTGTATCTGTATCGCTCAGTGCCGGAAGCTTCTTGTCTGCTGCCGCAATGGCATCTGCAGAAACCGCCTGTGCATCTGTCATCTCAAACAGTCTCGTCTGTCCCTCCCAGAGACGGCGCACTGCCTCCAGACCGTAAAGCGTCTGATAACCGGCCATGTTATTGCCCTCAGTTTCTTTCTCATCGCTATCCAGGCTATGGATGATACCACCATCTGCCAGACAAAATGCCTGCATACCGTCGATGAGTGTTTTACCATTTTTTATAAAGGCACCATCCTGCTCCGGATCTCTGCCCCAGGATGCCAGCGCGATCATCGCCCATGCGGTACTCTCGGAAGTACGTTCATCGTAAGTCAGCATGCTTCCGTCATCTGCCTGCAGCTCGCTTAAGCGTGCAAACGCTTTCTCTGCCACCGCATCCACAGTGGATGTCTCTTCCTGCCCGGAAATGATTCCGGTATAAGTATATGTCTTGTCCTGTCCCCGATAAGGCGCCAGTGCTGTCAGTACCATGGAAGTCAGATCCACATCAGAAGGGTCTGTCTTGATCAGTCCGAAACCGCCATCTGCCAGCTGTCGGGATAACAGTTCACTGACCAGTTTTTCTCTGGTCCACTCAGCGCCTTCCGGCTCCTGATAATTCTTTGCGTCAATGGTCAGCAGTGCCCAGATATAACCGTTGATTCCCTGATCCCCCGGGTCTCCCCAGCAGCTGTTGCTGTTCCATACGGTATCATGAATGAGATTGATGGGATTTCCATCCGGATCCGTACCGAAATTTTCCGGATCCCCACCACATGCAATGACAGTCAGTGCCATACGGTGAATATCGGAAATCCGTAATCTCATCATACTGTCTTCTTTGTTTGCATACACCGCCTCCACTGCATCCTGCAATCTGGCCAGGTATGCTGCCCGTTGTTCTTCCGTAGCACTTCCCATGCGCGCCACATCAAACGCAAACCAGTCACTGCCGGCGCTCCCGGCCTGATCACGCAGTTCTCCTGTCAGCAGTTCCTTCTCACCTTCCGAACTGCTCTTCCATGACACGATGCCTTCCTCCATCTGCTTTACATCCGGTAACCGATCTGCGGCCCATACCTGCCGCGGCATGGCAGTCAGCCAGACTGCCACAAGGAGCAGCAGGAGAAATCCTGCGCTCCACCTGTTTTTTGCTTTGTAGCCCTTTCTCATGTCTCTCTCCTCATATGATCTCATTCTATACCTTGTATCTCATATCAGACTTACGCCGGATGCTTCTCTTATCGCTTATTAACCATCCGCCCGGGTCTGCTGTCTAATAATGAACCTGTGTTGCTTTTCGTCTTTTTGCTGCCTCAGCCAGCGCCACCGCAAAACCGATTGTCAGAATGCCGCAGGTTGTAAATACGATCACCAGTACCGACAGAAGTGTCCGGTATGTTCCATCCTTTCCGGTCGCCTTTACCGCCGTACTGTCCTCTGCTGCCCCCTCATCCAGCTGACTGGCCAGCCAGTCCGGAAGTTGCGTATCTTCCACCGGAATCTGTGTCTGATCCTGCGCCTGTGCATCATGGGCTTCTTCCGGCAGCACTCCTTCTATCGTTCCTGCCACTTCCCCGGTCATATTCTGGCCGTTCTGTGCCAGATCACTGAGTCCGAACGTATTGCCTCCGTTTCGCAGGCTCTCCAGTGTCTCCTGATTTCCTTCTCCCGTTCCCGGCCGTGTATTTGCGCCATTCTGTGTCAATGCCGCATAGGCTGCTTCCGCATGCTCCAGCACCGACAGGTTCCGGATCTGTTTCTGCTCATCCAGCGTCAGTGCATCATACGCTGCCCTTGCTTCTTGAATCTGTGAACCGCTTGCGCTGCTCACCGCTCCAATACTGTCAATGAGCCGCGTTACACGATCAATGGCCGCTTTCGAATCATAGACTCTGATCAGCATTTCCAGTACATCATAATTTGTCACCAGTTCCTGCTGTTCACCGGTCAGGGCATTGTACATGTTAATGGCTGCCATGATGGCTGTTCCACTCTCCAGTGTGATACTCTCCACTCCGCCCAGCTCATGGATCTGCTGGATTACCGGCTGTACTACCACCAGATTCTGATATCTGCGGATTGCCTGCACCAGTACGTTATAATCCGTCACCAGTTTTTTCTGTATTTCCGTCAGTGTCTCATACTGCGCCTGAACAGCAAAAATCTGTTCTTTCTTCTCCAGCGTCACTTCTCCGATTCCGGCAATGGCTGCCACGACTTTTGAAGCTTTCAGCTGGTTATAGGTCTGCTCCGCCTGTATCAGTACTTCCGGATGTGAAACAATCGTTTTTATTTTTTCCGGGAGACTGTCATAGGCATAACGTGCTTTTTCAATTGCCTCTCCGCTGTCCTCGGTTACGCTTCCGATTGCATCGATCAGTTTATCCACCTCTGCCGCCAGTGCCAGATCTTCGTCTGTATAACTGTTTTCTGCTTCCAGAATCTCCCACTGTTTCTCAGCATCCAACAAGATCTGATATGCCGTTACCATACTTTTCTGTCTCTCCGTCAGACTGTCATATGCCGTTCTCGCAATCTGAATGGACATTTTGACATATGGTGTATAAATAACTTCACCGATATTCATTATATAGCTGTCCACCTGGGTTGCCGCTGCCATATCCAGCTGATGCTCATACTGCCATGCATCCGGAATCCGGTCAATCTTGCTTCTTGTCTCACTGCTGTGCCGTTCTACTTCCGCAATCGTATCTGCCAGCAGAATGTATTTCTTCGCATTGGCGATCAGAGACTGGATCTCGCTCTTTTCCTCATCCCGGTAGCTTTCCAGATCCACATAGTTTTCCAGCAGGTTGATAGCTTCCTCTTTCGCCTCCTGGAGTTTCCGCTCCTGTGCACCGGCAAGTGTCTCAATCGCTTTTAAGGCTGTCTGTGTTTCTGTTCGAATGGCATCTACTGCCTCCATATCCGCTGCCTGATGAATCCGGTCTGCTGCATCCGCCAGAATCTTCTGCACCTGTTTCCAGTTTTCTGCGGTGTAATCTGCTTCGCTGACACTGCTGTTCAGTGACGAGATAGAACCGGCCTGAAAATCTTCCAATGTCATTTCCCAGGCAAGGATGGGATAACCGTTCTGGAATCCGAGATAATCGTGGATATACTGGTTACCGCCTGCATTCAGATTGTTTAACATATCATCGCTTTTCAGTTCTTTTTCACTGACAAATTTACCGCAGGCAGAGAAATCACCGGAGCTTCCCACCAGCGTACGTCCAATATTGTCCGCACGCTTCAGTGCAAACAGAATCATCTCCTTACTTCCGGTGATCCTGCCAAACAGTGCACCCAGTGCCAGACCGGAATCCTTTGCATTGACAGTACCGGACGTATAGCACCGGTTAAATTCTGCGGTATCATTCAGCATAACTCCACAGATTCCTCCTGCATAGTAAAGTCCGGAAATATCTCCTGCATTATAGCTGGAACGACAGGATATATCCGATGTCAGAATACCACCGATCAGTCCGCCTGCCGCATGTGCAGACCAGACCGTTCCTTTATTCGTGCAAGCCTCGATCTGACAGCCGGTTCGTGCCACGCCCACAATACCTCCAGCGTAATACGTCAGACCACCCCGTCCTGCCGATACGATTTCTACTGTCGCTTCATTTGAGCAGTTGGTGATTTTTGCATTTGTACTGTATCCGGCTACACCCGCCACACCGGCGTCCAGTGTACGGATCCCGGTTACCGTAATGCTGACTTTGCTGTGACAGTCTGTGATTTGTGCCTTTGCATCACTGTTCTTCCCTGCCACATAACCCGCAATTCCTGCCACATAGGTAACTCTTCCACCGAGTTTGATATTACCGGATACCGTCAGATGGCTGACAGATGCTCCGGCTCCCCGGACAGCGCCGAACAGCCCTGTAAAATCACTTTCCACATCCTGATAGAGACCGCGGATTACATGTCCCTGCCCGTCAAAGGTTCCGGAAAACGTCTTATCCGCACTCTTTCCAATCGGTGTCCAGTATTTTCCACCGAGACTGATATCGTTACAGAGCACGGCATTCAGGCTTCCTTTTCCCTGGTTGACCTGATCTGCAAACCATGCCAGCTCATCACCGCTGGTGATCTGGTAAACTCCGTTTTCATCGGCCTTCGGCTCTGTCTTTGTCACACCATCCCAGGCTCCGGTCTCCGGAATCTGGTCGATGATGGCGTCGATCTCATTTTTCGCCTGCTCCAGTAGCTTGTTCAGTTCTGCCACTGTCTGTGCTTTCTGCAGATCACGGATAAATCCATCCCGAACCAGTTTGATCTTGTGCATCCATACCACATCGTAAGTCTCAGACGCACGGTAATCTGTCAGTACCTGTACCGCATTGGCACGGACTTCTTCCAGTTTCTTATCTGCAGTAAATGATGCAATCTCATCTTCCAATGCATCTTTTCCGTCACGCACCAGAAGCCGCACATCATCCTCAGACTCTGCTGTCTCCAGTTTTTCTTTCCATGCTGTCAGCACATTCTCCAGCTGCAGCTTCTGGTCATCTGTCAGATCCGGATTTTCTTTCACCAGACGCTTGTGATACTCTTCCAGGGCGATAATACCATTGTCAATGGCATCCGCCAGATCCGTATCCTGTCCGACCCCCGGCTTGATGGCGGTCAGTTTCTCTCTGGCTTCCTTCATGACCTGATCCAGTTCTTCCTCAGAGGCTACCGCTGACAGTTTCTCTTTGTATGTTTTGACCAGAGATTCGATCTGGACATAATTCTTTCCATATTTCTTGCGGTTGTTCTCCGTGAGCCAGCCGCTCAGTTCCAGCTGTGCCGCATCAATACGGTCCAGCAGTTCTGTCGGAAGACTCTGCCATGCCAGCTTCGGATACCCTTTGTTCTCCGTATCATAGGCATTGGATGCGGTAAAAGCGCTGCCGAGTTTTTCCAGCACCACTTCACTCTTCATCTCATCTTCCGTCACTTTCCGTGCTTCCCCGAGAATCTTCACCGCACGGTTGTTGGTGGCTCCCACCACATTCGGTCCGTAACTGGAAGAACTGATGGCATATACCGTTCCATAACATCCGCTCAGCAGATAACCGATGATGCCGCCGTTTCTGGCCACACCACTGCTGATCGGCACGGAATAGGCCCGCTCAATCACCGGCATCGGAGGCAGTGCCTCCTGCTTCCAGTTCTCATATCCGGCTTCGCCCACGATACCGCCCATCTCACTTCCGGCAGTGGTTCCATAGCCACTGACCAGACCTAAGTTATAGACATCGTAAACCGCACATTCTTTTGCGGTACCATTGCTGTACATACCGGTGGTGGACACCCGTCCTGCCACACCGCCGATGATACCGTTACCCTTGACATCGCCGTAATTGGCACTCAGGTGTACTTCCGCTCCGGCTTTTACCGCTCCGGCAATACCGCCCACACAATAATATCCCTGCACATTGGCATGGTTGACACTGGTGGTTACTTCCGCATTGGCACCGGACACCAGACCCACGATACCACCTACATGGTTCTGCGCGATCACTACCGTGGTGGATATCTTTCCATAGTTTTCACACCGGGAGATCACGCCCTCGCTGATACCGGCGATACCGCCCGCATTTCGATACAGGGCATCTCCCTCCATGGTGGTTCTCGTATAGTTTACACAGTTTACGATACTTCCGTTTTTCAGATAACCGGCCACACCGCCGCTTCCGGAGTAAAACTGGTCGTTGGCCCCGTCGGTGGTATAGCTTGCATAGTTACTCATGACTTTTCCAAGCACTGTCAGGTTGCGGACACTTCCGCCGTCGATGACGCCAAACAGACCCGCATAGCGTTTTTCCGGCATATTCCCATTGATCTCCACATTCATGTACACAATTTTCTGTCCGTTTCCGTCAAAGGTTCCCTTGTACGGATGCTCCTGGCTGTCTCCGATGATCACCCATTTGTGGGAGGTATTATACTTATTCAGATAAATATAATCTTCCAGTCTCGCGTTGATCTCACCATTTCCGCTGTTGACCTGATCTGCAAACCAGGCAAGCTGCGCACCGTTATGGATCAGATAAGTACCGTCTTCATCCGTCTCCGGTACTTCCCTGCTGCTTCCGTCCCAGGGATTGGATACTCCCGCCGCCCGGACTTCCGTTTGAAACAGGGGCACAGAAGTAATGGTCATCGCCGCGATCATGATACATGCCACCAGGCACGTTCCTATTCTCTTCACTTTTGAAATCTTCTGTTTTTTCCTCATTGCTGTCTCCCGCTTCCTGTTCCCTATAAGAAATAAATATATTTCAACTGCAGTTTCTGTATCAG
>SKEV01000590.1_pt1 | contig 14782 bp, 14 predicted proteins | sample 4819531 | NCBI WGS metagenome assembly SKEV01 (sample SAMN11008800, study PRJNA524170) | human gut metagenome | biome: Human fecal sample; material: Feces; isolation source: fecal sample from pouch patient p9, p28 | host: Homo sapiens | place: Israel: Tel-Aviv | collected 2016-08-01 | reverse complement strand
AAAGGAAAATGGCATTATTTGTATCGAGCCATCGATGCAGATGGTTTAACCTTGGATATTTGGTTACGTAAAAAACGGGACACACAAGCAGCCTATGCTTTTCTTAAGCGGTTAGTGAAGCAGTTTGGAATGGCAACACTTTTTTTGACAAAAATTATAAGGTGTTGTGAATGCTGCGGTGTTATGGCTCCGATTGCCCTTGACAATGAGCATCCTCGGATCTGATTTTCTCCGGCAGAAGCACAATCATTCAATTACGCTGCCTCTCCAGAGGTATCAGATCCGCGCTCATTATCAAGGATTCGCTTCGCCAATCTCTGTTGTCGAATTTGGATCGGTGTTTCATACGCCAACGTGCCATGTAAGCGTAGATAGTTCCACCAATGCACATAATCAAACAATTCTAGACGTAGCTGTGCCAGTGTCTCAAATCGGTATTGATGCACGAATTCTACTTTGACAGATTTATAGGTTGATTCCGCAACGGCATTATCATACGGACAACCCTTCCTACTCAATGAACGAGTAATTCCAAAACCATTCAGAATCTCATGAATGGTTTGGTTATCAAATTCCTTTCCCCGGTCTGTATGAAAAAGCTTGACGTCTGTTAAAGAATACGGTATCCGTCCAAAGGCTTCTTTTACCAATGAGGCATCTTTCTTCTCACCACAGGAATAACCAATAATTTCTCGATTAAACAAATCAAGTATTAAGCAGATATAATGCCACTTTTCTCCCACGCGAACATAAGTAAGATCCGTAACGATGGCTTCCAATGGCTGTTCTTGTGTAAAGGTCCGATCTAATACATTCGCTGTTTTCGCTTCATTACAAGCTGTTCGTTGCCCTTTAAAATGAGCGATCGTATAGGTAGATGTCAATCCGCGGCGTTTCATGATTCGACCGATCCGGCGCCGACTGAGTTGAAGCCCACGCTTTGCTAAACACTTCTTCAATTTTCGGGTACCGTAAGCCTTTCGGTTTCGAATAAACTCTTCCTGAACGATCTCTTCTAAGTCGGACTCATTTTCGATCGGTTTCGCTTGATAATAGTAGGTTTGACGAGAAATATTTAGAATTTTGCACATCGCTGATATGGAATATTTATGCTTGTTGGCATCAATTACTTGTCTTTTCGTCCGAATATCAGCGCCGCTTGCTTTAAAATATCATTCTCCATTTCGAGTTGCTTATTTTTCTTTCTTAGTGCGATCAATTCTGCTTGTTCTGGTGTTAAGTTGTCTCTTTCTTTGAATGAGCTCGTTGATTGTGCTTGCTTCATCCATTTATCGAAAGAAGAAGGCGTAAGCTCATACTCTCGAATAATTTCTGCGCGAGGCTTACCAGCGAGATAGAGATCGACGATTTGTTGTTTGAATTCTTTTGAATAGGTTCTTCGTTGACGTCTTGACATGAAAAATCCTCCAGTGTGTTTTTTATTATTCTACACACCTTATTTTTTCTGTCTAGTCTAGTGTAGCCGATTCAGTTTGATGAACCGAAGGTTGTAGTCACAGATAAAGCCCCCTCTATTACAAGTGCCTTTAAGAAACTAAAAGAATACGGCTTTTATCAAGGGACAGAACATCGTACCATTAAATACCTGAATAATTTGATTGAACAAGACCATCGTCCAGTAAAGAGACGCAATAAATTCTATCGAAGTTTACGCACTGCCTCTACCACGATTAAAGGCATGGAAGCCATTCGAGGATTATATAAGAAAACCCGAAAAGAAGGCACTCTCTTCGGGTTTTCGGTCTGTACTGAAATCAAGGTATTATTGGGAATCCCAGCTTAAATCATAGATACCGTAAGGGATTTTATTCTTTATTTAAAACTTTGCAACAGAACCCATACAATAATCAGCAAAATCTTTTAAATGCATAATATTGTTATCCGAAATAAAACCAAGCATTTCTTTTAACGCTTGTCTTTTATCACCAGTAGATAACGCTAAACAACTTTCAAGGTCGAATCCACCAAACACTTGTATTTCTGTATTATCGTATTGATACTTTTCAGGATTATCCATATGCGTTAAATATCTAACAGCACCAGTTAAACCACTTATTCTTTCAGGAATCGGTGCCCTTAAAACTCTTGCCATTTCGTCCATTTGTTCAAATGATTTATTGCCCTTGTAATTAAAAACTATATGATAATGCGGCTTTTTCTTTGTTCCGTCTGCATTAACATCTTTATCATGTAATGGACTAATTGCCACAGGTTCAGTTGAAATAATCTCTTTCCAATTCTCTGGCAAACTTTCAGGATAAACAACAATCCACCAGTTACGACCTCGCTTATAAGGCTGTTTAGTTTTTGGATTTAAATTCTTTCTAGGCAATGTCCAATCTGTTCTATTTTCATTTTCCATATTTTTCTACACCTTCCTAGTTACTCTACTAGGAAAACAAGGGAAAATTTGATAAACTTGAGTTGCGAAATCAAAGAAAACCAAATCTTGCGAGCCCTTGCTATCTTCCTAGCAGGGCTTTTTTTATTTAAAAATAGTCCCCTTATCATCAGCTTGATTAATTAAAAATGTAACCAAACCTGATTTAGTCATTCCATATTTTTGTGCCATTTTTTCTAGTTTGTCATTCGATTCAACAGGTAAAGATAAAGTCACTTTTTTCTTCTCAACTTCAACCACAAAATGCACCTCAATTCTCTTCAAAATCTCTTTTACACTGTAATTATATTATACATACGACAGGAATACAAGATTTTACAAAAAACTTTTTTTCACCTCGAAATAGGTGCTTAAAACGTTCATATAAAGGTATTTACAAGACATTTAATCTTTTTATCTATTTGGACAATGGACAATGGACACATGGGGGGTGTCGTAGTGCCCCCATGTTTTTTCGCTCCAAAAATTCCCATGTTTTTTCGCCCCCTGCTCCCACTAAATTTCCAAATAATAAAACCGTGGGCTATTCGCCCACACCCAACAAGCGCAAAGCGCTTGACCTTGCCTCTGAAAAGCAACTTGATAACTGCATTCGTTTCTTTCCGTCGTCTTAGCAAAAGCTAAACAACTCAAAAAAAGAGATCAAGGGTAAATACACTCACTACGTTCGCCCTTGACCTCTTTTATTTCGCTGTTTTTTACGCATTTGCCGACGAAAAGTAAACAATATGCAGAATTACCCTAGTTTTGATAAAAAAGCGCTTAGAACGCAAATATGAGCTTCTAACGACTTAATTCATCCCTATCTCGTGTTTTAGTTTCGTTTCTATGAATTTTTTCAAACTCTCCACCTTTTACAAACTCTTTAACTTCGCTCATAAGGTTATTCATCAGCTTTTTAGCTTGTCCAACAGTTGCACCAAGGGTATTTTCCATAAACTGGTTAAAACCTTTGTAAATGCCCTTAATTTCGTTTTTAAGCGACTTATTCTCTTTCTCTAATTCTTCAAGTGTTTCAATATTCTGATTACTCTTACGTACCAACCTATTGTAATCTTTCGCTAATTCGCGATATTTCTCTTTAACTCTAGTGATTTCTTTAGGTAAATCAGTTTCCGCATAATTTTTTAGCTTTTCATTTGCTTTATATAGCTCTTCATAGCTTTTAATCACTGCATTTAATTTACTTTCAGGGATAATTACATTTCCCGTTTTTCGTTCTTCATTTTTCATAAATTCATGTCGCAGCTTACCAATCCCAATGGTTTCGCCACTTGGTACTTTGACCGTTTTCGTTTCGTCTTTTAAATCTAAACTTTCTTTCTTGATTGTTGGTGCTTTATCGTTCGATAACGCTAAAACTTCTGACTTTCGCTGTTCCAGCGTGGTAGTTATCTCTTTTAATTCGTCCTTTGCCTTTTTATATTCAGGCACCGTTAAATTTTTACGCTCTGACCCTTTTTCGCCACGTTCAAGCTCAAAACCACGCTCATTTAAATACTTTGGCAATTCGTCTTGTACCGCTTGTAAGGCTTGACGATTAAAAACAGTCTTTGCTGATAGCTTGTGTTCGTCATTAAACGGCACAATTCCTAAGTGCATATGCGGTGTCGTTTCGTCTAAGTGAACTTGAGCGTAGCGGATATTATTATCGCCAAATTTGTCCGCAAAATATGATTTCGCAGTATCAAAAAAATCTTTAATTTCTTTATCGTCTTTATCTTTAAAAAATGGGTTGTCAGAAGTTATGATCCATTCGTTTATTAATACAGCATCTTTTCTGACAGCACGACTACTTGATTTATTGTCGTTAATAAATTGCTCAATATCTCGTTTATAATTTTCTGTCCGATTGACCAAATCATAATTTAAATGCGACCGTTCAACATCAATATCTTTGTTGGAATGATTGTCTGTATTTCTCTGATTATGATTACCTACCCCGACTAAATTTCCTGATTTTACCTTCTGCATTCTCGCCACTGCAAATGACATGTAAACACTCCTAACTTCGGCACAACTTCCATGTAAAGTATAACCCACTAGACTTATTTACTACGTTTCATAAGTCATTAATGCGTGTGCTCTGCGAGGCTAGTTTTTGTGCAAGCACAAAAAATGGACTGAATAAATCAGTCCATAAGTTCAAAACCAAATTCAAAATCAAAACACAAGCAACCAAAAATGGTAGTTGCTATAAACTTATAAATATCATAATTACTTAAGTTTATGAAAGTTATTTTAGATTTAAATCCAATCATCTACCCTATGAATTATATCTTGAAATTCATTCATAAATAGTGAAGCATGGTAACCATCACATACAGAATGATGAAGTTGCAATGAGACTGGTATATAAATTTTATTATTCTCACTATAAAATTTACCTATCGTAATAATAGGCAATAAAAAGCTGCTATTGTTACCAATATTTAAATTAAATGAACTAAAATCAATCCAAGGAATCATTGAAATCGGTATGGTGTTTTCAGGTATCGGTTTTTTAGGAAACATTTCATTTTTATCTTTATATTCAAGTAAGTCACTCTTATAACTATTATAAAAAGAATTAAAACTAACATTTGATTCTGTCCAAATGTTAGAAAATTTTTCAGTTTCTTTATTAAAGACTGTATATAAAGGGTTTAATTTTTCCCAATAACCCAAATTTCCCTCACTATTAATTCCTGTTCTAAATACTTTATTTTGATTTATAATATTTACAATTGTATAAATCAAAGCAGGATACAGTTCATATCCTTTATTTTTTATCATACTTTTAAGTAAAGTGATATCAAATTCTTTAGTAACACTGTAAGTTGTTTGTTGATTGAAATAATGATTAAAATATTCTTTTCTATCCCAAGTTTCCAAATTAATAATATTAAAAGTCATATATAACTTTCCTCCTAAATTTTAAATTATCTCTTTATATTTAGGAGGAATAATCCTCTGATTTTTTCATACGTTATGTCACCTCGTAAATATTAATTATACTAAAGTAACATTTTGTATAAAACAAAGTTACTTTACTTCCAAAACCTAAATTCACGTTGCCAAAAATCAATCTGCTTTTGCAATTGTTTTTCGTTCGCTTTTAAAGTCGATTTCATTAAATCAGTTAAATCAATTAGAGATATTTCTCTAATCAATTTTTTAAATTTAGTCTTAGTATTCTTACTTAGCTTTCCCCACATACTTTCTTCATGCAACAAAGTATAAACCATAGCTTGCTCATTAATTTTTTCTAAAGTAGCCCACGCAGGTTTCAAGATGTGTAAATCATTAAAACAATCATTCCAGTAATCAACCATATCTCTTTTTAATTCAACTTCTACACGCCATAAATGTTCAGACACAACTTCAACATCTGCGTTATCTTTACGTTCTTGTTTTTTATTATAAATTCTAATAAATCTATCACTATCACGGACACCAAAATATTTTGTTTCTGGCTTGCCATTACGACCATAAAAAACAGTTTTCTTAACTGCTTTATCAGTCATTGCATAGTAATCGCTCAAATCATCTTCAAAATCAAAAGCTAAGTCTAATCTTGTAAAACCGTCATCTTCCATGTAGTCGATAATATTTTGTTTTAACCAAATCATTTCTTCATGTGTGAGTTTATTGGGATTAAATTCAACACGCATATTACGTCTATCCCAAGTATCTGCTTTTACTTTGTCATATTCGATATAAACTTTTTCTTGAAGTGCCTTAGCTTTAAACTTTGTTTGAAGTATATCCCAAAGTCGTATTTGTGGCTCTACACTCATAAAGTCAGATAGCTTTTTAGCATTAGTTTTGTTCAAATTTCCAACGATTGTCATGGCATCAAAACTTAATGCGGGTTGAGATTTTCCCAAAGTTTGACCACTTAACCGGCTATTACTTAACCGGCTATTAGAGACGGCCGGTTTTTTTAGTGAGATTTCTGCAGCTAATTTTTCATCAATTTTCTTCATTTTTTATCGCTCCTAAAATAATTTTTGGAACGAAAAAAGGACGAGTGGAATCGCAAAATAAATTTCGCCTGTATCCATTCGTCCATTTTGTTTTGTATTCAAAATCAAAAATTGATATACTAATCATCGAATGAATAACAAGTGTGGTTTGTTATTCCGGGCGAGAACGTTGGTAGCGTTGCTCGTCTTTTTTTATGTCTTTTTTTCGTTAAAACTATTTTAAAACTAAATATATCTTAAAGCAAATAAATTCAAGGGGCTAAAAGCGCCCCTTAAAAACCCCTTGCCTCTGAAAAGTTTTGTGTTTCCTTTCCGTCGGTTTCAAAAGCTAATTTACTCAAAAAAATAGATCAAGGGTAAATGCACTCACTGCGTTCGCCCTTGAGCTATTTTATTTCGCAAATTTTAACGCATTTGCCGACGAAAAGATAAAACACATAAAAATATACGCAGATATATTTAAAACGTCTTAGAACGCAAAATTTTACGTTTAAAAGCTATGCAAGGACTGTATGAAGCAAAATTATTGAGTTATCCAAGAACAGATACACCATTTATTACAGAGAACGAATTTGCTTATTTAAAAGCGAATTTTGGCAAATATAGCGGTTTTTTAGGACTTGATCTTGAAATGGTTCAAACAGAGCCTAGAAAGCGTTATGTGGACGGTAGTAAGGTACAGGAACACCACGCCATTATCCCAACAAAACAAGTACCTACCGAATCTGCATTAGCGAAAATGGACGATTTACAACGAAAAATTTATGCTTTAGTCGTTAAAACGACCGTTGCCATGTTTTTACCTGATTACTTGTATGAAGAAACCAAGATACAAACGAAAGTAGCTGATTTGCTGTTTCAATCGATCGGAAAGACACCAAAGCAAGAAGGGTGGAAAATTCTTTTCAAACAACAAACCAAAGAAGAAAAAGAGGACGTTCAAACGTTACCACTCGTTATCATTGGCGAACGTGCCGAAGTTGGTGTTAAGAGTGTTGAAAAAGAAACGCAACCGCCAAAAGCTTTTACAGAGGGTACATTATTAACTGCTATGAAAACGGCGAATAAAACGGTTGATGATGAAGAAGCAATCAAGATTTTACAAGAAGTTGAGGGGATTGGAACAGAAGCGACAAGAGCAAGTATTATTGAAGCGTTAAAACAAAAAGAATATATCCAAGTGATTAAGAATAAGCTTGTTGTAACTGAAAAAGGAAAATTATTGTGCCAGGCAGTTGAAAGTCAGCACCTTTTAACGAGTGCTGAAATGACGGCTAAATGGGAAACGTATTTAAAAAAAATCGGTAAAAGAGAAGGCAATCAAGAGAACTTTATTACGAATATCAAAAAATTCATTGTTCATTTACTGGAAGCTGTACCTAACGATATAGAAAAACTAAATTTTTCTGATTACCAGGAACAGAAAGAAAAAGAAGCAGAAAAAAGTATTGTAGGAAAATGTCCTAAGTGTGGCAACAATATTGTATTAAAAAAATCGTTTTATGGTTGTTCAAATTATCCTGAATGTAAGTTTACTTTAGCTGAACATTTTAGAAAGAAAAAACTAACCAAAACGAATGTAAAAGAATTACTGGAGGGAAAAGAAACCCTGGTAAAAGGAATCAAAAACAAAGAGAAAAAGCCCTACAATGCCGTTGTAAAAATTGGGGAAAAGGGATATATTGATTTTATATCTTTCTCAAAATAAACATAAAAGCCCTTTAAAGAGGGCTTTTATATATTAATCACAAATCACTTATCACAAATCACTTATCACAAATCACTTATCACAATCACAAGTGATTTGTGATTGTTGATGATAAAATAAGAATAAGAAGAAATAGAAAGAAGTGAGTGATTGTGGGAAATTTAGGCGCACAAAAAGAAAAACGAAATGATACACCAATCAGTGCAAAAAAAGATAAGTTTCAAGATTATGATTTTGCTTTTTTCGTATCAGATATTGAGTGTTTCACACATGAAGAAAGTTGGTTAAGTTTATTTGGAGAATTATTGTTTATACAGAAACCAGAAGATATGGAATTATTCCCACCTGATTTAGATTATGGTTACAGTTATATAATGTATTTTAAAGATGGCATAAAAATGGATATTACATTAATTAATTTAAAAGATTTAAATCGTTATTTTAGTGATTCTGATGGTCTTGTAAAAATTTATCTAATTTCTGCTTTGGTATAACAACGTTTCCTGTCTTTTGTTCTTCATTTTTCTTAAATTCATATTTAAGTTTCCCTTTTCCAATAAATTCACCACTTGGCACCTTTACTGTCTTTGTTTCGTATTTAGCACCTAATTTGCTTATGTCTGCCTTTTTCGACGTGTCGCCTGCTAATGCAACGACTTCACTTTTTGTACGCTCTAACTCGTTTTTTTGTCTTCTAACTCTCCTTTAATTTTTTTATATTCTGGCATAGACTGAATGCTATTCGTTCCAACCTTTACACGCTCGATTTCACGCTTGTTCATCAACGTTTCAATCTCGGACAACTCACTATTACGCCAATCTCTAAACACTTGACGAGAATCGCCAGTTCGTTCAAACCCTTGTTCTTCAATGGCTTTATTAAATGCTGGACGCTTACTTTATACCTACAAGGACAGACATCGCAACTGTAATGGATGGTAGTGGCTCTGCCAAGAGTTCCAGTCGTTTCCCTTCATCTGCTCCCCACGTTAAAGGCGTCATTTCTAATAACCAGCGGTAAACTTCTGCTGTAAGAGACACTTCATATCTAACATGTTCATGTAAGTAATTTGGATATGCTTGTTCAAAACGTTTGATTACCGGTTCGTTCTCATAGCTCTGCTTTTCTTCCTCCAGCATAAACAATTTTTGACGAAGCTCAATTAAATAATCCGCATCGGGAACTACTTTGACAACTACACCACCTTTTTTCAAGAGACGACCAAACTCTTCATAATGAGATGGCGATAAAATATTCAAAATCGCATCAAACTGCTCTCCGGCAAATGGAGAATGAGCCAAATCAGCCACACACCAAAATGCATCGTCAAAATAATGAGAGGCTGCCAACTGAATAGCGTCTTTGGAAATATCAAAACCAATTTTAGTGCCAGATACTCCCTGATTTTGTAAATAATGTAGGTGAGAGCCTTCTCCACATCCCACATCTAGAAGTGCTGTTATATTTCTTCCCTCTAATTGTTTTTTTACGACGTCCAGCATTGGCTGAAAAAAGCCAGTCTCTGCCAGTTTTTTTCGGCTCGACAGCATTTTTTTATCATATTCATTCTGTCCACCTTTTAATAAAAGATGCAGCGTTCCTTTTTTAGACAAATCGAATTGATGATTCTCCACACAAACTACACTTGTCCCCACTACATCCGTAAAATTTTGCTTGCATACGGGGCATTGGAACAAGTGCAGATTTTCTTTCATAAATAAACCACTTCGCTCAATTTTTTTCACATAAAGACTCCTTCTTATTCTATTCATTCTATTTTACTATATTTCATCTTGATAAGGACTTGTTAGTTGAAAATTTTCATCAATCGGTTCCAAAAATGCACTTTTCCATGTAAAGATATATTTCTATTTCTGGAAATTAGTATTAGCGGAAGTAGAAACACACAAAAAACAGAAGGGAAACAGGAGTTATAAGTTTGTCCAGAATCTGGACGAACCTGTTTTATATCCTTAAAACGCACGTAACACGATTTTAGAACAGGGCTGATATAAATACCCTTGGTTTTTTTATCGGGGTATCGTATTGTTCGGACATAACAACGCTGCCCTCTTCCGTGTGTGATTTTCCCTTTTTGATTTTTCTAGCACGTCCTTATTAGCCCCTAAAAAGCCCGTAGCGCCGTTTTAATTGTTGGGGGTATAATTATATTCGAGACGTTTTAAAATGACCCCCGCCCCCTATTTTGAGCCAAGGAGAGCCACCACAAGGTGTTCTCTTGTATCGCAGACTAATTTTTGAGGTTTTTAAGGGGTGTCATGTAACCTTGAAAGGTCTTATTTTGATTGTGTTTTATTTACCAGTTAACTATCTATTTGTTCCGCTTTTAGATTGCATAAAAAAAGCCTACAGGGGGAACCTGTAGACCAAAAAAAGCCCTGCTCACACAAACCTCAAATATAAAAACGTCACTAACATTATACCAGTTTATTTTTTTATTTATGGCTTGCGCCATAATTATTATATCACGGTGATGACAGCGCTACAATAAGAATATATCAATCACTTAAAATTCGTTTCTTCGGAAAACGAAGAATTAAAAATAGTTTTTTCGTTCGCAGAGCGGACAATTAAACAGCAAAAAATAGCATGGGATAAAAATAAAATATCGAAACGTTACGACATTTGGAATAGTTGTGTGAGCCTATAAGCTTAATAATGTAGTGAAATGTAGTAACAAGTGTACTTTTAAGTACGGTTGTCAATACACGGTGAAAACCTTGAAAAACCTATCTTTTGGATTTTGCTAACTTTTGATAACGTTTCAATGTCAAAACTGGTACACTTAAAAGGTATTTCACCGGTATATAGTTCCCTAAAAAATTATAGGTTAGATGAGAGTATAAAATTAATGACTCTCTTGTCAAAAAAAGGAGAAGGGGTATAATAAGGGTATAATATTTTATATTATTTTTTTCATTTTTTTGGCTGTAAGGCTTTTTTACAGTAACAAGTGGCAGGAGTCGCTTTTCAAAACACAACGTGGTCATACAAAAGCAAAAGCTCGGTTAAGCTCTTAGTATAATTTAGCTTTAACGGAACTTTTATGACGGATACGGACCCTTTAACGAAAACAAAGCAGAACTTCCCTAAGGGATTTAAAGATTAGCTATTAAGCTCGGTTTGTCAGACTTTGTGGATGAGTTCTATCTGTTGGACTTGTTAAAGGTTTTACCTCGGTTAGCAGTAGCTAGCATTAAAGGAAACAGACGTAAACGTTCGATTTGAGCATAACAAGACCGTAACGGTCAGGAACTTTGGTAAGCATTAGCTTACGATCATCAGCTTATTTTAAAAATGAGGTGGTGTGGTCCCTGATTTTGTGCGGTCTTTTTTTGTGTTCATTGTTACAGAACAAAAGGAAATCCTGGACGAAGTAAGGCTTGCAAGCGTTTAGTCTTATGTTTTTCGTTGTTAGCAGGTGCTGAGCTGAACTTGCAGGCGTGGGGGAGGACTCAGTGTTAATCATGGCAAGTGGTGCCCCTTCAAGGATACTTTTTAGCGTCTCTTGAAGTGAAATGTAAGATAGCCCTTTGGGGTAGGAGGAATATTTTTAAGGTGTTTTGTTGCTAATAGGATAGTTATAATAATCGTTATAACTATGATAATTATGATAATTAAAATAGTTAAGATAACTAAGATAACTATGATAATTATAATAATTAAAATAGTTAAGATAACTAAGATAACTATGATAACTAAGATAACTATGATAACCCTTATTGAAGGGTAGGAGGAAATATGTGAAAAGGCGTCTGTTGTGAGACGCTTTTTGTATTAGCTAATGAACCCGATGGAGTTCGGGAGAACTGGCAATTTTCATGCTCAACGCAGTAGCGTTTCGCTGAAAATTGCCAGTCGATGCGAAGCATCGAAAATCGAAAAATGACGAAGTCATTTTGAGTTCGAGCGACAGCTCGAAAGGGACTGTCTATACAAAGCGAAGCGTGTATAGACAGTCGCACATTGGTGCGATGCGATTTCTGGCGAAATCGTATAGACACGCAAAGCGTGTCGGCGGGTAGAGCGGAGGCTCAATATGGACCGTTTTGCAAAACTCAAAATCGACAAATAGCAAGTCACGATTATGATTAGCGCGGTTGTAGAAAAATGCGCTATTGCTTAGTTGATGTGTTAGTAGCATATCAGCGCTATTTCAGCACGAGGACTGGCAGCCCTCAGAAAAATAGCTGTAATCACTTGTTTTGAGTGAATTAGCTGAAGATTTTTTAACACGAAAAAACAAAAAAGGAGACAGCGTATGTCAAAACTAGAAGCAAAAGGACGAGATATTTTGCGCAAACAGTATTATGACCGCTCAAAAGTCGCTAGAGAAGCCATTAAGCTCGAAAATGGACGTCATGCGGTCTATAATACGATTTCAAGCAAGAATAGCTTACGACAACACGAATCGCAATGGCGACAGTTTGCCACTTACGCGAGTGAGAAATACAACGTTAAAGGACTGAAAAAGGTCGATAAACAGATGGTCGCTAGCTATTTAAACGAGTTGAAAGCGCAAGGAGTTGCTGAAAAGACCTTGAAATCAAGGGTTTCAGCTATTAATCATGTTATGGTTGGCTCTGGAGTCTGGAAAAACAATCAGAAAGTTTCGTTGACCGATTTAAGAATCAAAGGTGCTGTGAGCCACGAGAAGGGGTCTAGAAGCGTTTACAAACCACTAACAGCTAAAGAATGGCGAAAAGCAAATCAAGGGGCATATAGGGCAAATAAGGAGCTTGTAGACCTATCGCGAGCTTTTGGTCTCCGTCGGAGCGAAATTTTTGGCAAGTCTGGAAGTAGCTATAAAGGACTAACTTTTCGTAATTTGGGGCACGTGGAAGGCTCTCAGAGGCTGTTTGCGGAAGTTATCGGGAAAGGCGGCAAATATCGTGTTGTTCCTGTTTTAGAGGCTTTTAAGGGGCAAATGTGGGCAAGATACGGGGTACAGAGCCGAACTTACCCCAAAAATTACTTTCAAAAACCCGCTGAAGAGCGGGCTCGGCTTTTAAAATCAAGTCTCAAATCAAAAGAACGGCTCTTTCAGACCAACAAAAGTAACGTTCCCTTGCATATTAATCGCAATGAATACGTTGAACGGATGCTTAAAGAACGTCAAAAACACTATGAAAAGTCACAAGGAAAGATAACTCCAGACCAAAAACGGGTAGGATATAGCCGTATTCGCTTTCGAGAACTGGAAAATGGGCGGTTAGAACTCTTTAAGGTCGATTACAAGCACGGAGAGCGGATGATTTCAGCGGTTCAACCGTTCGACGTTATCAAAGTAGCCACTTTTGAAGGCTACGCCTTGGCAGCTGCCGACGTTATGCGAGCAGTCGGACACAATCGTTTAGACGTTTTGCAGACGTATTTGTAAGTTTTTGTGCTCTTTGTTAAAACCCGATGTTTTTGTAACGCTAGAAATTTAAAGAAAACTAAAAAATGGAAAAAATAACTCGCAGATTGACGATTTTTTTCGCAGAAAAAATCAAAATCTGAGTGTTTATATATATTTATATTATATTTATATTATATTTAGGCAACTCATGAGCCTTAGAGCCCCAAGGGTTTTCACGTTTTATGGGGTACAAAATGCCACAACTTAGGGTACAAAATGCCACAACTTAGGGTACAAAATGCCACAACTTAGGGTACAAAATGCCACAACTTAGGGTACAAAAAAATAAATTGTCTTTTTAAATGTTTTCTGTTATTATAAAGACAAAAAATAATAGAGGTTCCCATATGAATGAAATAGTCCGATACAATAATGATTTAAATGGTTTAAAAATGCGAAAATGGACAGCAGAGGAAATGAATTTTTTCTTTTCTGTAATAGCAAAAGTTAGAGATAAGGGAACACGTTCAGTTACCTTTAATTCTGATGATTTAAAGGAATTAAGTAATTTTGCTGACAGACATCAGCAACGTTGGGAAGAGGTTATCGATGGTGTCGCAAATAAAGTAGCTAATTTGAAATATTATGAAAGAACAGAAAAACGAATTTTAATCATGAATTTATTTGCTTATTTTGAAGCAGATATTATCAGTAAAACAATAGAAGTTGAAGTATCTTCGAAATTTGAGTATGTTGTCAATAAATTACTGACAAATTTTACTCAGTATGAACTTGAAGAGTTTACCAATATTCGTTCGACTTATGCTAAAACTTTGTATAGATTACTTAAACAGTGGCGAACAGTGGGAAAAAAAGAATTTGAAATTAATGAATTCAAAGAAATTCTGGATACTCCAACAAGCTATCGTCCAAGTGAAATAAATAGATTAATATTAAATCCAACCCTTAAGCAGCTTTCTCCGTATTTTAAAGACTTAAAAATAAAGACAATCAAGTCAAATAAACGTGGTAACCCTGTTTTAGGTTATGAATTTACATGGAAACCAGAAAAAACAGGTGAGTGGGAAGAGGATAAATACAAGAAAAATGACTTCTACAAGTCTAAAAATAGCACATCAAATGTACCAGATTGGGTAGAAAAAGAATACAAGCATAGTGCTACAGCGGAAGAACAGGCTAAACTTGAAGAATTAAGACGTAGCATGTCTGAAGATTGAGGAGGAAAGATATCTTGGGTAGGTGGTAAAAAACTAACTGAAAAACAGATTATTGCTCTACATGCAAAGGAAGAAGTCATGGT
>SKEV01000587.1_pt1 | contig 14903 bp, 9 predicted proteins | sample 4819531 | NCBI WGS metagenome assembly SKEV01 (sample SAMN11008800, study PRJNA524170) | human gut metagenome | biome: Human fecal sample; material: Feces; isolation source: fecal sample from pouch patient p9, p28 | host: Homo sapiens | place: Israel: Tel-Aviv | collected 2016-08-01 | reverse complement strand
CCCCGACCGGCGGCATGAAGGAAGACTGGTCCCTCGCCGCGCACTTCCTGCCAGAAGTCTACGAGGAGCAGGAAGATCCGGACGCCTTCTGCCATGAGCTCAAGGACGGCAAGGTTGACCTCAGCTCCAACGCCAAGTGGAACTCCCTGATGGACTTCTTCGACGTGATGAAGGACAACAACTACGCCAAGTCCTCCGCCGTCTCCGCAGAGCGCGAAGTGACCGAGCAGAAGCTGGCTGAAGGTGAAATCGCCTTCATGTTCGGCGGCAACTGGGATTGGTCCGTGCTGAACCAGTACGACTACACCGAGAACATGGGTCTCATGCCGGTTCCGCAGAACACCGATGACGGCTCCAATGAGAAGCTTGTCGGCGGCGGCTCCAAGTACTTCTTCATCGACTCCTCCGACAACACCTCCGACGAGCAGCGTAAGGCCGCCAAGGACTTCCTGAACTGGCTTGCCGAAGACAAGGAAGGTCAGGAGTTCATCTCCAAGGATGCCGCTCTGATCTCCCCGTTCAAGAACAACGAGATTGAAGCATCCGATCCGCTGGGTAAGTCCGTGAAGTCCTACGCTGACGCCGGCAAGCTGATCGGCAACTACAACTACCTGCCTGACGACCACTTCTCCGTGCTCGGCGCGGCCTTCCAGAAGTGGCTCGCAGGTGAAGAGGACCGTGCAGGCCTCGCCCAGGACATCCAGGACTACTGGAAGACCGCTAAGTTCACCGGCGCAACCGCCTGAACTTCCAAATAATGCACCATGATGCAGGGTCCGCCGCTTCCTTCCTGCGGCGGACCTTACATCCCCGGCACGTATGGGATCCATCATGAAACAGAATAAGCTTTCCTATAAAATCGGCCAGTTTCTGATGTTCGGTGGTCCGGCGACGATTCTTTTCTTCGCCGTGGTGATCCTGCCGTTCTTTTATGGCCTCTATCTGACATTCACCAGCTGGGACGGCGTTTCGACAACGAAGCCGTTCGTTGGTCTCGGAAACTACAAGGCGGCTCTTGCCGACACCGCATATTGGCAGTCGCTTGGACGCACCTTCATCTACTCCGTCATCGCCGTCATCCTCACCAACATCGTCGCCTTTCTGCTGGCCTACCTCGTGACCAGCGGCATCAAGGGGCAGAACTTCTTCCGTGCGGGCTTCTTCATTCCGAACCTCATCGGCGGCATCGTTCTGGGCTACGTGTGGAAGTTCGTCTTCAACCGCGCCTTCGTGGCTATCGCCGAAGCAGCGACGCAAACAGACCACGCATCACTGCTTTCCACTCCAAACGGCGCAATGTTCTGCTTGATCCTCGTTTCGGTCTGGCAGTACGCAGGCTACATGATGCTGATTTACGTGGCAGGCTTCATGAGCGTTGACCAGAGCCTGAAGGAAGCGGCCATGATCGATGGCTGCAACAAGGGCAAGGCCATGTGGCACGTGGTCATCCCGCTGATGCGCTCCTCCTTCGTTCAGTGCATCTTCCTGAGCACCACCCGCTGCTTCATGGTGTACGACCTGAACCTTTCGCTTACCAAGGGCGAACCATTCAACCAGTCGGTGCTCGCAGCAATGCACGTCTACAATCAGGCATTCGTTTACAAAAACTATGGCACCGGTCAGGCGGAGGCGTTGGTCCTCTTCATCGTCTGCGCAGTGATCGGCATGCTGCAGGTGTACTTCGGCAAGAAGGGTGAGGTGGCAGCATAATGAAGGGTCAAGTCAGCACTCGCACTAAGGTCCTGCATGCACTGATGATCGTCGTTCTGACGATTCTGCTGCTGCTATTCATCGCACCGTTCATCCTGGTCGTGATCAACGTCTTCAAGACCAAGGCAGACATCAACACCGCTCCGCTGGCACTGGTCGGCAAGCACGGGTTCACCCTGGAGAACTTCCCCAGGGCAATGGACAAGATGAACTTCGTCACCGTGTTCGGCAACTCCGCGATCATCACCATCAGCGCAACCATACTGACCATCCTGTTCTCCGCGATGTGCGCGTACGTAATCGTGCGCAACCCCTCGTGGAAGTTCGGCGGCATGGTGTTTGCACTCATGGTGGCCTCCATGGTCATTCCGTTCCAAGTGCTCATGGTTCCGCTCGTCTCCGTCTACGGCGGCTTGCTCGACGTGTTGAATAGCCGTATCACGCTGATCCTCATGCACACCGGCTTCTCGGTTTCCCTAGCGGTGTTCATGTTCCATGGCGCGATCAAGACGAACATTCCGAACGAGCTTGAGGAAGCGGCCAGCATCGACGGCTGCTCCAAATGGCGCACCTTCTGGACGATCGTGTTCCCGTTGCTTAAGCCGACCGTCGCCACCGTCGCCATCATCGACGCCATGGCGTTCTGGAACGATTACCTGCTGCCGTCCCTGGTGCTGGGCCGTCGCGAACTGTACACCATTCCGATCGCAACCCAGATCTTCTACGGCACCTACTCCAATGACATCGGCCTGATCATGGCGGCCCTGCTGCTGGCCATGCTGCCGATCCTCATCCTGTACCTGTTCCTACAGCGCTACATCGTCGAAGGCGTGACCTCCGGCGCAGTCAAGGGCTGATCGAACGGTATAGAATCCGCAATCATAACTGAACAGACTCACACAACAGGCCCGGATGCGAAGCGATAATCGCATCCGGGCTTTTCTTATGCGATACCGATTCTTATGCGATATCGATATTGAGATTGCCATCGCATGTTTCTGTTGCCTGACAGGACGTATTGATATGGTTGATTTCGCCGAAAGAATCGCTCGAATGCACTGTTGCAGTGCGTCCGGGCGATTTTCATATGTACTGAATATTCGTGTGACATTTCGAAACGAGCAACGAAATAGAAGCAAGAACGAGAAGCGACAATATAAAACAAGAAAAACAGGAATAGAAACAAGAGATGACTGAAGACAATCAACATAATGCAGATGAGCAGCAGCCTCCAATGCAGCCGCAGCCGCTGCCGGGCCAGGTATTTGTGCGCCCCGGCATCGATGACCGTCCCGATTACGAAAAAACGCTGACCGAAGAGGCCAAAGCGGCCCTGAAGCGCCTGGCCGTACAGCAGAATCCGCGCGTGCCCGAGGCCTCCAACGAGCGCCCGGAAGTGCAGCAGACCCTCATCAACACGGAAAGTGGCTCCCCGCTGACCGCGTTTGCCCATCTTGACGCCGCCGTGCCGAACCTCGAATCGTCGTTCCTCGACCTGCGCGATCCGATGACCGCGCCCGACGGCACCACGCCCACCAAGCCGCAGGTACATCGCCTCACCGCCGGCTTCGCGCTTGGTGCGCTGCTGTTCACCGCGCCGATGGCCGCGCTCAACTCCGTGCTCATTCCACAGACCATCAGCCGTCTTTCCGGCACCGACCGCGTCACCGATCTGGCGCTGCTCAGCGTCGTTGGCACGCTGCTGACGTTCCTGATGAACGCGTGGATTTCCGTCGGATCCGACCATTCGTACTGCCCGCTGGGCCGCCGCACCCCGTGGATCATCGCCGGCACGGTGCTGACTGCCACGTCGGTGGCGATTCTTTCCGCATGCGATTTCATGCCGTTGGTCATCGTGTTCTGGCTGTTCACGCTGATCGGACATGCGATGGTGTCGATGCCGCTGGCGGCCGCTTTCGGTGAGCGCGTGCCCGACAAGTTCCGTGATCGTGCGGACGCGTGGCGTGGCGTTGGACAGGCGTTCGGCCAGGTGTTGGGCATTATCGCGGCCGTTTCGCTTACGTGGGCCGCCGACGATTCCGGTTGGGATGGTACCACGCGTTTCGCCATGATGGTGTTTGCGTTGTGCCTGGTGGTGGCTGGTGTGGCTACGTTGCTGGTGTTGCCGTTTGAGGGTTCCAGCAGCTATTTGCCTCGTGAGGGTGTGAAGAAGGGCGATTATTTTTCGCAGTATCGCCCGCCGAAGGGCGCTCCGAAGTTCTTCATTGCGTTTGCCGCGCGCATGTTTGCCATCGCAGCCACTTCCGGCATTGCGATTTACCAGTGGTATCTTGCGCAGGATGGTTTGGGTGATGTTTCGCAGGTCGCCATGTTTGGTTTGTCCGGAGCGGCTGCGGTTATGTCGGTGATGGCCGTTGCCGCGTTCGTCGGCTCGCTGTTGGCTGCGCTTCTGCTTGGTCGTATCGCCCGCGCTTTCAAGGATTCCCGTATTCCCGCGATTGCTGCCTGCCTGTTGTTTGTGGTTGCTGTAGTACTTCCGTTGACGCCGATCGATAATGCGATGGCAGTCGCGTTGTATGCGCTGTTTGCAGGTTTCGCGTATGTGGTGTACGACGGCGTGAGCCAAGGGTTGAATCTTGCGACGTTGCCGGATGTGCGTTCCGTTGGTCGTTCGTTGGCCGCGTTCAGTTTGGCGAATACGTTCGGTTCGTTGATTGGCGCTGTCGTTTGCGCGATTGCGATTGCGGTGACTGGCGAGTATCTGCTGATTTTCGCTGTTGCCGCCGGTTGCATGGCTGTTGCGGGCGTGCTGACGTTGCTGCTGAAATGATTTGGATGATCTGAGATAATCCGAAAAACGAATATCAAATTCAAAATTGCGCGTCCACATAGTGAACCTTTAGTAGAAAGGGTATGTGGACGCGCTTATCTTTACGGCTTAGTTCGAGCGGATCGCCCGCCGAATACAAGACTTTGCGAAAGGAGGTTCGCCACGATGAACGGAATGGTTGCACGCGTACTGCTGTCCGCACGAATTATTATTCCGCTTTCGTTGGCGGACTGATTCGAGCAATGCAGCTTCAATCCCTCGCCAACGGAGGCAGGGTTTGAAGCGCGCAAAACACACGTTGATGGCCCTGCATACTGCGGGGCCTTTTTGTTGCCGCCCACAAGGCGTAAGGCAACGAAATGAAGACTGCAACAAGAGAATAGAAGAAAGACGTTATCGGCGCATGTTGAGAGCCGGTAGCACATGACAGACGTAACAGGAGTAATCCAATGAGTGCAGTCGAAGCAGCCGCTGGTAAAGCGCAGGCAATGGTGCGCGATTCGGTGAAAACCGTGATCGCCGCTTCCATGGTCGGCACCGCCATCGAGTTCTACGACTTCTACGCATACGGCACCGCCGCTGCGAACTATTTCCCGAAGGTGTTCTTCGGAGACACCACCAATCCGACCGTCGCGCTGCTAGCCAGCCTGCTGACCTTCGCCATCGCGTTCATTGCACGTCCGCTCGGATCCTTGGTGTTCGGCCATTTCGGCGACCGCATGGGCCGCAAGACCACACTGGTGGTTTCGCTGTTGACCATGGGTGTCGCCACGTTCCTGATCGGCTGCCTGCCAACCTACAACCAGTGGGGCATTGTGGCTGTCGCCGCGCTATGCCTGTGCCGTTTCGTGCAGGGCATCGGTCTGGGTGGCGAATGGTCGGGTGCCGCTTTGGTGGCCACCGAGAACGCTCCGGAAGACAAGCGCGCGCTGTATGGCTCCTTCCCGGAATTGGGTGCTCCGATCGGTTTCTTCCTGTCGAACGGCACTTACTTCCTGTTGGAAACGTTCAACGATGACGATGCGATGCTGGCGTGGGGTTGGCGTGTGCCGTTCCTGCTGTCCGCAGTGCTGGTGATCGTCGGTCTTGTGGTGCGTGTGCAGATGGAGGAGACCCCGATCTTCCGCATGGCCCAGGAACAGAAGAAGGTCGTCAAGTCTCCGCTGACTGAAGTGTTCAAGAAGAGCTGGAAGGAAGTCATCCAAGCCACGTTCCTGGTGGCCGTCACCTACACGCTGTTCTACACGCTGGCAACCTGGTCCCTCGCTTGGGGCACCAAAACCGTCGAGCAGGGCGGCGGCAACCTTGGTTTCACCAATCGTGAATACCTGCTCATGCTGATGCTTGCCATCTGCGTGTTCGCCGCGTTCATCGTCATTTCCTGCGTGAACGCCGATAAATTCGGCCGCAAGCGCGTGATCGTCATCTCGTCCTGCTGCCTCGTGGCATTCGCGCTGCTCTTCCCGTTCCTGCTTGATCCGTCGGTCGTCGGCCAGCGTAACTTCGCCGCCAACCTGCTGTTCCTGTGCATCGGCTTCGCGTTGATGGGCACCGCATTCGGTCCGATCGGCGCGTTCCTGCCGGAGCTGTTCGACGCCAACGTGCGTTATTCCGGCTCCGGCATCGGCTACAACCTGGCCGCCATCGTCGGCGCGGCATTCGTGCCGACCATCGCCACTTGGCTGTCCCACCACTGGGGTGTGCACTCCGTCGGTCTGTACCTCGGCGTGATGGCCGTGTGCTGCCTTGTTGCGGTGCTGAGCTGCAAGGAAACCAAGGACGTCGATTTCACCAAGTGATGTCCGTGAGGGCTTCGGGCGGTGCCCGGGTGGAATCGCCCGAAGTCTTACAAAAGCGTTTGACGCAAAACATAACCACTATGTGAACGTCAGCAACCAATATAAAGAAAACGGGACTAGAACAGTTCCGCAGGAGAGGCGGTGTGATTTCTCGGACACAATCCGGGGGGAGTAACATCCTAGGAATCACAAGCCGTTGCAACAACCGAACAAGTAACAGAAACCGAAAGATTTTTCGGGAAAAGTACGATCCCGAAGCGATAAAAGAAAATAAAAGGAGCGCCAATCATGGCAGCAACTATCTGGTACGAAAAGGACGCCGATCTGTCTGTGTTTGAAGGCAAGAAGGTGGCCATCCTTGGTTACGGTTCTCAGGGTCATGCTCATGCGCTGAACCTGCGCGATTCCGGTGTGGACGTCGTCGTCGGTCTGCGCCCGACCTCCAAGTCCGTGGATTACGCCAAGGAGCAGGGTCTGGAAGTCAAGCCGGTTGGCGAGGCCGTCGCCGAAGCCGACGTTGTGATGATCCTGCTGCCTGACCAGTACCAGGCCGCCGTGTACAAGAAGGACGTTGAGCCGAACCTGAAGCCGGGCGCTGCTCTGGCCTTCGCCCACGGTTTCAACATCCACTACGGCTACATCAAGCCGTCCGAGGACCACCCGATCTTCATGGTCGCCCCGAAGGGCCCGGGCCACATCGTGCGTCGTGAGTACGCCGCCGGCCGTGGCGTTCCGGTCGTTGTGGCCGTGGAGCAGGATCCGGATGGCAAGACCTGGCCGCTGTGCCTGGCTTACGCCAAGGCTCTGGGCGCTCTGCGTGCAGGCGCCATCAAGACCACCTTCACCGAGGAGACCGAAACCGATCTGTTCGGCGAGCAGGACGTGCTCATGGGTGGCATCAACCACCTGTGCGATCTGGGCTTCGACGTGCTGACCGAGGCTGGCTACCAGCCGGAGATCGCCTACTTCGAGGTGTTCCACGAGCTGAAGATGCTGGTGGATCTGGCCAACGAAGGCGGCCTGAACAAGGCTCGTTGGAGCTGCTCCGACACTGCTCAGTATGGCGATTACACCTCCACCGTCATCACCGAAGAGACCAAGAAGCGCATGCAGTACCAGCTCAAGCGCATTCAGGATGGCTCCTTCGCCAAGGAGTTCATGGATGATCAGGCCGCTGGCGCTCCGAAGTTCAAGCAGCTGCAGGAAGAGTACAGCCACCCGCACCTGGAGACCGTTGGTCCGAAGCTGCGCGCCATGTTCTCCTGGAACAACCAGGTGGACGCCGATGCCGATATGGCCGAGTCCTTCAACGGCAAGATCGCTCGTACTCAGGTTCAGTGAGATCGCCTGATTTCGAGCTGAGAGCCGGAATCTGAAGCATTAAGACCGTCGCCCGATTCGTTCGGACGGCGGTCTTTTGCGTTGTGTTGGCTCCTTTGCCACACTGACAGGTGTTTGGTGCGATGAATAGGGGTTTCGTGTATGGGGGTATGGTTCATGCTGTTTTTGGTGATTTGATACCCCCGTTTCTGTGTCATCTCCGGTTTTGCTTGCGATTCTCGACTTTTTCGTGTATGGGGGTATGGTTTCTTCTGGTTTCTGTCGATTCAGGGCCCCCTTGCCTGTGTTGGCCGGGGATTGGTGGCGAGGATCTCGTTTTTTCGGGTACGGGGTTATTTGTTGGAACCGTGGTTCTGGAATCTCGGAACCTTGAAACCTTAAAACCGTGAAATCTTCTGAAAATAGAAGAAGACCGACACCCACAAACGGGCGACGGCCTTCCATTGGTAATTGAGGCTTGCGATCCGGTCCATCGGGACCAATTGACCGGATTCCGATGGACCGAGGCCGCTTGATCGGAATCCCGATCAAGCGAAGCCCTAAGTCACTCAGCCACGGGCGATCTTGCCGGTGAAGGTGGCCATGTCGGCGTCATCATCCTTGCCGTTGTTCCAGGAGAACATGGCGCGCAGCTTCGGGCCAACGGTCTCGATGCGCACGTTGCCGTACTCTTCCTGCAGCTGCTTGAACTTCGGAGCACCTGCGTCCTGATCATCGATGAACTCCTTGGCGAAGGAGCCATCCTGAATGCGCTTCAGGTGGTACTGCATGCGCTCACGCACGTGCTCGTCGATGCAGGTGTTGGTATAGTCGCCGTACTGGGCGGTGTCGGAGCAGGACCAGCGGGCCTTGTTCAGACCGCCTTCGTTCATGAGGTCGACGAGCATCTTCAACTCGTGGCAGACCTCGAAGTAGGCGATCTCCGGCTGGTAACCGGCGTCGGTGAGGACTTCGAAGCCCATTTCAACGAGCTTGTTCACGCCACCCATCAGCACATTCTGCTCGCCGAACAGATCGGTTTCGGTCTCTTCGGTGAAGGTGGTCTTGATGGCGCCTGCACGCAGAGCGCCCAGAGCCTTGGCGTAAGCCAGGGTGATGTCCCAAGCGTCGCCACGCGGATCCTGCTCCACGGCCACGACGACCGGGACGCCACGGCCGTTGGCGTACTCACGACGCACGATGTGGCCCGGGCCCTTCGGGGCGACCATGAAGACCGGGTGGTCCTCGGACGGCTTGATGTAGCCGTAGTGGATGTTGAAGCCGTGGGCGAATGCGACTGCGGCGCCCGGCTTGATGTTCGGCTCGATGTCATTGGCCCAGATGGTGCGCTGGTACTGATCCGGAGCCAGGATCATGATGATGTCGGCCTCAGCAGCGGCTTCCGGAACGGACTTGACTTCCAGACCCTGCTCCTTGGCGTGCTCAACGGACTTGGAGGTCGGACGCAGGCCAACGACGACGTCCACACCGGAATCGCGCAGGTTCAGCGCGTGGGCGTGACCCTGGGAACCGTAACCGATGATGGCAACCTTCTTGCCTTCGAGGACCGAGAGATCGCCGTCGTTCTCATACCAGATTTGTGCAGCCATTGTACTTGGCACTCCTTTTATGTAGTGGGGTGAACGCTTGGAAAAGCGTTCGGGTTTCTACCATTCGCAGATGAAATTCGTGTTTTCATGCATGGATTTTGTCCTGCAAACTGGGGTCTATCCTACCGGAGCCTCCATCTTGCAGCGTGTCTGGTCCACAAAGTGAGCCGCGAAACCGTAAAAATCCGTTGCGGCAACGGCAAGTTGCATGTATTTTGACGGGAAGGTGGCATAGGATACAACGCGTAGGGATTTTTGATTAGGAAGAGATGTCATGGTCACTGCGACTGGTCCTGCGCCCGGATCTGAAATGACGGCGGCAATCGGCGATATTGAGGAACGCAGTTCGGCTGGCGTGCTGCACGTTGCCGCGATTTTCGCCTCGCATATGGTGTTGCAGCGCAACAAACCCATCGCCGTGTTCGGCGCGTTGGATGCTGATTGTGCCGGACTTGAGGTTTCGGCGGAAATACGCGATTTCGATGGTTCCGTGATCGTGCAGGCGCACGCGTACGCCTCCAAAGAAATCAAGAACGGCTTTTCTCCGTGGCGCGTTATGCTGCCCGCACAACCCGAAGGCGGACCTTACACGTTGCGCGTCACCGCAGGCAACGATTTCATCGAATATTACGACGTGCTGATTGGTGAAGTGTGGCTTGCCGGCGGGCAAAGCAATATGGAACTTGAGTTGCGCAACAGTGAAAACGCCGAGGAAGCCCTCGAAAACTGCGCCGATCCGCTCCTGCGTTTCTACAATGTGCCGAAAACCGGCGTGATCAATCGTAATGCCGAACATGCGGCAAGCTGGCAGGAATCATCGCCCGAAAACAGTGGCGTGATGAGCGCCGTAGCGTACTATTTCGCGCGAAAACTGCGTGATGAACTTGATTCCGGCCTTCCAATCGGCATTATCGATTGTTATATCGGGGGTACGTCGATTAGTTGTTGGATGAGCGAGGATGCGCTGAATTCCAGCGAATCCGGGCGTGTTTATCTTGCTCGCTACGAGCAGACGGTCGCCGGTAAAACGCAGGAACAGTTCGATTTGGAGTATAGCGAATGGCAGTCGCGTTCTGATACTTGGAATGCGTCGATTGCTGCAGCTCGTGAAGCCGACCCTGATGTGACGTGGGATACGCTCACCCAACAGTATGGCGAATGTCCGTGGCCGCCACCGATGACGCCGACTTCACAGTGGCGTCCGACTGGTCCGTTCCATGCCATGCTGGAGCGTATTGTGCCCTATTCCTTGGCGGGATTCCTGTGGTATCAGGGCGAGGAAGACGAGCCATATTGCGGATCTTACCGTGAGCTGCTGGGCATGATGATTGGTGAATGGCGTGCGCTGTGGAGCGAAAGCCTACCGTTCCTGATCGTGCAGTTGCCGCAATGGATCGACAAGAAGGTCGACGAGAGCGACGATGATCCGATGCTGTGGCCGGTGCTGCGTGAAGCCCAGTGGGATGCCGCGCAGTCCATCGACAATGTGTTCGCCATCTGCACCATGGATTGCGGTGAATACAACAACATTCACCCGGTTGATAAGCGCACGCCCGGCGAGCGTCTCGGCAATTGTGCGCTTCACCAAGTGTATGGTATGAGCCGTATTCCGGTGTATGGTCCGACTGTGCTGGGCTTCCGCTGCGACGAAGGCGGTCGCGTGCGTCTGTTCTTCCGGTACGCGCACGGCCTGCATTTCAGCGGTACTACGCCCGACAGTTTCGGCGATGAGCTTGCCAAGAGCCTGCCTTCGTTGGTGCGTTTGCCGGAACGTTCCGGTTTCGAGCTTGCCGGTGCCGATGGCGTGTTCCATCCGGCCTACGCCGCGATTTTCGTGGATTGCGATATTGACGATCTGGTCAACGCGAAGGTCAATGTGGTCGATTACAACGCTACGGAATTCGGTATTCCGATCAACAGCCGCAGTATCGGCACGATTACGTTGGCCACGCCGAAAGTGCCGCAACCGGTTATGATGCGTTACGCATGGCGTAGTTGGGGTCCGGCACCGTTGTTTAATGACAATAATCTGCCTGCTCACCCATTCAAGCTAGACCTGACCGATCACACCGACTCTGATCGCGTTGAATAATCACGTTGAGTGATTGTCGATAGTTGATAATGAATAGCGTGCGATTGCTGTGCTTATAGTGTGCTGCAATCGCACGCTTTGTATTGCGATTGAAGTCCTGCTGATCGCACGTCAGTCAAATACGAATCAAATAAAAATGCGTTGCGTTGCGAGCGCATAAGCTACTGCCAGAGGTCGGGGCCGAATAAAGCCAGGTATGCGGTCAGTTCGGCGGCCATTTGCTCGTCTTCCGGAATGCGCGGATGGCCATCCGTGCCGCAACCGTTGCGTGAATACAAGAAATGTTTCACGTGAAACTCGCCCTCAGCACCGCAGCCTATCCGAATTTGACCGCCATGGGCCGTGGCGTGGTCGATACCGGTAAGCAGGCCGCCGAATTGTTGCTCAAGCTGATCGACGGCGAGTGTGCGGGGCATCTGATGGAAGAGCCGTACGAATTGCGTGCCCGCGCTTCGACCGGTCCCGCTCCGGCAGTGGAATAAGATGTGATGATGAGTTAAAAAATCGCGATTGCGTATTTGCTGCGGCAATACCGCTCGCCGATGCCCGTCCGACATCGTATAGCGTCAAGTTTAAGAAAAGCTTAAGCGATTAAGTTTGGCGAGTCAACTGCGATACGGAAGCGAAATTTGGAATTTGAAACGTGAAGATCACGGAATACGCAACGAAAAAGCGGGAATTACGGATTGAAAAAAACCGGGAATTACGGATTGAAAATCAGAATCTGAAATCTGAAACAAAAAAGCGCCTGTGCCCCTCGCTTGAGGCACAGGCGCATTGTTGTCTTACGACTTCAGGCGCGCTTCTGTGTGATCTGATAGGCCGCGAACAGCACGACCAGCCAAATCACACCGGCGACTACGGCGATGCGATAGCTTGCGGAGAAGCACATCAGCACCACGACCAGCAGCATGAACGCGATCACCAAATACGGCGTCACCTTGGCGAACGGCAGCTTGAAAGCGAGCTTGTCAAGCGCTTCCTGGCCCTTCAATCCCTTCAGATTGTTCGGACCATCGCCGGCGGCGACAACGCGACGGAACTTAATTTCCGTAATCATAATCATGATCCAATTAATCGCAGCGGCATTCGTGGCGATCGACATCAAATAATTGAACGCGAAATCAGGCCACACGAACACCACCACCACGGCGATCGCAATAATGATGGCCGACGTGATCACGCCACCGACCGGAACGCCGCGCTTGTTCAGGCGGCCCAGATACGCGGGAGCATTGCCCTGCTTCGCCAACGAATACAGCATGCGCGAGTTCGCGTACAGGCCAGAGTTGTACACGCTCATTACGGCGGTCAAGCACACGAAATTCAGAATGCCGGCGGCCGCATGCACGCCCACCGAGTCGAAAATCTGCACGAACGGGCTGGAATTGCCGTCGATCGTGCTCCATGGGACTACGGCCATGATCACGCCGAGCGCGCAGATGTAGAACACGAGAATACGCCAGATAATGCCGTTCGTGGCCTTCGGAATGGTGGTGCGCGGATTTTCGGTCTCGCCCGCGGTGATGCCGATGAGTTCGGTGCCGCCGAAGCTGAACATCACCACGACCAGCGCCATCAGCAAGCCAGTCCACGTGCCGTCCGCATTGCGAGACATCAGGCCATGCGGCAGGAATCCGCCGTCAACGGTGAACCAGTTGGCGAACGACGCGCGAATGCCCGAAGCGGTCGGCACATTCGCGATGATCACATACAAACCGCCGAAAATCATGGCAAGCACGGCCACGATCTTGATGATGGCGAACCAGAATTCAAATTCGCCGAACTTGTTCACGCCCATAAGATTCAGCGCCGCGATCGCCACGAGGAACACCGCCGCCGACACCCACTTCGGAATGTTCGGGAACCAGTAATTCACGAACGAGCCAACCACGGCCAACTCCACCATGGCCACGAGCACGTAGTTGAACCAGTAATTCCAGCCGGAAATAAAGCCGGCTCGCTTCGACCAGTACTGCGTTGCGTAATAGCTGAACGCGCCCGCCTTCGGATCCTCGACCGCCATTTCAGACAGTGCGCGCACGATCAGGAAAATCGCCAGACCGCCGATCAGATAGGCGAGCAGAATGGCCGGGCCCGCCAGCTGAATCGACTCGCTAGAACCATAGAACAGGCCGGTGCCGATCGCGCCGCCCAATGCGATCAGTTGAATATGACGATTCTTCAAAGACTTGCGCAGCGTCGGCGGAACCGGCACATCGTCGGTTTCGCGCGGTTTCTTCGCAACGGTTGCGTCGCTCATGAATGCTTCCTCTTCTTGGGTGCCTCAGCAATATTCGGCAAATTCGACAAATTCAGCAAAAGTTTGGCGATTTTGGCGATGTTGCGTTCGGCAGTAGTGGTAGGTGACGCGCCTATGGTTTTTGGCATGGCGCGTCTTCCCCGATTGTAGCTGTAGCGCGCGGATTCGGTTTCATAGTGTTCAATAGTTCGATAGTTCAATAAAATGAAGGTTGTGAGAGCGATGGTTGGTGCTGCTTGAACGCTGCGGGGCTGGAGGTCGTCATGGCATTCGTCAAAGACATGGTGCGTATGTGGTTGCATGCGTGGAAGCGATTCGTCTCCATCGCACTGATCACGTTGCTGGGCGTTGCCGTGCTTACCGGCATTTACGCGGGCTGCCGAGATGCTTTTCTTGCGACGGATCGTTTTTTCGACACCCAAGGATTGCACGATATTCAGGTGTTGTCGACGGCCGGATTGACCGATGACGATATTGCCGCGCTCCGTAAGGTTTCCGGTGTTGCGAAAGTGCAGGGCGAACGTTCACAAACCGTGACTGTCGATTTGAACGGCAAAAAAACCGTGACCATGCAGGAGATCGGCACGAACGGCATCGACCGGCCGTACGTGCAAAGTGGCCGTATGCCTGAAAAGTCCGGCGAAATCGCGGTGACGCGCAAATTCATCAAAGATTCCGGATATAAAAAGGGCGACCATATTACGGTGACGCCTCAGGCTTCGGCGTCTTCGTCTACTTCTGCTTCTGTGTCCGATTCTGCAGAATCGGACACGCAAACAGGCGAAAACGGGTCCCAGTTGTCCGATTCCGGAGAATCGGACAACCAGACACCGAGCTTCCCCACCAAACTGACCATTGTGGGCGTGGTGCTTGACCCGCAGGATCTCACCAATCCAGACGGCTATTCGGGTACGAACGCGTTCCGTTCCTCCGCCACCAGCGACTACACGTTCTTTGCACCCTCCGACGGTGTGATCGGCAGCATGTACACGGCCGTTACCATTCTCGTGAAAGGCGCCGCCGACAAGGACTCGTTCAGTGACGTGTATGACGACACCGTCAGCGAAGTGGCTGACCGCATCGACGGGAAGGTACGCAAGAATTGCCAGCAAGCACGCCATCGGGAACTGCTCGACGCTGGAACCAAACAAATAGACGAGGCGAAAGCGCAAGCTGACAAACAGTTTGCTGCAGCGCAACAGCAGATCGACAGCAATCGCAGTCAGCTCAACCAGCAAATCGACCAAATTGTCAATATGCAGGCGGGTGCGGCTGCAGGGTCCCTCGACGAAACAACCCGCGAAACACTGCGTGAAAC
>SKEV01000586.1_pt1 | contig 14943 bp, 19 predicted proteins | sample 4819531 | NCBI WGS metagenome assembly SKEV01 (sample SAMN11008800, study PRJNA524170) | human gut metagenome | biome: Human fecal sample; material: Feces; isolation source: fecal sample from pouch patient p9, p28 | host: Homo sapiens | place: Israel: Tel-Aviv | collected 2016-08-01 | reverse complement strand
GGACCGGAGCGCGAAAGTCCTCGATGCGGCCGAGCGCGTCATCGACCGGAGCTACCAGGCCAACCTCCAGGCGGCCCGGGACGGGGCCGCCAAGGCCGTGGCCGGGCTTCAGGACGAGGTCACGCAGGCGGCCAACCGGATGCGCCTGGAGGCCCTGAAAGGCAGCCGGCAGGCCCTCTACTGGTCGGGTGGGGTCTTCGCCGTGGCAGGCGGCCTTGTCGCCCTGGGGGCCCTCCTGGGCGCTCTGGGGCACTTCTGGCTGCAGGGACGGGCCGATGCCCGCGCCTTCGGGGAGCATCCGGGGATCTTCTGCGAAGGCGCAGGCGGGCAGCTCGCAACCAGTGACTCGGGGCGGCAATTCTGCGCGATATGGGTCGATCCGCCCCCAGAGCCACGGAAGCGGAAGTGATTAATTCCCGTGACGGTATCGGTGCCACACCATGCTACTTGGAGTATCCATGCAAGACGAAGAAAGCAGTAGTTTCCTTACGCAAGGACTGCAGTGTTGGGTGGGAAGGCAGACCGGGCGAATTAATCTTTACACGTTTTAATCTTAACAGTTAAACTTCCTGTGCGGAATAGGCCTACCTTGATGAGGTTGCCTGCATCAAATCAAGAAGGAACGAGAGAAATCGTGGCAAAAGTACCAATGCATGTTCACTCAACTCATATGGATTTTGTAACTTCGGTAGAATCTGATACGCTCTACCCTATAGCATTTCGAAATCGGGAAGCCTTAAATAATTGGGCTTCAGGTCATGGTTTACACTCATATAAAATAGGAAGCTTCACAAAGGATAAATCTGCTGTATCCCTCCGGGGAAGTCTTAGTGTTTGGCCCAGCGGTGGCATTTTCTACTCTCAGGTATGGGTTAGAGCAAGATTTAAAAATTATCGGAAAAGTATTTTACGACATCTGGTGGATTCTAATGATCTGGACGGAGATGTTGGGAAATACGATGCAGATCATGCAGTTTCAAAGAAAAGGCTGACTAAAGAATGGCCAGATGCATGGGTCAATCTTACGCTTGTCGATCATTCCATAAACAGATCGGTTGGCGCAATGCTTGAAAAGGAACCTTTGCTCTCAGATAGCAGCTCATCAGTAATTTACGCAAATTTAGAATTTCTACTCAAGCTGTTTTGTCAATTTAAAGGCAGGATGACGCGAGATGAACTTCAAGCATATTTTGATGAAGCTGGTAACCGATTTCTCAGTAATCCTACTGATCTAGATTCTTTCGTATTTGTAAATAACGCTAACGTGTTTCTGACCAAGATCGCTGATGATAACGGATTAAAAAATAGCAGACGACCGGCATTCATGCACATGATGCTGCCACACTAGGACGGCCACCCTTCCGCCGGCCAGTTCCGGGACGTGTGGATCACACGGACGATGGCCACTTCTTCCCCCTCGCCCGTTCTGGCAATCACATAGGCAAGGATGTAGGGCAGCCCGGTCACCAGCTTCTCGTAGGTGCCTGTCACCCGTCCGGGACGGCCCGTGGGTATGTCGCCAAGGGCGAGCGCCGTCCGATCGAGGACGGCAGCCACACGTCGGGCCGCTGCGGGGTTGTCGGCCGCGATCCAGGCAATCTGATCGGCAAGATCGCTCAGCGCATCGCTGGACCAGCGAACCGGTCGGCTCACGCGCGCTCGCCCGACGCCGCGTCGATGACCCGCTGCACGGTCGCCATCGCCTCCTCATGGCTGACGGTGCGCCCTGCTGCCACATCCGCCACGCCGCGCTGGATACCCTCGATGATGGCCAGCTCGCGGTCCACGTAGGTCTCCACGGCCTCGGCGGCGAGAAAGGACCGGCTGCGCCGGGTGCCCTCTGCCAGTCTCCCCAGCTTGGCCTTGAGCTGCGGATCGAGCCGGATCGTCATCGTAGTGCTGGCGCTACTCATCACCTGTTTCCTCAGCATGTGTACATCCGAACACATACACCGGCTCAGAGATTTAGAAAAGGCCGGCCAAGTCGATTAGCTCCGCTGCTTTTTAGGGTTCACGGGAAGGCTTGGCTTATGAAAGCATCTGCTAACAGACGTTAAAGAATATCTCCGAAGGAGATAGTTAAACAGTTAGACGCTCCGACGACCATAAAATTACCTACAATTACAATATCTTACGCCATAAATTCGTTCGGGAGAGTGGGTGATACCCCGAGTAAAAGTGGGTGATACCCCGAGTAGCAGAGTGGGTGATACCCCGTGCCCATCCACAGGCTCACAGCTTGTAACGCCGATCCTGCCGCCACTCGATCTTGCCTAGATCACGGTTGAAGGTGAGAGAGGGACCGTTCGCGCCCTTGATCTCGTTCATGCTGTACTCGGGCAGGGCATTGCGGGTGATAGCCTTGCGCAAGTCACGGGCGAACTGAGCATAGGCCTGGGCCGATCCGCTCCGAGTATGCAGATCCCGGAAGGTGAATATCCACCCGGCTTGCCTGCCGACATGGCGACGGGCGAGGCGATACAGGAACCGATCAAGGCCGCTCGTCAGATCGAAATATCTGGGCGAGATCGACAGAATGTCCCGATCCTCTGCCACGGCCTCGAAGAGCCACATTGGCAATTCCAGCCACGCCGCTTTGGCTTGGCCTTCGTCGCATTCCTCGATCTTGAACGCCGACAAAAGGTTGAAGCGCCCGAGGCTCCGGCGATTGCCTTTCAGAGAAGGACTTTCATAGGCTACAGAAGTTGATCCGAGCCGATGCAAGGCCGCTTTCAGCTCGCCATACCCTTTGCCGCCCGTGTCGCGTCCTACTGCCTTCAGCAGGTTGTAAGGGTGGAACTCGATCCTGGGCGAGACGGGCAGCCCAGCGTTCACCGCCTCGTTGATCTGCGACACCGCCCACAAGAGCACGTCATAGTCCCAAATCGTCGCAATGCCGGTATCCTCAGGGGCCGTGACAAGCACCTTCTGGCCGCTGGGGCCCTCCCATTCGATCCGGGTGCGCTTGTTCTTGGAAAGGGCAACGAGGGGGGCGCTCATGGCCTCTCGCTCGTCCCTGAAAGGCACATCCCCGATCAAGGCCACGAACAGATCAAGCTGGCGGTTGGTGCTCATGCCGCAAGGGCCTCGATCTCGCTTTCCCGCGCTATGATGTTGCGCACGGTTCCCGCATACCAGAGGCCACCCCGCGCCGTCTTAATGCCCCGAGTGTTTAACTCGTCCGCGATCTGCCGCAGAGACGCGCCGTCCACCGCGATCTGACGAATGATAGGCAGGACGTTGGCGGCATGCCGATCCGCCTTCTGGGCGTTTCTAGCCGCGCCCTTGCGGGCTGCCTGCCGCTGTTCGTCCCGGCGCTCAGGCATGGACCAGCCCAGCGCCACACCACGGGCCTTGGCGGCCGCCAGGGCGGCGCGTGTGCGATCCGAAATGGCTTGCGCCTCATGCTCCGCGACAGCCGCCATGACGTGCAGCAGGAAGCGGTTGGCCTCCGGCATGTCTGCCGCTGCGATCTCGACGCCGCTTTCGAGAAGGTTGGCAATGAAGGCAACGTTGCGGGCGAGGCGATCAAGCTTGGCGATCAGAAGCACGGCGCCAAGCCGCTTGGCCTCCGCCAGGGCACAGGCGAGCTGAGGACGATCAGCTCGCTTCCCGCTCTCGGTCTCGACATACTCAGCCGCAATCGCACCCTTGCCCGTGACGTGATCCGCCACCGCCTTGCGCTGTGCTTCGAGGCCAAGCCCGCTCCTGCCCTGCCGATCCGTGCTGACGCGCAGGTAAGTGACAAAGAGCATGGCTGACTTCATGTACAAGAACCCTACGTCCGTTGCGTTTTTGTACGCCTATGCGACTTTACGCACTTACGCAAGAACGCACTTGCGCACTTGCGTAAGTGCAGTAACGTCTACCCATGAAGACGATAGTCATAGCCGCTCAGAAAGGCGGGGCCGGCAAAACCACCCTTGCCCGTAATCTGGCCGTTGCCGCCTCGCAGGACGGTCGTACCGTCCTTTGCCTCGACCTCGACCCGCAGGGTTCACTGCGCGCCTGGTGGGAGGGCCGCGAGGTGGAGGCCCCGGCTATGCTCGACCGCGACCCCGCGCCGCATGCTCTCAGAACCACCCTGAACGCGGCGCAGTCACAATTCGATTTGTGCATCATCGACACCCCGCCCGCTGCGCCGGAATGGCTGACAGAGGCCCTAGGGACCGCTGACCTGGTGCTAATCCCCGTTCGTCCCTCGCCCGATGATCTGCGAGCCGTGGGGGCGACGATTGCCGCCGTGAACGCCGTTCGTGTCCCGTTTGCCTTCGCCTTGTCGCAGACACCCCGCGCCAGGATCACCGACGAAGCTGCCCGCGTTCTGGCGCAGCATGGCCGTGTCGCGCCGGTCAACATCGCGCAACGGGTCAGCTATGCCGAAACCGGGGCCACGGGGCAGGGCGTCACCGAAACAACCGACGAGAAGGCGGGGGCAGAAATTGCCGCCACTTGGGATTACGTGAAGGGGATTTTGAATGGCTAAGAAACCCGTTGCCCTCGATGGCCTGCTGAACACCCAAAATCGCCCGACCAATACCGGAATACCGCAACGCGGGGCCGCTCCATCAAACACCGCGGCAAAACCTGCGCCGAAGAAGCGGGAAGGGGGAAAGCGGCTGACGCTGGCTCTAGACGGCGAAACCTACCGCCGCCTGCGCTTGCATGCCGCCGAAACCGATCAGACACACCAGAACATTCTGGAAGCCGCTCTTGCGGAATACCTTAGGCGCGCAAATGCATAACTACGTAAACGCGTATCTACGCATTAGCCGCCACGAACCCCTTTCAGCCTCGAAATTTGCTACTACAGTAATATCCTTATCTCGGCTGCAGCTGTACACGGCGTTAGCGAAGTAATACTCTAGGCAGGTGTCGGACGGCCCATCAACTGATAGGAGGCGGAAGCTAGAAGCCCACTTCGATCACCTATGAAACGATTAAAATCGTCGGAGAACATCGAAGGCGGTATCAAGTTTGACGGCAGGAGAATATCAACGTTATCTGCCAGTTTATCGCGGTACTGCGTCGGTGATTTTGATCCCACCTTCTTATTATCTGACGCTGACAACATACAGAAATTAGCCAAGCAATTAACTTGAGCCGGATCAATACCGCGATCCCTCAAGAATGCCTGCGGAAAAATATGGTGGAACTCCGACTTATTTCCCGCAGCGAGAACGCGGCCGATATGAACATCCCCGCCATTCACAATTGATTTTGGCCCTTGAGACGCCAGTATTAGAATGAACGCCTTTGTGTCTACCGTTCCAGCAATAAATCTCCTCTCGGAGAACATACTAGCGCTTATCGTAACTTCGAAGTTGCCAAGATTGCTATGCTCGCCGGATCTCAGGCGCTTGGCCTCCCTAATATCGTTTTCCAAGTTGCGTTTTGTTGCACTACTGTATCGACGCGCAAATATGACCCGCCAAAACCAATTCTTCAGAGTTTGCACCTGATCATTCGTCAATGCCAATTGCTCCCCCTCTGGCCCAGCAAAGAATGCAGTGAGGGGTATTAGAATCGTCGGGTAGGGCAGGTTGGCAAACTTCTCGACTCGCATATTGACCTTTAGAAAGTCGATAGCTGCCTTTAAGCCTTTCTTAATACTGGGTAGCGCGTCACGCACCTGTGTGCCACTAACGTTCAGAAGGCTCTCAGCGCTTTCCTTGCCGATCAGCACCGCGGCGGCGCAACGCAGGAGCAAGTCAGTGTCTTCTCCAATGCCTTCAAACCCAAATGGTTCGAGTTCTCCCGCTAGTTCCTCAAACTGTTGCTTTAACTCGAACTCTTCACTCCAAGTCCAAGCTGAAAGCAACTGGAAAGTATCTAAAGGAACGCCCTTCCGGTTTATCCTCTCAAATACTATCGCAATTTTAGGCTTCTCTTCTGTCTCGACCATAGAATATGGCAGCTGCGCCTGCTGAAAGCGCTTTTTTAAGTCATCGAGGCGCTCAGCAAGCGGCTCGTCGAAGTTCTTCGTTGCCTGACGATAGGCTGTCGAGTCAAAAATTATATTGAGAGGAAAATGTCGTTCCGGCTCAACTTCGCTTTCTTCTAGCGCAATGAACTGACTCGACTGCGTATCATCGCCACTAGCCATGTCGAAATAGATATCTCTCCACTCGACAGCATCAGTTTTGGGAAGATCTGTAGCAAACACCCCTAGAATAGAGGTTATTCTCTGCTGCCCGTCCAATACGTAATCGATCGGGTAGTCTACGGTTGGCTCAGGTATAACGAACGGGCCTAAAGCTCGCTCTTGTGCAAGCTTATTCTTGGTTCGCCATAGCAAGACGCCACCAAACGGATAAGACTTGTAGATGCTGTCCATAAGAAATGCGACATCGTCGGGAGACCATACAAAACCACGTTGGAATGCAGGTATACGCAGTTCGCCTCGTTTTAGCTTGGCGATAATTTCTTCAATGAACAGCGCTGCCATTATGCAATTCTTTCCTCTCTGAAGTATCTATAAGCCAAGAGGCTAGCGGCCGGACGATCCATCCCCCTGCCGAGAGAAGGATGGCCAGTCCTCGATCTCTACTATCTGCCTCCAGCATCTTAAGAGAAGTAGTTTTCATGGACTGCTAAACCTCTTGCAATAGCAGTATAAGGCTTCACCAAAAGCCAGCCTTGCGGAACTTACGAACGTCGTAGAGGGCTTCAAAGCACCGGCCGGGCCGGCCCGCCCCGGAGACCCCCAGCATCGAAGGGGCGGGCCTGCCCGGATCGCAGCTACAACCCGTGATCCAGCTCGTCGTCCCGGCGCGCATGCGCCTCACGTTCCTTCACCAGCTCCAGCTGGCGGCTGCGCTCGGCCTGGTCCGTCACCTGCCGTTCCCGGTCCAGATCGCGGGACAGGTCGTCGCGCAGCCCGCCCTGCGCGGCTTCCGCGAAGAACTCCCCCCAGGCATCGGGCGCCGGCTCCAGGGCCTCAAGCGCGCACTCGGCCACCCGCCCGAGCCACTCGCGGGCATGGCCGGCCAGCTCCTGCGCCACGCGCCCGACCTCGACGGCGCGCGCGCGGACCTCGTGCCAGACCCGCACCGCCGCGACCTCGATGCCGCGCTCCTTGAGCTGCCACGCCCCGAGCGACAGTTGCGGCAAGGGCTCCCGGTCCAGCTCCACCGCCCGCACCGTCTGCACCAGCTCCTCGACCTCGTCGCCACGGTCCCGCGCCTCTTGGGCCAGCTCCAGCGCCTCCAAGCGCTGCGCCTCCAGCGTCCGGTGGTCGATCCGCAGCGCATGGCCGGCCCGCTCCAAGGCGGCGTTGCAGTCCTGCGCCCACGCCTCCCGCCAGTCCTCCAGGACCGCCACGGCGTTCCAGTCGCGGTTCTTGGTGGTGAACCCCTCGGCGTCGATCTCGCGGGTGGTCAGCAGGATATGGGCGTGGTGGTTGCGCTCGTCGCCCGTCAGCCCCGGCGCATGAAGGGCAATGTCCGCGACCATGCCCCGGTCCACGAAGGACCGCTGGCAGAAGTCGCGCACCAACTCCACCCGCTGCGCGTGGCTCAGCTCGGCCGGCAGGGCCACGCGGATTTCGCGGGCGAGCTGGCTGTTCTTGCGGGTCTCGGCGGCCTCCACCCGGTTCCACAGCGTGGACCGGTCATGCACCCAGTCCGGCGCATGGGCGGGCGCGAGGATTTCGACATGCTCGACGCCGCTGCGGGCGCGGTAGTCGAAGTCGAGCCCGGTGCGCGCGTCGTGGATCAGCTCGCCCGAGCGGTAGGCGGCCGCCCCCGTGGCGCTGCGCCCGGCCGAGCGGGAGATCATCGAGGCCCGCAGGTGATAGATCGCCATGGCTGCGCTGCACTTCGCTAAGGGTCCAAGGGAAACGCGAGTGTTCCCTTGCCCACACAAACGCGGCACGCGTTTGTATAAGTGGGCACTTCGTGTCTTGCAGCATAGCTGCTCTGGGGCCAGTCTGGCAACCATTGGACGAACAAGGGATTGCGGAATGGCGCGCAGCATCGACCAGCAGATCGCGGAAGCTCAGGCCCGGCTGAACCGCCTCAAGACGAGGGCAAAGGCCACCGAGACCCGCCGCAAGATCATTGTTGGGGCCATTGTCACCACCGAGGCGCTGAAAGACCCCAAGATCGCCCGCTGGATGGCCGCCACCCTGCGCAAGAACGCCACCCGCGAAGTGGACCAGAAGGAGCTGACCGGGCTGCTCGCGGACCTCGACGCCAAGGCGGCCGAAGCATGAGCGACACGCCCAAAAGCCCCGCCCAGGTCATCAACGACCTGAGCGACCAGGTGCGGCTCCTGCGCCAGGACGTAACCAACCTCACCGCCACCGCCACGACCAAGAAGGAAGCCGCCGCCCTGCGCGCCGTCGTGCAGGCGTCGGTGAAGGAGGCCCAGGACCGGAGCCCGAAAGTCCTCGATGCGGCCGAGCGCGTCATCGATCGAAGCTACCAGGCCAACCTCCAGGCGGCTCGGGACGGGGCCGCCAAGGCCGTGGCCGGGCTTCAGGACGAGGTCAGGCAGGCGGCCAACCGGATGCGCCTGGAGGCCCTGAAAGGCAGCCGGCAGGCCCTCTACTGGTCGGGTGGGGTCTTCGCCGTGGCAGGCGGCCTCGTCGCCCTGGGGGCCCTCCTGGGCGCTCTGGGGCACTTCTGGCTGCAGGGACGGGCCGATGCCCGCGCCTTCGGGGAGCATCCGGGGATCTTCTGCGAAGGCGCGGGCGGAACCGTGGTGACGGGCGACGATGGCAGTTCCTACTGCGGCTTCTGGATCACCCACCCATCACAACTTCGGAAATGACCTGGATCAGCGGGCGACCACTTCCGCAGCGTCCTGGCTGAACTGGTCGATCCTGATCTGACGGTCGGGGAAACGCGCCACGATCTCCAGCTCGCCCCCCATCGCCTGAATGAAGCGCCGCAGCGTCCCGATGTACATGTCGGTGCGCTTCTCCATCTTGGCGACGGACGCTTGGTTGATGTGGAGGATCGCCGCCAGCTCCTCCTGGGACAGCTTCATGGCGCGGCGCACCTCGGCCAAGGCCATTTCGCTCTCAAGCGCCTCGGACTTGGCCCGGGCGCGGTCCTGCGCCTCCGGCGACATCCGGTTGCGAAGCGTCGAAAAAGAACTGCGTCCGGTCATTTCCTGATCAATCCTTCTGCCGTGAGGGCGTCGATGTGCTGATCGTAGAGATCATCGGCCACCGGGATCATCTCTTCGTAGAACCTGTCATTCCCCGTCTTGTCGCCGCCGATCAGCAGGATCGCCGTGCGCCGGGGATCGAAGGCATAGAAAACCCGAAACGGGTTCCCGTGGCTCTGCACCCGAAGCTCGCGCATGTGGTCGTGCCGGCTGCCGTTGATCCCGCTGGAGTGCGGATAGGGCAGATTGGGACCACGGGCCTCAAGGCGCTGCACATAGGCATCCACGTCCTCCTGTTCGGTCTCGGTGAGCGTGGCCCACCAGTCTCCGAACTCGTCGGTGTATTCGATTTCCCAAGCCATCAGGGCATATTATGCCTCAGAGGGCATATTTCAAGACATCGCAGCCTCTCGGGCCTCCCCCCGTACCCCCCTCGAACCGCTGGTTGGGCACCGTGCTGGGCTCATTCTCGATAATCTACAGCAGCCGGCATCCTGCCTCATGAAAATGCGTCCTGACGGACAAGCCTTCCTGTCGGTTCCGTCCCGACGACGCCCGCCGTTCGCCTGCGTGACGAGCGCCACTCACGGCGACCGCCGCCGCGCCGGAACCTCCGCTTTGAAAAGAGTGAGAAGGGGAACAGCGATTCAGCCAAGCCACGCTGATTCACGAGCGAAGAAATTCTGACGTCGAGCGAAGAAATTCTGACGTCGAGCGAAGATTTATATTGATTTTTCTTCGCTTGTCCTTCAATCAGGCTTCGGACAAGCGAAGAAAACACGTCCAAAAGGCTACGCTCAAGGACACACTGTGGATAACTCTATCAACCTTCGGAAGCTGGAATACTCCCCAAACGAGAACCCCTTTGTGGCGGGTTCGGAAATCAGGACTAGGCATAAGACCGTGCGGACGCGCACCAGCCCTCGGGATCTGATGGACCCGGACACTGGCGAGGTTGTCGGGCAGTCGATCATCCATGTCATCGAAGAGAAGGACGAGGAACACTTCGTCAAAGTCTTCGCTGATGGAGTAAGGGCCGCGTATGATCTGACGCGGACCGGCGCGCGGGTCTTTCAAGCTGTTCTGGCTGAGTATCAGCGAGCCAAGATGACAGGCGGCTACTCTGACTCAGTCAACTTGATCTGGTTCGATGAAGGTCTGAACGGCCGCGCCTTGGATATGAGTGACCGAACCTTTCACAACGGTCTGAAAGAACTGATCCAAAAAGGTTTCCTCAAGCCAAAGCTGCCCAACCAATTCTGGGTAAACCCTGCGCTGTTCTTTAAAGGCGATCGGGTGGCCTTCCTTCGAGAGTATCGCCTGAAGACGGCTCAGCAACAGATTGAAGGCGCTGGGAAGTGACCCAAGCCGAACCGGACCGGACCGTGGGACAGGACCGGTCCAGTCTGTCGCCACGTGAGGCGGCCCGCATCGCCAAGGTTGGAAAATCCACCATCATGCGGGCGATTGAAGCCACTCAGCTTGAGGCGCGGCGGGATAATCGTAATCAGTGGCGCATCGAGCGCAGTGCCCTAGATCATTGGACCATGGACCGCCTTGGTCCGGACCGGGACAGTCCCACAGATCGGGCCAAGGCGGACCGGGACAGTCCTCTGGGCCGCACCGGGGCGGACTGGTCCACCCTTGCCGATGATCTGGATAAGGCTCGCCTGACCATTGCTCAGATGGAAGCCCGGCTTGAGGAACGTGCCGCCTTGGTGCGCGCGGCCGAGGCGGACCGCGACCGCTGGCGCGCCTTGGCCGAGAAATTGACTGACCGACCGGCCGCGCCTCCTGCCGATCTGCCTGCCCCTGCGCCCCGCCGCTGGTGGCCCTGGCGCCGGGGCTGAGCGCCCCCCTGCGCTCAACCCCGAGGCGCCCTTCGTCCCGTAACCGGTTTTCTGTAATCGCCATCGATGCGTGAGAGATCACGCGGGGGTTGTGCACTGCAGGCCCCGCGAACGGAGCCGGGACCAAGCGGGAACCCGCATATAATTTGAGGGTCAGGCGTGTGCCTGGGGAGAACATTGGCCCTTCAGGGCCGAACCATGCCGGTCAGGATCTCGGCCGGCCGGTCGGTCCAGCGGTAGCGGACCTTGTAGCCGAGCTTCGCCAGGCCTCGGCCAGGCCGGATCAGCACATCGAAGGACACCGTGCCGGGCTGGGCGGCATCCCCCACCGGAACCCGATATTCGCTGATGTCCGAGCAGCGGGGGTTCCCACCTCGCGGCCTAGGCGGCCAGTCCTCGCTCTGGGTCGCCTCGTTGTAATGGGCCACCTCCAGCATGGAGACGATGCGCCCGCCCAACCGCACCTGGCGGCAGATTTGGCGCAGGTCGGCCGACACCGGGCCGTAGTTCAGGGCCGTGACGCGCATCCGGCCCCAGCCGACCCAGCCTTCGGGGGCGGGCAGCACGACCGCGGCAAACTGCAGGGCCGGCCGCTCCGCGATCCGCAGGGCCGGAAACAGCTCGGGGAATGGCCGGGCCTGGGCGAGCTGGTCCGCGCTGGCTTCGGGGGCATCGGGGTCGGCCGCGATCAGGCGCTGGATCTGGTCTTCGGTCAGGTGCTGTCCGGTCATGGCAGGCTCCTCTCCTGCAAGCTGTCGAGCCAGCCCCATCAGAGCGCCCGCAAAGCCGTGGAGAGGGCCAAATAGGGTGAGTTGGCAGACCAGCCAAGACGGCGCGCAACGCGCCAGGTGCTGGCGTGTGCCACGATACCGAGGACAAGCTGGTCATCGTCGCGATCGCCAAACGGCTCATCACCATCGCAAACCCAGTCCTGAAGACCGCCACGCCATGGCAGCATCAGACCGGCGCATAGACACAGCACCCACCGTTCAGGAATCTGTCTCCGTGATGATGGGAAGCTCGTCCCGAAGCTTCTCATAGAGAGGCCGGTAGGATTCATGGTGCTGGTACGCACTCAAGGCTTTCAGGATCAGCATCCATTCCCCGGCCGTGAGACGGGGCCCCTTCTCCGAGAAGGGAAAGAGCTTTGAGACGGTGCGGGAGTGCATCGGGGCTGGCCTTTGGACGGGAACGCAAAGGCCCCGAACGCCTGCCAGGCCGCAAAGGTCAGACAGAAAGCACCTAACTTTGTGTGATGACGCCCGCAGACGCTCGCGCTTGACACGCCAGCAATCAGGCAAATGCACAGGTTGACAAACCCCTGGAGCGGGCGCGTTCAGCCCTGTCGATCTCGGCTGTAGGTGGGAGGAAGCTCTGCCAGGAGCTTCTCGTACAGGGCGCGATACGCTTCGTTGTGCTGGTAGGCGCTCAAGGCGTCCAGGATCATTTTCCACTCCTCCGCCATGAGAGGCGGTCCCTTGGCAGAGCCGGGGAGAAGCCGTCGAGGGGACATCGAAACTGGCTGTTGGCTAGGAGCCCAAGGTCATCAAACACCTTCAGGCCCCCAACTGTCAGGAAAAAAGCTGTCCGTGTGAGCAGAAGCCCGCAAAAGCGGTGTAACGCCGCCCGGAAGCCGCCAGTCGTCAACCTGGGTTGGCGAAATTGGGCTTTGGCGAGTGTAACGCTGCCAAATTACATTTCCTGCTACAGTTCCACCCTCTCTTGAAGATCGCAGCAGGCCCTCAAGGAAGCTTTCATGAGATCTGCCAAGACGGGAACAGACAGGGCTTTGCAGAGGTTCGATGATCGACTTGGACAGTGATCAAGTCAGACTTCAGCTGCGAAGTCTTCGCCAGTTGCCGGGTCTACTCCCTGCCCGGTAACTGGCGCCCCTTCGCCGGGTCGCAGCATCGTGCAGCAGTCGCCATGATCATCGCGCGCCGCTAGCCCGGACACGAGCTCACATTCTGGGGCCTGCCCGGCTCATAGACTACAGCCCATGATCGAGCTGCGTCATACCGAGGGGCACGTTCCTTCCGCTCCCGCCCAAGCTCCCTTGGCCCATTCGTGCGCGATCTCCTGCGCCTTGGCACGCGCCTCTGCTTGCCGTTCCTGCAGAAAGGCTCGTGCCGCTCAGTCGGCGTGATACAATCCTTGCCATGCCTCCAAGCTCGTGGTGGCTGTCACTCGATGGGGCTAATGGTTGTGGTAAATGGCAGCTTTGCGGGACAAAGCGGACGGTTAGAGTAGACCTGCCTAGCAGGCTTACCCATTGTTTATTCGGCTCGAAGACTCTCGCACGCACAACGCGCCCGACTGTGATTTGCAGAGTTTCCTTCGGATACCTCCCAACCATTCTGTTCCCCAAGTTTTTGAAGACTCCCCGGCTTGGTCAGGCGATCACTCTCGCGAAGGTCGGAAATTCTTTTGAGAAGCTCTGGTGCCGCAAGCGTATTAGGAGGCTCGATGAAACCTGCATCTAGTCTGATTGTGGCATAATTAGAGCAATTTATCAGAGTGAACCGCTGCGCATGTCCGCGAGGGTCGTTCGGCTTTTTCGAGTATTCTTCAGTCGCGAGGCCAATATATGACCCTCCTTCATGGCTGGCAGGATGCTCCACCAATACGCGGTCGGGGTGGCGTGACGGACCCTGCCACCCGCATTTTTCGAGGCTTGCTCCCACTAAGGCAGACTGCTCGACGCATGAAGATGCTAAAAGGGTGACTGTAAAAAATGCGATACGCATGTCCCGCTCTGAACCTGTAAACCTTTGCTCAGAGCTTTACCCCCTTCTTGACCGGCAGCAATGGGCTCAAAGCAACAGTAGGGCAGGCCCGCCCCGGAGACCTCACAGATCGGAGGGGCAGGCCTGCCCGGCGCGCTGCTACAGCCCGTGGTTCAGCCCATCGTCGCAGCGCACCAGTTCTTCCCGCTCCTGCGCTAGGTGAGACAGCTCGGTGGCTTTATGATGACAAACAGTCCCCTGACGAGAACCCCTGCTTGAGATGCCATATAAAGAAGCAAGGCATCCCAGCCGTTAGACCAAGAAACGCCATCAGGAACCACTCTATAAATCGGTCCATGCAACCTAGGTTCATCAATTAATTTTGGCATCCAAGGAAAAAATACGATAGAAACAAAAAGCGTGATTGCAATTGCGGTCAGTGTAATAAGAACAATGGCTGAGCGGTCCTTTGTAGGTACATACCGGGCATAAATCTCGCATAGCTCAGGGCATGTGAATCTTACACACAATGAATAACAAAAACTCGCCACAAAGGCCAATATCACTCCCGCCAAATACGTCACTTGCCAGTTTGCAGAAGCAAAGCCAAAGGCTTCAAGCGAGTAGCTGTATCGCTTTTCTAAGATAGGCAGATAGTGCCTGATGGCCTGCCCAATATCACTGACAATGACGTTGTTGGGGAAGATGTCGTGCAGAAGCTTTACAATGATAAAGACTGTAATAAAAAATCCTCCAATGGGAATAGATATTTTCTTGGTCTCTGGAGAAATTTTCTTGTTCATTTATGTCTTCAATTACTGATTTTGGCCACATTATCAATATTCAAGGCAGCCTATAGAGGACGCCCGCAGGGAGCTTCAAAATAACTGTCTGCACCTGCCTCCAAGCGACGGTAGGGCGGGCAGGCCCGGCTTCGTAGGCTACAGCTCGTGGCCCAGGTCGTCGCGGCGCGCATGGGCCTCCCGCTCCTTCACCAGCTCTTGCTGCCGCACGCGCTCCACCTCTTTCGCCACCTGCCGTTCCCGCTCCAGATCGCAGGACAGGTCGTCGCGCAGCCCGCCCTGCGCGGCTTCCGCGAAGAAGTCGCCCCAGGCATCGGGCGCCGGCTCCAGGACCTCCAGCGCCCGCTCGGCCACGCGCCCGAGCCAGTCGCGGGCCTGGCCGGCCAGCTCCTGCGCCACCCGCCCGACCTCCAGGGCGCGCGCCCGGACCTCGTGCCAGACCCGCAC